>Ga0208769_1001464_pt1 | contig 10428 bp, 8 predicted proteins | sample AntAceMetag02UKC_FD_184768 | JGI IMG/M metagenome (GOLD analysis project Ga0208769, IMG submission 184768) | Saline lake microbial communities from Ace Lake, Antarctica- Antarctic Ace Lake Metagenome 02UKC (SPAdes) (version 2) | ecosystem: Environmental > Aquatic > Non-marine Saline and Alkaline... | reverse complement strand
TATAAGAAGATCCTTATTGAATCATACCCTGGTCTTACAGAAGAAGAAGCAACATCTTTCATCATAACAAATTTTCAAGTTATTGCTGAGACATTGACTAAGCTTATGCCTGTTAAAGTTTCAGATGAACAGAGAAATAAACTTATTTCAAGTCTTGAAGAGATCGGAAAAAATGTCAATAAGGGATCAAATACTAGCCAGGATAAGCAAGAAACCGAAAACGTCGGACAACCTATTAGTACAACTTCATGATACACTAATGGCTGAATATGGTTGGATTCCTTTTGAAGAATTCAAAGCATTACCGATCCAGACAGTGTTGAACTTAATAGAGCAGGCGACAGTAAGGCATAAAGCTCAAGAACCTAAAGGATTAAAGAACCCACGGAGATAAGACAAATGGCAGGAACAGGAATAATCCAAAATATCATGTTGAATATCACGTCAGCTTTTGATCCGAAAGGATTTAAAAAGACTATGGTATATCTTAAAGGTCTTTCTAAAGCTAGCGCTCAATCTGGTATTGGTATGATGCAGTTGCATGGTGCTTTCAAACAAACAAATACTAAAATTATAAATGGTAATAAGGCTATTCAAAAAGGGTCACAAGGGTTCCTATCTTTGGGTGATGCTGCTAAAAATGTTAGACGTACTGCGATGAAACCTTTCCGAGGAGAATTCTTGTCATTGATGTTCTTAGGTATGGGGTTGGCTAAAACATTTGGTAGCTTAGTTACTGAAGTTCTCAAGGTAGCTGGCGTTTTTGATGTATGGCGTGCTACTCTTATAAGCGTTTTAGGTCCTATCTTATTTCCTTTAGCACAAATTTTAATAAAGATTATGACTTATTTCATGGGGCTTGATGATAGTACTAAGAAGAGTATTGGTGTCTTTATTATTTTCATGGCCGTGTTTGGACAGATATTAGCATTAATAGCGCCTTTGATTTTATTGATTCATACTGCTGGAGGGTTTGGTGTAGTTTTTGGTACCATAGGTCAAATTGCTGCAGGTGTCTTTGGTATAATTGCAGGTGGTCTAATGATTGCTTGGACTTTAATTTCTGGTCTTATTGAGGTGTTCAAGAATTGGGGTAAGGTCGCATGGAAAGTTGGTAGAGGTATCCTTATTGTTCTTATAGCGATAGCTGGTATAGTAGCGATTATTCTTGGAGCTCCAGTATTACTTGTCGCAGGCATAGTGGCTGTTGCTGCTGCTATCGTGAAACTTGTTTCTGGGTTCAAACCTGTTAAACAATTTTTCCAATGGCTTGGTAGAGTTGTGCAAGGTATTGCAGGAGCTATTGGTGGCATTTTTAGTGGTAAAGGTGCTTCTGCAGGTTGGTCCGAAGGATACGGTTCTGGTGTTAAGAAATTTGCTAGTGGTGGTATTGTTACTAGACCTACTGCAGCTATTATCGGTGAAGCAGGTCCTGAAGCAGTTATCCCTTTAGGTCGTGGTCATGGCATGGGCATAAATTATAGCCCTACAATAAATGTTTCTTTGTCATCAGCAAGTTCATTAGATCTTGACAGTTTGGCTAGAGAAATAAATTCAAGATTGTATGATGATCTTAGGAGGGTTGGTATAAGATGACAACAGTAAAAATTACAAAAAGTGGTTACAGCGATTTGACTATTTATGCTGCGAAAGTTGAGGAGATCTCAAACAAAGATATAATAAGTTATCCTTACCCTTTCCCTCAACCAGATTGGCCTAGTCCACCTACAGCGTTAATCCCACGAAGAGAATCTATTGATCTACTTAATATTACAAGAGAGTTTACTATAACTGGTTTAATTGATGCTGATAGTACTCCTCTGGGAGATGTATTGTCTGCTAGAGACACTTTGATGAATATGCAACGAAGTGGTGGTGCTGTGAGTTTAAAGTATGGTGTTTCTACTGATGTCACAGGAAGTGGATACACACCCTCAGCGAATAATATGTATTATCACGCTAATGGTTTCACTTGTCAAATTAGAAGGATAATGGTTAGTGAAATTAATAAGGGTGGCGCCGAAGATGGAGTATACACTAGCAATGCTATCATAGGTGCTCCGGAATTATTTGAAGTTACAATCGTGTTATTATCTGCTACTGAGGTTTCAACTTAAATAAAATGGTAATTGGTGAAGCTAGCAAGATCAAGATTTATATTGTACGTTCTGCTAATACTAAACCTACAAATGTTAATCAGTTCATTGACTATACCTCTTTTTTCACAAAATGGAAAGTTCAACATCTTCTGAATAATCTTGCTATCTTTAAAGGGACTGCCATGGCTAACATGGATGGAGATAGTCCTAGTGGTTCTGGAACAAGAAAAGATGATTTGAAAAGAGACAATTTTATTTATGTCTTAGCAGGGAATGGTACTGAAGCTCTTATAAGCAAATTCATTATTACTAAACCTATCTATGATTCAGATTACAGTGTAAATATTACGGCTGTTCAAAGTTCTGGTTCTGAAGTTGCATTGAAAAATTTATACAGTTGGAATATCCCTAAATCAAAATATCAAGATGAAACAATATCTACTATTTTTGAAGGAGTAGGAACATTGAAAGGTATAACTGTTGACCCTGCTGCTGCTTCTATTATTTCTGTTGGAAGCATCGCTGATGGAACACACAGGTTTTCTCTTTCCTTAGATTATGAAAATAGGCTTGGTGCTTTGAGTAAAGCTTGCAATATTACACGGAAAGAATGGGAAATCACGCATGGGTCTAATTCAGGAGTAATCCCTTTCTCTGCTGGAGATGAACTTAATGTCCTTAATAGGATTGGTGATTCTACTTCTGTTAAAACTTTCTATTTAAGTGGGAGCAATGAAAATGCTAAACCTTCTAGTGGCACTGAAGAAACTGAAAATGTTGCTAATGATATTATCGCTAAAGGTAGGGACATGGCAGGTAATCAAATTCAAGTAGAAATATATGATGGAGCAACAACGAAGACTTATATAACTCAAACTATTGACGGTTGGCTAGCTAATGATATTACTGCTATTATGGGAACTTTTTCTTTGCAACCAGGTCACGGTCTTGCAGGCTTAGGAGCTATTATTATTAAGATTGATAGCGAATATCTTGCAGGTTCTGTAACAGGTGATGCTTTCACTGTAACTTCTCGTGGAGCAGCAGTTACTACTTATCCTGCAATAACTACTGTTCCAGCACCGCATAAAGCTGGTTCTGATACTATATTAGTTGAGGATGTTTCTGAGTCCGTGTTTGGAAGTTCTAGAATAATTGTTCATGTTTATGATGATACTAAACTACCATCACCATCAACCACAGTATGGGTAGGCAATGAAAAAATGGCTGTCATCAGTAAAAGTGCTGGTCAGTTTGTTGCTGATAGATATGGTGGTCTTTCAATATCTTGGGGTAATGCTTATGCTCATTCTGCACCAGGTAGTGTAGGTTCTGATGTATTCTCTGGAGCCATATATCCTTATGCAGCTGAATCTCTAACAGGCAATTCTATTTATGATAATGGTCTAATCAGTAAGACAATGACAGATAACAGTTGCTTAACAAAAGATTCCTTAGAAAAGAAAGCTAAATATATGCTTGATTCAAAAAAGAATCCTATAGAAAGGATAGCTTTGAATGTTTCAGATCCTATGGATGTTCTTACTACTCCTGTTAAACTTGGTGATACAGTAAATCTCCAGAATACAGATTCAATTAATATTACTGCAGGAGATTATAGAGTTATTGAATATGAATTTAATGGTCCTTTCCCTGAACTTATCCTTTATATTAATGATCCCAGTATTAGGGGTTGGACAACAGGACAATATGATTTCGCTCAAGATCTTGATGACCAAGAAACAATAAAACAGCAAGACCCAACAAGAGCATCAGATGAACAACGTGTTAGTGTTACTGATATGGATGGTAATCCTTTAGGTTCATGGTCTCCTGGTCCAACATCTATCCAGGATGTTGTTGTTCCTATTGATGCTTGGGGTTCTATAAGTCCATCATCTTATCTCACTAATGATTATGATTCTGCAGCTGCTAGCGTTGGTTTTGTCCGTGGACAGATTGCAGCATCCGCAGGTTATTGGGAAGAGTCTGGAAGTGATATTAGACCTATTGCAGGTTATGATATTATCTCTAATGGTGGTATTGGTTCTGGAGAAACTATTGGTATTTCCTTACAACCATGGGATGTTGGATATTTCTCTATAATTTCTTGCGGTTATTATTCCATGGGTGGTGGTTGGGTATTACAAATTAATATCAGTAATGAATTTAATGTTTATAATGGTCATGATTTTTTATCTATTAGACCAGCAACAGGAGGTTCTGTGCCTGATCAAATACGTTGCGATGTTATTTTCAAAAATTATTCTGCTGCAGGTGATGTGGCTGGCTTAGCTCCTAGCCATGAGGGGTTGACTTATTTCAATACTTCTACTGGACAACTTAGAATATATGATGGAACTGTTTGGGCTGATGTTGGTGGAACAGGATATTGGGAAACTCATAGTACAGGAATTAGACCTAACACATCTGGATATGCTGTCTTACCTAATGGCACGTCTACTCTTGGTGATACTTCAAATATATGGGATGGGTTATATCTTTCAGGAGATATTCAACCTAGCTCAAGCACAGGTATCAGAATAGCTTTATCTTCTTCATATGGAATTTATATACGGAGAATAAGAGATGGATCTGGTTATGGTATAACCTTTGACACTTCAAGTAATACTCCTGCATGGCGTGTTTATGGTGGCACCCAAAATTTAATAATCAATAGGGATGCAGGGTCTGGCGTTTTCCAAGTTAATTCTAATGCTGTAGTAGTAGGAAACATTTATGCAGATATTGCAGGAGTTTATTCACTCGGAACATCAACATATTATTATGATTCAGTTCATACACAAGGTATTCATTTACATCCTAATGCTCTTATTTACACAGCTAGCGGTGATGATTTATCAATAGAATCTGGTGATGATTTATTTCTTGAAGCTGATGATGATATATTTCTTCAAGCTGATGATGATCTATGGCTTAAATGGGATACTGGTGGAAGTGATTTCTCATTACGGTTTAATAGTGTTTATGTATATCCTAGTGATGAGTGCCTTATAGATTTTGGGGCTAGTGATAGATCCTGGGATAGAGGATACTTTCAAGATATATATGGTACTACGCATGCAACAGAATGTGATATTGCCGAATTACAATTTGTCGATAAAGATCTTGAACCTGGTCATGTTGTTGAATTAGCAGAATGGGATTCTGATGAGCTTGAAACGTTTGATAAAGAGTTTATGGAATGCCAAAGAAAACAGAGATTAGGTAAAAGTTGTAAGATAGGTTATTATGGTTTACAAGGTAAATGGAAGAAGGCTTCAGTGAAATCCACAAAATGTCCTTCAATTATTTCTACTCAACCAGCATTATGCATGGGGGATACCGAAATAAGGAAAGAACAATATGGTCAAGGTAAAATGAGATATGTTACTTTATCTGGTTCTGTTCCTAATGTTCATGTTAATGGTGATTTTACATCTGGTGATATTTTAGTTTCTGCAGGTGATGGGAAAGCTATGGTAGATAATGATGCTCCTTGGAATCAATGTATTGGATATGCCAAAAGAACTGGCAAAGATGAGAGGTGTGAAATATGGGTAAGATAGCGAAATTAGATAAAGAAAGAGATTACCAAATTTTGAAAGAGACAGGATTGTTTAGTGCTGGTGATGTTATTGATCTTGGTATGGATTTTATTGATGTTTCTTCTCTTAACGAAGAAATCAAAAAGATAACCATCCCTAAAGGGAAAAAGCTTCAAGTAAAATTAGCAGTAGGGATAAGGCTCCTAGATGAATCAAAGATTAAAGACAGGAGTGATGATGTAGTGAAGAAAGTGCTTGAGAAAAATATTAGCTTAAAACATTTAGGGGTGTAGAAATATGGCAACAGCAGGGATTACTATGGCGATAGGAGAACTAAAAGAAGCTAACAAGAATATTGCAACAGCAATGAATGATATTAAAAACAATTTAAAAACGTTGAATGATCATAATGTCTTACATTCACAACAAGTTAATGTAGATCACAAGATTATTGCAAACCATTTACAAACCTTGACAGCGAAATATTGGTGGCTCATCATAGCTTTATTGATTACGATTTTGCTTATAATGGGCTACAAAGAAGCGATAAAGTTTTTGATACCAGGGGGTGCATAATGTGGTATTCACAGTAGACAGGTTATGTTTAGTCTTGATATATGCTATCACTGCATGTATTAGTTTATATGCTGCATTATTGTATAGGAAAGCTTCTATCCAAATGAAAAAGACAAAAATGATCAAGAGTGTTTATTATTTTCTTTCAGCATTCTTCTTTAGCAATGTTTGGTTTACTCTTGTAATCATAGCTAGATGTTATGAATGGGAGTTATATAATCATATGACTACTAGCTTTATGTGGGGTTTGCCAAAGCTTATTTTGTTAGCATCTTTGATTTATTTCATTTATGCAAGTTTATCTCCACCAGACAATGCTTGTAAATAGTTAAATAAAGCTCATAAGAACTATCATTCATCAAAATAGTAGGAGGTTAAAATGTTAGAAACAATAAATCCACAATTACTTTTCGGCGGTGCAGGATTAGTCGGCGCTGGGATAAGAGGAGGGATAGCTTATTATATAGCAAAGAAAGAAACAAAGAAACTGAAATTTGATTTGGCTGTCTATTCTGATACATTAGTAAAAGGTATAGCAACAGGTCTTGTGTTTTCCGTAGGATTACCTGTTACATGGCCAGCTGTCGGAGTTACTGCATTAGCTGCAACTGGAGTCGACACCTATTTGAACAAGTTTAATATCAAGATACTTCCCTCGCTGAGAAGCTTGCTAAATAGGAAGAAAACTACTAGCAAAAAGTAGTAACGTGCTTTATAAATGAAATGTGAAAAACTTATAAATCGTGTAGATATTATTGTCTAAAATGTCTATTAAATGGAGGTTAACTTCAAAATGAAATTAATGAAACATGTTAAAAAAATAGTAGCGATTGGTATGATCTGTGTATTTTCTTTAGGCTTATTTGCCGGATGCACACCGAAAGAGACTACATATACACAAGAGCAATTAGATGCTCAATTAGAAATAGCTGAAGACGCATCATATAATGACGGCGTTAACAGTGTAGATATTACAGTGAATGATAATGAAGTGATTTCTTTTGCTGTGATTGATGCCGTGAATAAATCTGAAGCAGAAATGCAGAAAGATATAGATCGGCTAAGCATGGTAATAGAAGATATAAACGCAGTAGCTCTTGAAGTTGAAGCTAAAGCTGAATTAGAAGCTCAAGCTGTAGCTGAATCTTATCTTAAAGATGAGCTTATGCTTGACGTTGCTTATACTTTTTCATTACGCAATAGGAAAGCATCTAGCTTGTTTGACGATGAGATCACGTTTGATGGCGAAGACTATGACGCAGATGAAGTCTTAGAATTCTCTGACATCAAGCTGGCAATAAACGATGAAGATTTCAATGATGATGTATATCTTCAGATTCCAGAAGATGGGTTCGTTTACAAATTTGTTATTGAAGATACCCTAAACAAATCTGAGATCTGTGATGATGAAACATTGGAATTAAACTTCTTAGGAGAAGGAGTAGAAATTTCTGAATGGGACGATGATTCCATAGAGTTCACCAAAGGCATTAAACAAACAGTAATAGAAGGAGAAAGCCTTGAAGTTGACGGTAAGACTGTTACAGCATCTATAATCCATGGTGATTATGTTTATGTGACAGTTACTGACGGTGACGAAGCAGAAAGCAAAAAGGTTGAAGAAGGATCAACAAGAGAAATCTTAGGTCTTGAAGTTTATGTTGAATCTGTAATGGATAATGAAGCATTAGAAAAGACACAAGATATGGCAACCTTAAAGGTCGGTAAAGAAGTAAAAGTTGAGATCAATGACGGTGATGAGTATGATGCTGATGACAGATTTGAATGGATTATTGATGGTCATTCTATCGGTTTGGTATTAGTAGAAGACTACACAGATCTTGACGAAGATTATCAACCTTTAGCTGCAGGAGAAAAGCTTTGCTTACCTAACGAATATGTTTGTATTGAATACAATGGTCTTGAGGATGAAGAATATCTTTCTTACGACTTTGAATATGATACAGATGATGGGTATGTGAGAGCTCTCGGAGATTTCTTGCTAGATCTTAAAGACTATGATGAAATCCTTATTGATGGAGTAAGAATCCTTGATGAGGACGAATACCAGGTTGCAACAGGAACAATAACTATGGGCGACAGTAATCTTGTATTAACTGCTAATGCAGACGGTAGCATCCAGTTTGAGAACATTAAACTTCTACCTAAAGTTCTAGGTGTTGAAGTTGATGGTACTGATATCTCAGGCAAAGATGATGACTACAGAAGCGAATATGGTAGCATTGTATACAACCCAGAAGATGGTGTTGAAGACCAAGAATTAACTGTTGACATACCTGAAGAAGAAGTTGAAGGTAGTCTTAACATAGGCTGAATTCAGCCTTTTTTTTCTTTTTTTTCATATTTACCGTGGCAGTTGGACGCACATTTCTCTAAAAAATATCACCCCCCTCAAACCTTGGATAGAGTATACGTCTGCTCGCCACTTTCTTTCTATAGAAATAAAAACGCTGGGACAGGAATTTGAATCCTGATATCGTTTCCGACTTGGATTTCCAGTTTGGGCTAAAAGCCTTACATTCAACTCTGTGCCATTCGACTTTGGGCCATATTAGCAGTCCAATGAATGTACCAAATCATTCACCCCCAGCATTAAATCGAAACTCTTAAATAAGATAATGCTTTGCATTACCTCAATGCTTTTTCTAAGACATAGGGCAGATTCGAACCGCCATGAATTGGGTTGCAACCAATTTCCTAGCCTCTCGGACACTATGCCAATATAAAGCTACTACCCAGAGTTGCACCGGGGTCTGATGGTCTTTCGAAAAGGTAAAGATAAGTGGCTCATCTTTCAATTGCGCCTGCTCAAAACCCTTTTTACAAACCAACTGCTCTACTGTTGAGCTACAGTAGCATTACTAGAGTGTTAATGTTTATCAGGGATGGACACGCCGGAACTCGAATCCGAAGCCTTCTGGATGCAAGCCAGATGTTCTACCATTAGAACTACATGCCCTTAAAATGCAGAGAGAGGGATTTGAACCCTCGCGTTAAGTCTACGACACCAGATATCTCAGCTGTTCTTGAGTTTAGCCCTCTAACCGAGCCTTTATACAGCTCCTAAGTCTGGCCAGTTCAACCGAGCTCCTGCATCTCTGCTTTCTTTCTTCTTGATATTGCTCTCCCTATACTACCTCGAGAGCCATGTGAGCTACCGACTACAAACGCCACATAAATATCCATAACATAATTTGCCACATTTGAAACAATTCTTATTTGGTTTATCTGTCATATTTATCACCTTTAATGGGTTATACCAGATTTGCACTGGTGTCAACTGTTCTGGAGACAGTTATGATAGTCTACTACACTAATAACCCTTTAACAATGAGCCCCCCGAGATTTGAACTCGGACACCTTATCCAGGTCCGGATCAAAAGTCCGGTGCAATAACCAGATTCTGCCAAGGGCCCAACGATTCCGACCAGACTCGAACTGGTAGTCTTCTGGTGCCTGTAATATATTTTTAACAGCCAGGCGCATTAGCCAATTATGCTACGGAACCTTTAGTCTTTAAACTGCCATTCCAATTTTAATGACGAAAAACAAAGAAATTGTATGGCAGTATGGATGGTCTTAACATGAAAGTGTAGACCATAAACTATTCAAGGTAAGCTTCGCTTTTGTCGAATAGTTTGTGTTTGCCATTTGTGAGCTTTAAGAAATAGCGATTATTTATATATTTTTTCATAATAAAACATATAAATAAGGTAATAATATCTTTCTTATAATCAGGTGATTAAATACAAAAATGAAACATTTTACAGAACAAGGACAGAGAATGATTGTCGGCATAGATACTGTGCCGTATCATCGTCTGTGATCCTGCTGTTCTATAAGGTGTCAAACAATTTCTGCGTTGTTCTTTATGGAACAGCGAAAGCTATATTTGGCGATGTAGAGGAGACAGATTCCCTCGTTAGGCTCATGCCCTGAAGTAGGCTGGTGCGAGTCCAGTCATCGCCATTTATTATTTTAACTGTGTGTGGCAGAGTAGTAATGCAGGAGGTTGTAGCCCTTCAGATCCCGGTGCGACTCCGGGCACGCAGATTTAATGGCGGTGTAGCATAACGGTCAATGCACTCGGCTTATATGCCGGCATAATCGGCTGATAGGTTATGTTCGCTCAGTGACTGAGAGAGTCTGAGTTCAAATCTCAGTACCGTCATTATGCTGGGTTA
>Ga0208769_1001459_pt1 | contig 10444 bp, 16 predicted proteins | sample AntAceMetag02UKC_FD_184768 | JGI IMG/M metagenome (GOLD analysis project Ga0208769, IMG submission 184768) | Saline lake microbial communities from Ace Lake, Antarctica- Antarctic Ace Lake Metagenome 02UKC (SPAdes) (version 2) | ecosystem: Environmental > Aquatic > Non-marine Saline and Alkaline... | reverse complement strand
AAGTGCGGCGCAGAACACAACGTCCGGTTCCATAGCTGGGAGATACATCCGCGGCGCATGAACTGTACGGCGTGCCTTGAGAAGTCTGCGATGGCGGCAATGATGCCGAGCCCGGCTAACCATTTTCATCCCTCACGAGGAGGTAAGAAATGAGACAGTTTAAGTTAGGCGACGATATATCTGGGAAGACAATCGAGGGCGCGGTTATCAGGAGTTGGGAGATTATTCTCAACCTTGGCGGCGGCGAATTCATCCACATAACGCCTGAACACGATTACGATGATGGTGTCAAGTTAGAGTTTGAGGACGAGCCGAGCAACCTATCGCTTATTAAGGCTGGAGTAATCAGTCAGGAAGAATCCGACGAGATATACGCAAAGCGAGATGCCGAGCGCATAAACCGAGAAAAGGCGCAGGACATGGCAAATCTGCGGCGGCTGATGAAGAAGTATCCAGAGGCAACGGCATGATCCCCGGCCCACGCAGGACTATCGGCGTCCTGATAGCAATCAGCCTAGCATCGCTGGCCGTGTGGGGGATGCTCGCGTTCGTGCGGTGGATGGTGTTCTAAACTGTGTTCTGCACGGCGGATCGGGTATAATGTATCGAGTAAGGAGGCATGAAATGAAATGGGTGAACACTGATGGGCGTATACCGATAAAGAGTTGGTGCGAAGATGTAGAAGACGGCGCTATGCAGCAGGCAATCAACCTGTCGAACCATCCAGTTATGTTCCATCACGTAGCATTGATGCCTGATTGCCATCGAGGGTATGGGATGCCAATTGGCGGTGTCATTGCGTGTGAGAATGCCGTGATCCCCAATGCTGTTGGTGTCGATATTGGATGTGGAATGGCGTCAGTAGAAACGAATCTTACTGGAATGGACGCTGGGCTTATCGAGGACGTTCTTGAGGAGCTTTCATACTTGATCCCGACAGGATTCAATCACCACAAGGAAGATCAAGCGTGGAATGGATTTGATAAGGCCCCTGACTTGCCAGTTGTTCAGAGAGAGTTGGCATCTGCAAGGCGACAGCTAGGGACGCTTGGCGGCGGCAATCACTTCATCGAGATTCAGATGGGAGATAACGGCCTTATATGGCTCATGCTCCATAGTGGCAGTCGCAACTTCGGGTACAAGATTGCCAAGGAATACAACCAGGCGGCTATGAAGAGATGCGCAATGTGGCATTCGCAGTTGCCTCCAGGGAATGGCGAGGACTCGCTTTCGTTCCTTCCGATCGGTAGCCATGAGGCAGCGCAGTACATCGACGCGATGAAGTTTGCACTCGCGTTCGCCCAGGCTAATAGAGATGCAATGCTTACGGTATTCAAGAGCGTAGTCAGAGAGATGACTGGCGCTGACTTCATGCGTGAGATCAACATCCATCACAACTTTGCGTCTATCGAGAACCACTACGGAAAGAACGTGTGGGTACATCGCAAGGGAGCAACGCAGGCTAAGAAGGACCAGCTTGGCATTATTCCCGGCAGTATGGGAACGTCTAGCTATATCGTGCGCGGGCTAGGTAATCCAGAATCATTCGAGAGCTGCAGCCACGGCGCTGGAAGGGCAAGCGGACGGGCTGAGTTCAACCGGACGCATACGGTAGAAGAGTGCGAGGCCGACATGGAAGGCATCGTGTTCGGTGGTTGGGGTAAGACACGCAAGGGAACGCCTGACATCAGCGAAGCCCCTGGAGCGTACAAGAACATCGACGAAGTGATAGCTGCGGAATCGGACCTAGTTGAAGTGGTCGTGAAACTGCGCCCGCTCGGTGTGATGAAGGGATAGAATATGAAATGGACGGCACGCGTAGTGAGATACGCACGCAAGCTTGGCGAGGTTTTCTCCGAGTTCAGACTCGGCTCCTTTTACCTCTTCATTCCGCTAGTCGCTGGGTTGACCAAGCGCCTGAGCAGCGGCCTCCGTCCGTTTCGCTGTATACTGTGCAAGGTGATAGCTGATGACTGAGAAGTGGCCGGAATTAACAGATGCGCCTGGAATGTACGTTGCAAACGACTGGTCCGGCTTGTGGGATGGCACGCAGTGGGTATGGGGCGGACCGCCTGAGGAGGTAGAGGATGAATGACACAGCAGCTAAACAGGCAGGCTCTAAGAAGCCGCCGCGCGAAAGAACGAAGGAAGAGATAGAGAGGCAGTTGCTCAAGAAGTGGACGGGAAGAGGTGACTGATGACTGAGAAACACGCAGGCGGTAGGCCGAGGAAGTACAAGACGGTTGCAGAGATGTCCGTAGCGATTGACGATTACTTCGATGAGACAGCGTTCGACAAGATTACGATCACCGGACTTGCGTTGTATCTTGGGTTCACTTCACGCGCAGACCTCATCAATTACGAGGGATATAGTGAAGAGTTTCACTACACGATAAAAAAGGCCAAGCTATTCGTAGAGAACGCATACGAGCAGGATCTCCGCAGCAAGGGCGGTTCAGGGCCTATCTTCGCACTCAAGAACTTTGATTGGAAAGACAAGCACGACGTGAAACACGAAGGCGGAATCAATATCGTGTACTTGGATAAGGCGCACAAGGATTTGTAGCAGAAATGAGGATGCGGATGCTGTCTGAAGAAAGTGCGGTTGCCAACGCTTACGGATTACTGAGGTGGAATGGAACAGCATAGCACATTCGACTACACGCCCAAGCAACAAGAGGCCATCAACATCCTCATGGGCGACGCAAGGCACATCCTGCTTTACGGTGGAGGGCGTAGCGGCAAGAGCATTGTCCTGCTCTACTCGCTTATGTACCGTGCAAGCAAGGTGAAGTCGCGGCATCTTATCCTTCGTAGGTACTTCGCACACGCTAAGCGTGCCATCTGGAAGGACTCGCTGCCGAAGATGTTCAAGCTGGCTGCACCTGATATGGAAGTCGAGTGGAACAACAGCGATTACTTCCTCACATTCCCGAACGGCTCAGAGATCTGGATCGGTGGGTTAGACGACGATGAACGCGCAGACAGAGTTCTCGGAACGGAATACTCGACCATACTGTTTAATGAGACATCGGACATCATGCACGGATCAGTCGAAACAGCTCTATCACGCCTAGCTGAGAAGTCAGGCCTAGTCAACCGAGCATACTACGATGAGAATCCGCCTCACAAGGCACACTGGACGCACAGACAGTTCATCGAGAAGATCAACCCAGTAGACAAGACGCCGCTTGCCAATCCTGAGCTGTATGCTTCACTGTTGATGAACCCGATAGACAACGAGGCGAACATCTCGCCGGAATACATGCAGGTGCTTCAAGGCTTCTCTAAACGCAAGCGTGAGCGGTTTATGCTCGGCATGTGGCAGGATGACGACGATAGGGCACTGTGGAAGTATGACGACATCAAACGCTCGGTAGAGAAGTTCGATTACGATCGGATAGTGGTAGCGATAGATCCAGCGGTGACGGCTAAGGACAACTCCGATCAGACAGGTATCATCGTTGCGGGTAAGCTGGGGAATCAGTTCCACGTCCTAGACGATCTCAGCGGGAAGTACTCGCCGAAGGAGTGGGCTAACAAGGCAGTGAGCGCCTACTTCCGGTGGCACGCTGACAGGATAATCGGCGAGGTGAACAACGGCGGCGACATGATCGAATCTACTATACGCCAGGTGAACGATAGTGTAAGCTACAGGGAAGTGAGAGCTACCAGAGGCAAGGTGCTGAGGGCTGAGCCTATCGCAGCGCTGTATGAGCAGGGACGCGGCTATCATCACGGATCGTTCCACGAGCTAGAGGATCAGATGACAACGCCGATGGATGAGCTAGAGCACGATGACGCCATCGACGCGATGGTCTGGGCAGCAACCGACCTTATGCTTGGAGAGTCAGGCGGACGCGCTGAAATGATTGATTGGTGAGGAGGTAGGATTGCCGATACTACGAGACAACATCCTCGTACTAGACGACATGGTTAAGGCGTTCGACGTTGAGCAGCCATCACGAGGCTCAGAGACAACCGCGTTTATCAAGCGATGGCGACGTAAGGAACTAGAGCAGCCACACGGTGGCGGGAGTCATAAGTCATTGGCGGTGAACGGGATCAACGCCGCGCAGATTGAGACGATCAGGAATAGCAAGAAGTTTCGAGACGCGCCGAAGTTGGGAGGTAGTCGTGAATAGAGAAGAAGTGATGGCGATGACGGATAATGAGTTAGATGTGAACGCAGCTATATTGATGGGGTGGAAGCCTGGCTATCATCGAGGAGAGCCGTGTTGGATGCAACCAGACTATGACGTGCCAGTTGATTCAGTGCCGTACTACACAAGCAATATCGCAGACGCGTGGGAGCTGATGGGGCCAATGATGCAAAGAATATCGACGTTGCAGATGATGACGATTGATGGTAATAGCTTGTCAATTTGCGGGTGGATATTCGATGAAGACGGAGTAACCGTTGGAGTGCTTGAGGCTATTCACGATGACACAGCGCCAAGAGCGATCACACGAGCGTTCATACTTGCTATGTCTACCAAATCTATATAGATCACATATCTATTGTAACAACGCCCAACAAGTGGTACTCTTACCAAACGAGCGAGATAACCGGACTTCGCTCAATGAGGGTGAGATATGGGGCGCTTCAAGAACATCGTCCTAGACTGGGCAAGTGTTGGTCCACGCGTGGCATTTGCTCATTTATTGGCTCCAGAAACCCGCTCGCAAGAGATCAGGACAACGCCTGCTATGCAGTATGGCGTTGAGAAGTGGACGGACTGGAATACGAAGAAGGCAGTATTAGAGGGCTACGAGTCTCACTGGCTCGTGTATCGGCTTACATCGTTCAGGGCAAACGCAGTACGCTCGGCTATCCTAGTCGCTAAGGACATCAATACGGGAGATCCCGTACCAGATACTCACCCGGCGGCTAAGATGATTGCCAATCCTAACCCGCGCATCTCGATGAACGAGCTAGAGTTCAGGGCTGAGTTGTTCCTGTGCATGGCTGGCGACGCTTACTGGTACGTCAACAAGGTAGGCGACAGCATCCGGCTAGATCCTCTGAGATCGGATAGGGTGTCGATTAAAGCCTACCGCGACAAGCGAGTCTACTTCTACACGCTACCAGGTGAGACCCCCGTACCATTCGATGAAGAAGAGATCGTGCATATCAAGAACTACAGTCCGAGCGATGATCTATTCGGGATGCCGGTGCTAAGAGCGAACGCACGACTGGTTGACACTGGCAACGCATACACTGACTTCAACTATAACGCAATGAAGAATGGAATGTGGCCGAGTGGTGTGCTTGCTACTGAGAAGCTAGAGACGGCACAGTATGAACGCCTCATGAAGCAGATCAAGGAAACGAAGGAAGGCCCGGCGAACGCTAGACGCTTGCTAGTCATTGAGGATGGCAAGTCGTGGACGCCTACAACGCCGACGCCGCAAGACATGGACTTCATGGGCGGCACGAACCTAACGAACCAGGAGCTGTGCGCTGGCTTTGGCGTATCGTCTGAGGCAATCGGGCTTGTGCCTGCCAAGTACGAGAACGCACGAGCGATGAAGCGAGCAGCTTGGGAGGATACGATTATCCCTGAGCTGAATCTGCTCAAAGGTGCGTTGAATATCCAACTCGCCAATAGACACTTCGACGGCATCTACTTCGACTACGATCTATCGCAATCGCTGCCGATGGTTGAAGCTCGGAGAGAGAACGCCGAAGAAGGGAAGAAATACTTCGACATGGGCATCTCAACAAAGGCAATCAACGAGCTACTCGGATTTGGCTTCGATGAGGCTGACTGCCCAGACGTTGGAGTCCTGCCAGTCGCACTACTTCCAGTTGGTGCTACTAGAGCTACTGAACGATCAACGGCAACGGAACTCATGAGAATGCCACGTAATGAACGTGCACGCATCCTTGAGTTATCTGCGAGGTCTGCGGAGTCTGACGCCTTATATCGCTCAGTGGATCGTAAGCGCCAAGGATGGGAGCGTGGGGTGGCAGACAAGATCAGCTCTCTGTTTACGGTGGAGTCGTCAGCGGTGGTCAAAGCTGTCACAAATGGACGGAAAGATACCGACGCGGCTATTGAATCGCAGCGCGGCGCGTGGATAAAGACACTCACCGCCGTATACAGAGCAGTCATTGAGGACTTCGGCCAGGAGACGTATGACGAACTGACGAAGCGAACGATCGGAGGCATGGAGTCACGCGAGTACGATCCGTGGGATGACGAGATTAAGAAGTACGTGAATGCACAAGTCGCCTCTCAGATCGACTACATCCAAGAGACGACGAAGAAGAAGATACGCGCTATCGTGCTTGAAGGTATCAAGGACGGCTCTAGCAACGTACAGATAGCCAAGAGCATCAGGGGCGTCTACAACGGATGGGAAGCAGGCACAGACGTATACAGGGCAATGATGATCGCACGTACTGAGGTTCACCAAGCGTCAGGCACAGCGATGCACAACGGCGCGAAGCAGTCAGGCGTGGCGAAAGAGAAGGCATGGAGCGATGCCGGTGACAATCGAGTTAGAGATGCGCACGTTGCGAACAGCGGCGAGGGCTTCATACCGTTCGACGGCGTATTCCAAGACGGTGCTGACTATGCCGGTGATGGTACAGACGATGTTAACTGTAGGTGCGCCATGCTCTACAGGAGCGGACGATGAACTATCTGAACCTGCAAGTTGCGAAGAAGAAGGCCAGACGCCAAGCACGCTGGATTGATGTCTTGGCAACTGAGCCGTGGTGTGTTGGGTCTGAGTACGAGAAGAAGCTACGGCGAACACGAGTTCCTTGCTCGTGCTATATATGCGGCAATCCACGGCGACATGCTAAAGGTAAAGACAGGCTGACGCTTGCTGATAAACGACAGAACGATATAGCGCGGAATCAAATCGACAGCGCACTAGGGCAGGCGGGATAGATGAATCACAGCGAAGCAGAGCAGATAAAGACGTGGCGATGCGGAACTGATGGGAGCGCGTGCTGCTCGTGGCGAACTATCGCTAAAAAGGCATCTGAGTTGTGGCCTGAGAAGGATATATGTTCTGGGAATCAAATCTTCGGGATGAAGCTATGCGAAGAGGCAAGCGCGATTCTTGGCGAGGACATAGACAAATAGGAGTAGGTGATAGATATGGCTGACACAGTAATTACAGCGACGATGACACATCCCGGCCCGACTGGGTTGAGGGATTCGATGGCTCCTGCTCTTGTGACTGGGACGTATGAGGCGAACGATACCGACTATCATGCGATGATCTTCAACACGATGGGCAAGCGATACATCACATACTGCGTAGACAATCCAAGTGACAAAGACGTAACGGTGACGATCTACGGCGCGCCTGCTATCACATCTGTGGTAGGAGATCCTGGCGTATTTCTGATCGGAACGTCGGTTACGTCTTCGTCGACAAGCTACGAGGAGGCAACGACTGATGAGGGTGCGATGTTCTTCATCATACGATGCACGTCTGCGGCTGCCTCTGCGACTGGTACTACTGTCACAGTGCACGCGCACTTAATGCAGTAGGGGGACTTATGCCATTCGACCAGACAGACGTTAAGGAAGAGGGATTTAGGGTTATTGAAGATAGGACAGCAGGGGCGCACGTTGCCACATACATACGATTCGTTCACACATGCGCTGATACAGGAACCGGCGAGCTTCACTGGCACGCGAAATGGGAACCAGTAGGCGAAGGATTCCTAGCAGCAGCATAGGGAGAAACATGACACAGCCAGAACGAGCATTCGAGGTAAGGGTCGCGGAGGACGATGGCGAGCCAGGGCGAATCGAAGGACTTGCCTCTGTGTTCGGTGTGGAAGATTCTCACGAAACCATATTCGACGCGAGATCATTTAAGAAGACGCTGAAGGAACGCAAGGGCAGAGCGCCGATGGTGTGGATGCACGATGCTGCTACGCCGATTGGGCTCGCTACTCTCGAGGAAGATGAGAACGGGCTACGCTTCGTTGGGCAGCTTGATCTCGACGTACAGCGCGGCGCTGAGGTATACAGCGGGATTAAGAAAGGCTACATCACTCAGATGAGCCATTCCTTCCAAGGTATCAAGAGCAAGATGGTGAAGGGCGAGGACGGTAGAGAAGTCCTGCACTACACCGAAGTAAAGCTATATGAGATCTCGCCGGTGACAGCGAACTTTGCATCCAATGAGAAGGCTGTTATCACGGGAGTGAGAATTGAAGAGCCACAGGAAGAGCCGATGCTCATTCCCGATGGCATACGATCGCAGATGGATCGACTAGACGCACTCCTTGAGCCGTCCAACGACACTCGAACGGAGCCGCAAGGCAAGCCGGGGAACCACTTGCAAGGTATCCAAACGCAGGTTGACAGAATAGCTAAATTGAGGAGTTGATAGAGATGGACGATGAACGAACAGAGCAGGACAAAGCACTAGAGCGCGTAGAGGTACAACTCAAGGGCGTCGGTGATGCGCTTGAAGGTATCCCCGAGACGGTGAAAGAGGAAGTCGATCGCCGGATTCAGGAACGGACTGGCGACGCTGACGCTCACTACGAAGAGATGAACGAGAAGCTGACGGCTGTTGAAGAGCGGCTCACGGCTGCGATCCAAGAACAGCAAGCGCCTAGCGCAGTCGCAACCGCTACCCGTGAGGAAGACTACGGCTATGGTGACGAAGCAGGCGGCTTTGATGATATGATTGCCGAAGTACGTTCGTGCGGTGCTGGTGGTATGGGAGTTCCTGAGCGCCTACTGAAGATGCACCAGGGAGAGGTCGAGCGACGTGGACTTAGCACGCTGACCGGCATTGGCGGCGGCTTCTGGATGCGCCCTCAGTTCTCGAACGAGCTTCTTCAGATCCCGGCGAATGAGCAATTCATGTCTTCGATGATTCGCAATCTCCCCGAGACAGATCCTCCAAATGCAGAGTACACATTCAATATGTTTGACCAATCTGGGTCAAAGGGTATCTATGGTGGCGTTGCTGTCTATTCGTCTAAGGAATTGGCCGACCTGGATGAGACGGACTATCCAACTCTCTTGACGGTGAACTTCAAACCTGAGAAGACAGGAGTGTTCTGGACTGTATCTGAAGAATCACAGGCAAACACGCCTCAGATGGGTTCGATGATGCAGCCGCTTATCAACGGCGCAATCCTCGCACAGCGTGATGGCAAGATCCAGACGGGAACTGGCGCTGGTGAGTACAAGGGATTCGCTTCTAGTCCTGCAATGATCTCCATCGCACGTAGCGTAGCCAACCAGGTGAACTACGTCGATCTAGTCAACATGATTGCACGAATGATGAGGAATGGCGGTGGAAAGTTCGTGTGGCTGTGTCAGAGCGTTACGATGCTTCCTCAGTTGATGACGCTGACTAACGGTGACGGAACTATCATGTGGGCACAGAATGCGCGTGACGGCATTCCTAATCCTACATTGGTTGGCCTGCCTATCTTCTTCAACGAGATCAGCCCGCCGCTTGGTACTCAAGGTGATCTCCGTTTGATCAACCTCGACTACTACATGCGTAAGCCTGGAATGGGCGCAACGCTCAAGTCCGATATGGGGATACTTGGATTCAAGAAGGGCGAAGAGACTTTGAAGGTTAGCTATTACGACGATGCGAAACCGTGGATTACTTCCCCGCTCACGCTTCGAGATGGCACGAATACCGTTAGCCCGTTCATCGAACTGACTGACGTAGCATAGAGAGAAGTCTAGCCCTACGGGGCGAGGAGAACTGATATGCACATGATTAGAGAAGGCGTGAAAGTAGATTGCGGTATCAAGCCCAGCGACAACGCAACGGGCATTGCCGGCGAATACTTCCGAATGGATACGTTCGCCAAAGCTAAGTTCCACGGGATCGTCCGAGGGCAGCTCACGGGGGCTACGTCTACGTTGACAGTATATGAGGCCACTGATGCCACTGGCTCGGATGCGGCGGCACTAGGCGCGGCTCTGACGTTCACACAGGGCGTCAAGGTAAACATGGCACAGATTGTTGTTGATGCCGGGAACTCTACCATCGGAGAGACGTTGATCCTTACGCCGTATTACTTCAACGGTGAAGGCACTCTTACAGCGGGCACAGCTCTGACGTTTACGGCGGCTGCTGCTGAGTCTCTCGCAGATCGGGAGTTCGACCAGTCTGGAACAGCGGCACAGGAAGCGACTTCTATCGCTGCTTGTATCAACGATGCCACGTATGGCGTCCCTGGATTGCTGGCTGCTGTATCTACGGCAACTGTGACGATCACTTGTACTGAACCAGGCGGCGGCGACCGCCAGGTTACTTGCGAGGATAACGGCACTGGTGCATTTGACATCACTGAATCAGCCCCTACTGAATTGGTAGTAACCGACTTGATTCAGATGGCAGACTTCGAGGTGTACGTCCAAGACTTAGATCGTGATGACGACTTCACTCACATCGGGGCAGCTTTCACCAATCTGGAAACAACCAC
>Ga0208769_1001449_pt1 | contig 10483 bp, 13 predicted proteins | sample AntAceMetag02UKC_FD_184768 | JGI IMG/M metagenome (GOLD analysis project Ga0208769, IMG submission 184768) | Saline lake microbial communities from Ace Lake, Antarctica- Antarctic Ace Lake Metagenome 02UKC (SPAdes) (version 2) | ecosystem: Environmental > Aquatic > Non-marine Saline and Alkaline... | reverse complement strand
TATTTCATTTCCACATTTATCACATGTGAGTTGTTTTATTAATATCGCTTTTGCCATGTTAATGTTCCTCAATGTAATTTTTCTTTACGTTCCAATATTGCTGGGCACTGACTGAGAATGCATTTTCCACTCATTCCTTTCATATATTGTTCTGGTGCATTTGGATGTGTACATTTATTTTCATTAACACTAAATAACCCTCTAGCTCTTATTTTCTGTAAAAATGTACATTCAATAATTCTCGTTGGTGAATACCCACATCTTTCACATGTATAATGATAATCTAAATCCATCTTCAATCACTTTTTTCCCATAGATTTTCCATTAATTACTAAATTTTTGGCACTTCTTTTAATCAATAATTCTCTATTATGACGTATTGTTACTTTTGGTATATTGATTATATTCATCTTCAATCACTTTTTTCACATATGAAGTCCTTTAAAGATTGTATTTTCTTAATTTTCTGCCTATTGGAATTAATAATCATTTCATACCCCATTACTCATTTATTGCTTTTTTAGTATTATGTTTTCTTTTACAAAGTTACTCTTTGAGCTAGACGTTCTATATTCTTTATCTTTTTACTTAATTGCAATTGTGTACTACCAAGAGCCATCAATGATATTAATTTTGGATATAACTCTCCAATAGTCATATCTGCAACCTTCTGAACTTTCAAAAGATTAATCATAATTTCCAACTGCCTTAGTTCTTCAATAAATTCTTTTGCTTCTTCTTTTGTCATATTCACCTCCTAAAAACCTGTTGGTGTCCTGTATCAACGTAGGGGAGGGGATTTGAACCCCTGTTTTTCTCGTCAGACGTGTTATCCATGCTACACTACCCCCACAATATTTTTTTAAATTATCTCCTTGCAGTTAGGGCAAGGAAATGATATTTGTGTCGTGTAAATTTTAATTCCACAATTTCCACAAATTACTAATGGCATTTGTTTTATTCGTTTTATTTTTTTTGCGTTCATTCCGCATTTTATAGTCCCACAATCTTTTAACCTTGGCATTTCAATCACTTTTTTCCCAATGTAAATTCATTGATTCAATATAATGTTTCTTTCTAAAACGCCTGTCAAACCATTCATGTATTCTTGCTTTAGTATTGTGTTTCCAATATTTTTCCATGTTATTTTTCCTTAGTTATATCAAAGTCTATAACTATGTTATAACTATTCATTTTTTACCCCAATTTCCTTTAAGACCAATCCTTTTTAATTTTATTTGTAGTACAACTATTAGGAAACAAATTCCAATAATCAATATATTCATTCATCTGCTATCTTTTTTCCATATTCAAAATCAAATTTCAACATTGCTTTTATTAAATCATTTTCAGTATTGAGTTTGTATTTTTTATCTTCCTTAATTACAAAACCAAATTCTACAAGATTCTTTATTTCAATGTAAATTGATATTCCCGTATAGTTTTCTATTGCCTCTAAAGTATATTCATATCTAACGTGGTCTGCTAGAAAATCGAGTATCTTTATTGTTTTTGTAATTCCAAAATATGTTTTAAACATCTTTTCCACTCTCTAATCTTTTCATATCATTTATCATTTGTTTTGGTAGTACTTCATTTTTTAAGCAATCTTTTTGTGGGCAAATTTCAAAACAGTTGATTCCCTGTTCTTCTGCTTCGAGATAGATACAGAAACGACAATGATACTTATTCGTTTTCTTTCTATTCCCATTTTTATTCAACCTCGTTTATATGTAATTTTCCCTTATCAATACTTTTCTATTGGATAAGTATTTCTTTCAACAAATTCTGGTGCCGTATCTAACCATGTTTCAAATTCTTCTTTTTTATCATTTGGAAATTCAAATTCGACTTTTTTCACTAACATTTTCTTTTCACTTCCTAATTTTTAGTCTTATCTTTTCCTTTAAATATATCCATCACTATATTTTATAATCAAATCTATGAATAGTTTATCTTTCAATAATTTAATTTTTTCCATTAGATTTTCCTTTAAATAAACTCAAAGCATATTCAATTTCTTCTTTATTCAAATCCATTATGAAATTATTAGCGTATGTTTCAAGTAATTCTTCATCATTTGTTTGAAATGCTTTTGCACTAATCATTATAAACAATTTTCTTTTATCTGAAATCATTCTATTCACATTCCTTTACGATATCGTTAGCAGAAAGCCCACCACTTTAGTCGTGGGATGAATGCGTATCAATCGAATATTATATATAGTTGTCGCACATATAGTATATATTGATGGTAACACAACGATGGAAACATAGCAACACAACAGTATACAACCTTGGCTATCATCTCATATGGTGCCCAAAATATCGTAGGACCGTATTGGTTGGAGAAGTTGAAACACGTCTCAAACAACTTTTGCAAGAAAAAGCAAAAGAAATAGCAGTTGAAATCGTTGAGATGGAAATCATGTCAGACCATGTACATCTTTTTGTAAAAGGGAGACCAACAGATAGCCCACATTATATCGTTCAACAATTCAAAGGATACACTTCCCACATTCTTAGAAAAGAATTTAAAACTCTTAGAAGCAGGTTGCCAACTCTCTGGACAAGAAGTTATTATGTTGAATCAGTTGGACATATATCAGAACAAACCATTAAAAAATATATTGAGGAGCAAAAAAACAAATGATACTAACATATAAGGTTAGACACAATAGGGATTTCTCCCACGAACTCCAACTTGCACATAAGGTTGCAGAGTTTGCTCTAAAAACAGGCAGCCGCAGTTCAAAAGATGTTAAGCACATCGGTTTGAAATCAATGATTGCAAACCAGATACTACGTAAATACTCAAAAGACAAACGGTTAAAACATGTTCGCAGAGTTGTTTTAGCCATTCCAAACCAAGGAATGCATGTTGACAAACAAAACAAGAAGATAAACATACCATCTCTTAAACTTGATTTAGATTATCAATTCCGTAATGATTTTGAGAAGATAAACCAGATTGAAATCAGCAAAGACTATGCTTTTATTAGTGTAACAGTTGATGAACCACTAATTAGGAAAATTGACGGGTATATTGGTGTTGACCGTAACACCACAGGGCATATTGCAGTTGTTGGAAACCCAACCACTGGAAAGGTTTTGAAACTTGGAAAAAGTGCAGAACATATCCATAAGAAATACAAGAACATCAGGAAAAACTTGCAGAAGAAAGGCAAGTATGGTCTTGTTAAAAAGATTAAACACCGTGAGAGTGATATCGTCCGAGATTTGAACCATAAAATCAGTAGAAAAATTGTTGATACTGCTGATAAAAACAATACTGGTATCAAACTTGAGGACATTAAACAAATTAGAAAACATGTGAAATCCCGTAGGGGTTTCAGGTATTCTTTGAACAGTTGGTCTTATTATCAACTAGAGCAGATGATAAGCTATAAGGCTAAGTTGCTTGGAATACCTGTTGAATATATTGAACCAGCATATACAAGTCAGAATTGTAGTAGATGCGGTCATTTAGGCAACCGAGATAAAAAGAAATTCAAGTGTTCAAGTTGTGGACACGTAGACCATGCAGATAGCAATGCATCGTTCAATATTGCAAAGCGTCAAGTTAAAAATGGTCGATTGAATGTAGACAGAGATGCATTCAAGGGGAGCACTGATACCCCACAAACGGCAATGATGGGAACGACATTAACCGTAGAACCCCACGCTCTTTAGACGTGGGAGTATGTCAGAATATTTAATATGTATCTATAGATATAAATGTTTCCCAGTATTCCCACTTAACCCAGCCAACTTTTATAAATCATTTAAACATTCTTTCAGATGATTCTCATGAGAAAAAAATCAAACAAAGCATTAAAGACAATTGTAATCAGTTCAATACTTGCTTTGGTGCTTATTCTTTCAGTCCTTCAATTGGCAGGAGTTCTAAATCTAAATCCGTTTGCTGTATCTGATTATCATACAGGAATCAGCCCATCATCGATAAACTATATGAATACTGAGCATAAATGGCAAGATTGCTGGCATGGTCAGGCGGTCCCAGGAACAGGATATCCAAATCAGGAAATGTTACCAGACACAAAATATGTTACTTCTTTTAGTAGAGCAACAGGGGATGATGCTCTTAGTGAGCGTATAAATATCCAAGGGAATCTTTATGAAAATGAGTGGGTGGAACTTTGTAGTGTGTCTAAAGCATATTATAATGTCTATGTAAGGACAGACCCATCAAGTGCAACATGGGAGCAGATTGTAGGATTTGGTTGGTCTGACCCTGCTAAAGTAGTAGTGGTGGGTGGAACTGGTTGGCGTACTGCAAATTATAACCCCGTGGGAGGTGCCGAACAGGAAATCTGGATATCTTCCATGGAAATACGGCTGATAGGTAGTATTGTAGGGGCACTAAAAGTAGAAGCAGTATGGCATTTTAGTACTTTATTTAGTAATTGGGATAAAACAATGTCAATTGATTATGCATATTTGGCTTCTGGAGAAGGCAGAATTAACATAGAGGGTCATTCTCAGTTTGATACACCAATGTATGAAATCGGGGATGCAGTACGGATATTTGTTTCTGCTGATTATAGTGGGGCAACTGCAAGTGGTACGGGAAGTTGGCAACTTTGGGCATTTCCAATGAGGGGCGGTCAAGGAAGAATGCTTAATGAATGGACAGACGAATACTTCCGTGAAATATATGAATGGATATTGCCTGCAGATGCCTGGGTTAGAGGTTCATCAAACAGTCAATGGACTTTGGAACTTCATAATACATTATTTTCAACGGATTATGTAATGATTAATACAATTGATATTAAAGCAAATGCTCCACCAACTCCGACAATTTTAACTTCGCCAGAAGTACCTCAAGTTGGTGAAGATATTTTAGTTACTATGAGTGCAAATACGAATGTAAATACGAATGAAAAAATTGTTAAATTCATTGTTCGTGCTGTTTACACAGACAATAATTTTCAGTTTTATTATAATCAGAATGTCTTGGTAGACGCTGGTTCTGCCGACCCTTATACGGCATCAACTACAATACATCCTCCACGGGCAGGGCAGTTTAGATTACAGGTTTTTGCACATGATTTTCCATCGGGGAGGCAGTCAGAAATCCCAGGTGAAAAAGTAATTGAAATGCATGAAGGTAAATATCGATTGACTATATTTGTTAAGGATGCATATGATAGTATGCCTATTCAAGGTGCAAGAGTCCAAAAAGTTGGTTCAGGAGAAATCAAATATTCAGAACCCGATGGAGAATGCTGGTTTGATTTAGACCAAGGCTCATATGAATTTCAGATAACAAAGAATGGATATCGGTCAGAAAGCAGGTCATGGACTATAACCGATGGAAACAAAGAAGTTGAGGCATTATTGACCAGAACAACAAGCACATGGGATTTAACCGTAACTGTAAAAACTGCAGATGCAGAGACCGTATGGGGGGCAACAGTTAAAGTTGCAGGAACTGAGAAGCTTACAATAGAAGACGGTTCTGTGACATTCAAAGATGTTGCTGAAGGAGATTATACTATTACAGCCAACAAAGGAACACTATCGGGGAAGAAAGATGTAACCTTAGACCGTACAAGGGATATCGATATTATTATCAGAGAAGGCGGTGGATATGAAGGTGGCGATGGAATAGATTATCTTTGGTATATAATTGGCGGTATTGTAGTGGTTGTCATTCTATTTGGCGTTTTATATTACATGAAACTAAGGAAAAGCAGAGGCACAAAGAAAAAGAAAGGACCAGGGCTGATTAGTATAATATTTAAAGGGAAAAAGAGAAAATGAATAAAAGGAAAAAATATGTTTCAATAAGATTATTTCTAATCTCAATATTTATTTCTATTTTCATATTTTCTAATGTGGCATCAGCAGCATATGGTCCAGCAGATGAGGTACATTTGAGATATCCTGAATCTGGAATGCAAATTGTATTTCTTGAAAAGCCAAAATTTGTCAGATATACGATATACGATTCAACGGATACTATTTTATATGAAGTTGACCATGATTTAATTTATCTTCATGATTTAGGTTTTGGACTTGGATATCAATGGTATGATGAATATGACATGACGATACCAGGATTTCCAACTTCAGGAGAATGGAAAATAACAGGAAGATTGTATAGTGAACTTCTTTGGGTGATTGAGGACCCTGCAATATTTCCATTTGAGACGGAATTTATGGTTGAGGATGGTACACTAACTGAAAATCTGCTTGCACCAAGTTATTTTACTTGGGATATGGGTATCATAGGAGGCAGAATTAGTTTTTCACTTCCTTTTCATTGGTCATTATTAATAATCGGAATTGTTATTATAATATTCATGATTATAGGCATTAAAAAATATATGGATTTGCCTGTTCCAAATAAATAATGTGGGGAATTGATATGAAAAAAATAAAAATGTTAAAAAAGAATAAGAAAAAGGCAATGAATATCACAATCATAGCTATTATTGCTACGCTGTTATTTTCTAGTATTATGTATGTGGGATTTTTTATGCCATTAACTACCGAAGTAAGGCTACTGGATACGACAGATGAACCAACTGCAACAACTTGGATGTTTTGTGGTTCTGGAGGAGACCAGGCTATGGTCGCTCAAGAAATAATAATTCCAGAAAATGTCGTTCGTCTAACATTGTGTCATATTGAGGGAATCCAGAGACATGAATATGGATGTTCATGTTATGCTGATTGCGGTCTTTCATCTGTTCTTTCCGAAAATAAAAATGATTGGTTAACAGTTGAGCGTAAGTCTGTAGGTAGTGTGGGAGTAAGTTTCTATATTAATTATGATGTTGTTGCTGGAGATACATATTATTTGATGCTTAAACCAGTTTCTTCAGGTAGTTGTGGATGTGCAGATTATTCATTTTGTTCAGGAGATTCGTATGGTGATGGAAATATGTGGTCGACTATGTATTACGGGTCTTTTCATGAATCGGGATTCGACACAAAATTTTGGTTGCAAGGAGTTATTGATTATGGTGCTTCTTTTGAAGTGTCATCCGCAGGGGCATCTCCTGACCATATAGAATCTGGTGATTCAACAACAATCCAGTGGAGTGTTCATTCGCCAACAGGAGGAAATTGTAATATTGCAGTCTATGGAAATGAGGGAACGCAACTTTGGCATACAGAAATACAAACTTTTAGTGAAGGGGAAACAAAAACTGGTTCATATGATACAATGGGGCTAACTGGAACGCCTGGAAGCCATATGCGAGTAAAAGTTCAAGCGGAAATTAGTGGTGAAGAGGATGCACATAAATGGTTAAACATTTATTTTATTGAACCACAGCATACTCCATCAAAACCAATTCTTATTGGAAGTAGTACCTTGGATGTTGGACAAGCGGGAAGTTGGACTGCGGTATCTTTTGATGAAGATGGAGATACTATACGTTACATTTGGCAAGTAGATGGTAGTACAGTAAGAACTAGCGGTTATCTATCTGCTGGAGTTGCTGATTCTTTATCAAATACATTTTCTACGGCGGGAAGTCATACAGTTAAAGTAAAAGCTGAAGATGTTACAGGGAAATCGAGTAGCTGGGAGGAAAAAACAGTAACTGTTGAAGGGGAAGACCCAGGAGACCCGTCTAAATATTATGCATTAATTTCTGTTGTAGATTCAACAACATATGAGGCAATTTCTGGGGCAACTGTTGTTTGTGATGGAGAATCACAGACTGCAAGTGCACAGGGAGTTGCAACATTTACTCTTCTAGTAGGTACATATACTGCTACAGCTTCTGTGACAGGATATACTTCTAATAGTGTATCTGTAACAGTGACCGCATCTGGTGGTTCTGCTTCTGTTTATTTAGACAAAACAGGGAATGGGGAAGACCCAGAAGAACCCGAAGCAGGTTCCTATCTCGTTACGGTTGAGGTACTTGATGATATTACCAATTTACCAATTGAAGGTGCAAAAGTGACAGCCGACAACACCGACAAATTCACAAATTCTGAAGGGAAAGCAATTTATACTTTAGAAGGTGACGGCAGTACTTATTCTATTTCCGTCATTGTATCTGGATATAATAGTGACCTGAAGACAACAACTGTCTATGATGATGCAAAGACTGTATCGTTTTATCTCACTTCGATTGGTGGTGATGGCGATGGTGATGGCGATGGCGATGGTGATGTAGAGGAACCAGGAACGCCAGGTTTCGAATTTTTAGCGGTGATTGCTGCAATTGGAATAGCATTTATCTGTATAAGAAAAAAGAGGCGGTAGTATTGTTTGATTTCTTGCCAAATGACATCAAAAAGATTGGAACGGGTATATCCAAAGGTATTGTACTTATTGGAGTTGCAATTTATGTTATATCCCCTATCGATTTGATGCCATTTTTACCATTTGATGACATTGTTGTTGCTGTCGTGGGGCTTTCTTTTGTTGGAATAGATATATCTAGTTTACTTGGTGGGGCAAGAGGGGCAAGAGCATCTTATCAAAAAAAATAAAAGGCGGGGTAATTTGAATAAAAAGAAAAATTCGAAAGTGGGAAACATAATTGCAATCTATTTTATAATCCACGGACTGTCGTATATTGCAAATTATTTTATTGCAGAATATTTTGGTGTCTGGAATGGATTATTCAGCTTCATCTTCGGCAATATAACCCTTACGGATTTTTTTATTTTCATTCCTGTATTTCTTGGAATTATGTATCTTGTTGTGGCATATGGTCTAGTGATAAATGAAAACTGGGCGAGAGTGGGATTGTGGTTGCTTTGTATACAGGCAATGATATTTGAATTTCCGATAGGTGCCATTCTTTCGTTAGTAATTTTAATATATACATTCACACCATCATTTTCAAAGACACTTCCAATAAAAGTCAGAAAAGGGGCGTATCAGGCAACAGGAGTTGTAATAATTGTTTTTTCACTAATGATTCTTCTGGTATTGACAGGTATCAGTTCCAATCTTCTTGGATTTACAACATATTCGTTACAGGGATATGGAATTTCAGAGGATACGCCAGAGAGTAAAATATCTGAAATAGAACAAACTGTTGGATTAATGGATGTTTTAATGGAATTAACTGCAGTTCCAGAATATGCGTTGCAACAGCAAGACGAAGTGCTGGGAGAAATTGCACCATATATAAATAGGGTAAAAAATAGGTTTTCAGAAGCATCCAATGCGATGGTTGTCAATATTGAAGCATCATATCTTTTAGAGATAGCAGAAAACGAAAATATTGCAAAGATTTATCCTGTAGAGCCATCTTTTCAATTTTTACCATATGAGATTAATGAAGAATCATATGGCTATCTTAGTACATCATATCTCCAGCTAAAAGCAGATGAATTGTGGGCAAAAGGAATTACTGGAAAAGGAATTACTGTAGCTGTTATGGATACAGGTATCAATGAAGACCATCCAGATTTACAAAGAGATGGAAAAAGCATAGTTGTTGGTGGACTCCATTTGCATGGGGAATATGTTCACCCTCATGGAACAATGGTCGCATCCTGTATTGCAGGTCAAAATCCAAATATAAGGGGAATTGCTCCAGATGTCAACATTCTTAATGTTGAAGTATTCAGTTGGGAAACAATTGGTGGGGCAAGATATTTAACAGCAACAAATGCAGATATTTTACAAGGATTTGAATTTATTGCAAATTGGAAAGAATTAACAGGTGATTTCGTTATTTTATCTTGTTCGTGGGGTGTGTCTGCTCAGTCATGGCAACATGACGCAGATGTATGTACTGCTTCAGCAAATAGGCTTGCAGTTCAATATAACATTCCAGTTATTGCAGCAGCAGGAAATAGTGGACCAAGCTTTTCACCATATGTTTCTATTCCATATCAATTGATGTCTCCAAGTGGAGGGAAAAATGTTCTTTCTGTTGGTGCTGTAGATGTAACAAATACTATTGCGGGATTTAGCAGCAGGGGACCATATTATGATGGTTTGAATAAACCAGATGTAATGGCACCAGGAGTAGATGTTCCCGTTCTTGATATTGACGGGGCAACAACTGCTAGTGGAACGTCATTTGCATGTCCTTATGTTTCAGGGGTTGTAGCATTATTGGCTCAAGGAAATACAGATTTATCATCTGAACAATTATATGATGCGGTCAGGCGAGGAGCTACGGATTTAGGGATGGCAGGATATGATTATGAGTATGGGTATGGTTTGGTAAATGCAGAAACAAGTTTGGCTTTTATAGACCAAGCAGTTACTGAAACTAATTTAACAGTTATGTTCATAACGCTTATTGTTATCGGTGTCATTATAATGTTATACCCCTCCTTAAACAAGAGACTCCAAAAAGGATAACTGTTTCATCAGAAAAAAGAATAAGATTTATAACCTTTATCTTTATCATGCTATTGTGAGATGCGGTAGCTTTCTATTGGACAAACCATATTTTTTATCTTCTCCCCAATTTTTTGCTACCGTACCCCTCCTCTAATCAGATAAAAATATTTTCCCACT
>Ga0208769_1001447_pt1 | contig 10491 bp, 22 predicted proteins | sample AntAceMetag02UKC_FD_184768 | JGI IMG/M metagenome (GOLD analysis project Ga0208769, IMG submission 184768) | Saline lake microbial communities from Ace Lake, Antarctica- Antarctic Ace Lake Metagenome 02UKC (SPAdes) (version 2) | ecosystem: Environmental > Aquatic > Non-marine Saline and Alkaline... | reverse complement strand
TTACTTTTTCTTTCTTTTGTTCAACCCTCTGCGTTTTACCATTAACAATTACCCAAGTTTCATCTTTTCGTTGATTCATTATATCAATTTTCTTCATTGCAATCACCTCCTTCTAGTTTTATAAATTCTATATGTTGTCGTTGTCGTCTTGTAGATGCTCTAACTCCTCTATTAGTTGATGGTTGCTCTCGTTCACCTTCAATTGCAGCTCGTGTTCCAAATAATTTATTTTCTATACCTTGACTAAACGGATTAAGCCCAATACCACTTCCTGTATAATCTTCCCAATCACCAATTACCACAACATCTTCTTCGTCCAAGACTGGATTAGTTGAATTACAAATATGTTCGACATCATCAGAAAATTTATCTACTAATATTCGTTGCTGACATCTAGGACAAATTGTTACTGGCATTTGACGATACCTCCTGCAATTGATTAAACTGTTTTTCTTTTAATAATCTATCATAATTAGAAACACACACTCCACAAACCCATTTTCCAGCAAACAACATAAATGCATCTCTAGTGCAACCTTCTACTGCACACTCTGGTCTTTTTGCCATTTTAAGATAACTCAGTTACAGGTGCGACAGTGCATCTACACATTGGATGAAGAGGAATACTTGGCTGTTTACCAATCTCATATATGTTACCATTCAATGCTTCACAATCTGGACATGTACGAGCACCAAATGAACTCACCCACCTGATTTTATTTATGCCTCCTTCTTTAAAATGTTTCATAGCTCCTTCATTGGCAGCTCTTGTAACTTCTGTCCTTACCAAAACCACTCCACGCATATCTTTTCCTTTAACTACAACATCAATTCCATTCTTTTGCACAATAACTCCATTCTCCATCTTTAACAAATCTTTTAGCCCAACGTTCTTATTAACAGCACTTACCATTTCGTCAATACTACTCCCATTCTTGAACCCTTTGGAAAGCACTCTCTTAAAGACTTTAACCTGAGACTGAGATAACATTCCAGCAGCTTCTTCTAATGCTGTGGATGCTGCAATCTGGGCATAAGCATCCGCTTTAATGAATTTTTCAATGCTCTTTACATAATCCTTATAATTAAATCTTAACCATTCCTCAATATCATTATACTTACTACCACTCTCTTCAATATCTACACAATGAGGACATGGTTCTTCTGCATAACTTTGCTTAACTACCTTTTGTGGTTTCTTAGCATTTTGTCCTGGAACTAATGGCTGAGGTCTTTCTTCTTCTCGTTTCCTATCCTCTTCTTTTTGTACATCTTCTATTTCTGCCATCTCTTCATATTCCTCTTCGTCCAATTCAAGAATCTTAATAGCTTCTCGTTCTAACATTCTTCTTAATGATTCAGAAGAAGACATACCACCCATCAACATAGATAACTTATCCAATCTAGCATACCGCTCCGTATTAGAAGGTCTTCCCCATTGAAACTCTACATGAACGTCAATCCCATTAGCATTAAGAATTCTCTTAAAAATCTTTTGTTCAATAACCTTTTCTATTTCAGCTTGGAATGATGTAACCTTTCTTTCAAATCCATCCATCTGCACTTTAGCAATCCCTTCATTAATATTTCCTGTTCCCATAAGCACTGATGGTACTTGAAAAGTATAAAGTAACATATCTGTATCATATCTAAGAACCTCATTAAACTTCTCACCAATATTCCCAAAATCAACTGTCTTAATTTCTGTTAACCCGTCTGTGACCCATTCGTGTTTATTATTAAGCCATTGCAAATCTTTACTAAACTGAGCAACAATAGTTGGATTAGGTTTGAAATACTTACCACCAACAACACCACCCATCTTAATGTGGTATGGAGAATTAGCTTTCCTGTGCATAAGCATATGAAGGTCTTTTTCATTCTGTAAAAGATTATTAACTGTATTAACTCCAGGCCAAATGATTCCTAATCCATATGCCATGTCACCAATCTTATTAAATGCAAGATGTGCTATTTGATGAGGACTAAAATCATTTACTTTATCTTTACTAAAACTGTCAATTGCTCCTCTATACTGATTATACTTTTCAACAGTTCCTTTGTTATCTCTTTTAACATACATCCATTTAGAATCCAATACCTTAACACCTTTAATTGATTCTTCAGGCTTTCCACCTAACTCAAGAAATCCATTCTTTACTAATGCTTCTTTAACCCATTGTCTTAAAACTGTATCAAAATTAACATCTTGCATCCATTGTTCAATAATCTCAACAGCTCTCTCGTCTTCGCTTTCCACAAAGAAGCCAGGACCCACAATAAAATCAACATACTTATCTATGACACCTGTAGCAAACCCAAAACTCTTATACAAGCCTTCTGTAATAGCAAAATCAAAAGGATGTGCTTCTCCAAGAGCCACTGGAAACTTAATAAGGTCTCGTTTTACTTCTCCTTTAAACACAGGCTTATCACTTGTAGTAGTTGTAGTCGCTTCTTTAATTAGAGGTATTTTACTAGTAAGAATTACTGGGTCATATATTTCAGTAGTGGCTACATTTTGAGTCTTTCTAAAATTAATATCTGTTATTCCCATCTAGTTTTCCTCCCTTAGCATTGCTACAAAATCAGATTGCACATAACACTCTTGGCCATTCTTATTATCAATAAACACAATTGTGCCTTTTGTAGTGACTTGATATACAACACTAGAATAAACATTATTATTATTAAGAATAACTGAAACCTTCTTTCCTTCAAATTGTTTAAGAGAATTAATATCCATTAGTCATCTCCATCGTTAAGTATAATTAAAGAAACTTTTTAAACAATTAGAATTAAATTATATAATGTAAGATTATCTAATAAAAGCATCATATTCCTCTGTCTCCTCTTCTTTTAACCACAAACAAGCTAATGCCAAGGCGTCTGGATAGTCATCATGATACTTGCCACCTTCCGGATGATGAATCTTAACAGTCTTATTAGGCATCTTCTCATACCTTAACTCTGTCATTTCCCTTAACAATAACTTATCATCCGGTAACATTAAGCAAGGCACATCTACTAACTCCCCATTTATTTCTTTCTTCTTTCTCTTCTGTATCCATGCCCTTAAATTAGAATACATATCCATCTTACCAACAGTACTAAATCTAATGTCATCTACCTTGTCATAGCCTATCTCCATACCAATCCAATCAGATGGGCCTTCCCCCAAACCAGTCTTATCAATATACAATCGTTCCAGATTATACTTAGCGTCAATCTCCTGAAGCATAACAACTAACTCCCTTGGCTTATTCTTATCCAGCTTCCTTATCTCAATAATCCTATTCTCTTGCTTAATTGGGTCTATCTCCAAAACAACACACACGCTTCTATCTTCTCCTTCACCAGCGCAATCAACACCAGCCACATATCTTTTTTTAGGATGAGGTTGCCCATGGTCACATCCTTTAACAACACACTCCATAACATCATCCATATCAAAGTAACAATCAGTGGTTCTAACATACTTCCCAAAGACCTCTGCTTGAATATACAAACTCTTTTCTCCCCATTCTAAAATGTCTTTCTCAATCTCCTTCTTACCCTCAGCAGTAATAAAAGGATTATCCAAATAGCAATAATTAAAGCTGCCCCAATCCTCATCACCGGCTAATCCTCTTTTCCAGAACTCCCATACAAAGTTTCTCTTATGCGGCGTAGTAGTAATCCACATTGGAGCACCTGTGTCATAGATAAGAGGTCTAATAGCATTCATAGCATCCTCTTTAATAAAGTCTCCTTCATCTAGAAACACTCTATCATAAGCTTCACCCCTTAGACTATCTGGATTATCTGCACTACCAAAATCAATCAATGAGCCATTTTTAAATACAATCTGAGGATGTGGCGACTTAACTGTCTTTGCTATATCGTCAATAACCTTAGCAGTGGCCATAAGGTCAGTAATCTTATTATAGACAATCATCGTCTGCTTATATGTTGGAGCAATAACAATCTGCTTAGAAAAGTCTTTTACTGTAATAACCTGTGGTAATGCAGCTCCTCTAATTAACTCACCACCAATCATCTGCGACTTACCAGCTCTCCTACCACAAACAATAACCTTATTCTTTTGGGGAGATGTTACTACCTCTATCTGTTTAAGATGAAGTCTTTGATTAAGATAAGCATACTGAAAACCAACAGGATGAATAAAGTCTGCTACTGATAATTCTAATATTGGTTTTTTGTATTCTTCTGTCATTACTGATACCTCTCAATAACTTTCATAACATCACTTGGTTTTTCTTTTGCCAAACTTTCAAATACTAATTTCATTACTTCTTTAACCTGAGCAATCGAAACTTCTTCCTTACCACATTCCCTTAATGTTACATCTCTAGCTAACGTGTTTAAATTTATCATTCCTCTTTACCTCCTTCTACATCTTTAGGTTCTCCAATAACAACTACTTGGTCTTCATTCTTCCATTCCTTAAGTCTTTCCAAAACAGCATCGGTAGTAACATCAATATTCAAATTAACATTCTGTTGAACCGGTGGATACAAATATCTAATAATGTCCATCATCTTGTCTGTAATAACTTGTAGGTCTTTAAGATTCTCATCTGCAACAACTTTATTTTTAAGAATATCCATTATGTCTTCAAGTTGAATAATACAAATCTCTTTAGTCCATTTCCTTTTCTTTGGAACTCCTTTTGCTTTAGCTCTTGCTGCATCATCAAATTCTTTTGTTCTTCCAGGACTTCCAAAGCCTACTTTAAATGCATTAGAATTACCCATTTTTATAGTTGTTTTTGTAGTTATCTTTAATTCTCAAAAACAAACAACCTAATTTTTTTTCAATATTATTTTGTCTAATAATGTCTGCATTTTTTAATTTTCCATCAATATTAAAATGATGTATTTCATCTATCTCTATTGCTAAATTTAATTCTTTAATATAACCATCTAAAGCATACCCAGCTACATAAAATTGTCTAATTATTTTAAATAAATATACTTTTTCTAACTTATCTAATATTTTTGTTTCATTTTTTCCAAGTGCTGGACCACCTAATAAACTTATTCGTTTTAAAGTTTGTATTCTTATTTTTTCTTTTGTTTTTTCAGAAGGAGTATATGATGTTTTTCCTTTTTTAGCTAAAGACATTTTTTTTCTTGTAATTATTGACGGATAATAACTTCCATTTTCTCTTCTTGTATCTATTCTTTTTTGTATTGATTCTCTAGTAAATGCGTTTTTTGATGGTTTTATTCCTTTTTTGGCTAAACTCATTTTTTGTTTAGTTTCTTCTGAAAAAATGCAACCCTTTTTTCTACCACCTCCATGATTCAAACTAATTTTTCTTTTAGTTTCGTCGCTGTGCTCCTTACCTAACCGAATCTTATCTCCTTTCTTAAAACATCCAGAATTCAATTTAAGTTCTTTATTCTTCCATTTGCTTTTCAAAGTTTTTGAGATATTATTTCTATGCTCTTTAGATAGCATTTACTCCTCCTTTACCTTTTTCTTAGTTCCAAATCGTTCCTCATACAAATCCATAGGGATGAAAACACTACAACCATGACCTCGTTCTGTACACTTATATTTCATTGTGTGGCCAGTAGTAACTCCGGTTCTTGTATTATTTACATTTTGTATTTCGATTTCTTCATCATCTCCAACAAGTTCAAACCTTTTTGGGTCTCCATATTCTTCCAACTTATCAAATTTCATATTTCTAACATCTGATTCTCTAACAAAGCCAAATTTCCTTTCACTTTCCTTCTCAACCTTCTCAATCCTATCTGCAAAGTCTAACTTAGCACATTGACCATCAAATGGTTTATGATTCCTAGTGAATTTTACTTCAGCTTCAGATAATGCTTTCAAAAATCTCTCTTTTGGAGTATATGTGCCTAACTGCTTGTAATCTTGCATTTCCTCATTTGTGGGAACTCTTGTAATTCCAATATTATCTGCCATTTATATAACCTCCTTTCATTTTGCTAATCATCTTCTACCTCTGGTATCATATGCTCTCTTACATGACATTTTTTACATAATGGTACCCATGGTATTAATAAAAAATCTTCATATGTTGTAATATTATTACTTGGAGCATATCCATACAAATGATGAATTTGAATATCTTTTTTTGCTTTACATATTCTACACTTATATTTATTATCAAATAATTGTCTTAAAATTGCACTTCTTTGTTGACTAGCAAAATATTCAGCATCTTCTATTATCATCCACTTTTCGTTCTTCTTAGTTTCCATCTATAATACCTCTAATTTGTGTTTTAACATAGCAAGACGCCATTTTATTATGTTTTATACATATATACCTAGTTAGCATTTATTTAATCATTGATGGTAGTTCTTTTGTACCAGCAACATCCTCTTTAATTTCAACACCCTCAGCAATTTGCTTAGCCGTAATATCTATGGTTCTTTGAATTTCATTAATCTCAGTGCCAAATTCTTCATTCTGTCGCTTAAATGCTCTTCTTTTCTCTAAGTAATTACTCTCCAACATCTTGTCCAACATAAACTCATTATATTCAACCATCAATCTCAAATGGTCTAATTCTGATTGTTGACCATCAATTGCTTTTTGTGCAAATGTCTTTTCGTTCTCATCTAGCGGTCTCATATTTTTTTTACTCATTCTTGTAACCCCCTTTTGAAATTCATATATTCTAAAAGTTGTGCTCTAACAAATTTAGAAAAATTAAAACTTTTTTTGTTGTCTTTTAAAAATTCATTTTCTTCATCACTAATTTGAATATTTCTTTGTTTCATCATTTAACACTTTTAGTTATTTTTTTAATTTCTGAAAATTTAACCCAAAAACCTGAATCAAGTAAAACTCCATTTTCAATAAATGCAAGAACTTTTCCTTTTCTTGTTTTAAAATTATTAGTTGTAATTATAACATTATCATTACTATCTTTTATTTTTTCTAAAATTTCAATTGAAGGTTCATCTAAGCACTCAACATTTACATAATCATTTTTTTTAAGATTATTTTTGATAGCCCAACTTTTTGGAAGTGTAACAGTTAATTGTTTATTTCCTCCAGCTATTATTTTTCTTAGTACCATAATATTAAAATAATATTAAACCTCATTTAAATATACATAGAATTAACTTATATAATTTAATTATTTAAGGGCTTTAAGTAATATTTTTTTTTATTTGTATATATATTATTATTTAAATATATATATAAAATAATAATATAGCCCTTAACTCCCTTAAATGACAAGGAGAAACTTTTCAAAAGTTCAAAATAATGCTGAAAAACACCTATATTTCTCTATCCTAAAATTTTAAAATCAAGGATAGAGCTCTTTTAATTAAATTATATAATCATCATGCAAAATACATAAAAAACGGTGATTTTGAGTGTATATTAGAGTTTATAAAGATTTATATAATTGATTATATATATTAAAACATATAAGGCTTTATATATAAAAATATATTATTATAATTAAGATGGTAACAATAAATAAGCAAAAAAACAAAATGATTTTACTTGGATACCGACATCCAAGTATCAAATTATATAAGCCTCAAATCAACAATAAAAAAAGAGGATTGTTAATCGGAATAGTAATAGTATGCTTAATCACACCTTGCACAAATTGGATAGTTCCTTTGATGATGAAAGGAATAAGCAAATTAAATCCTTTATGGATATACAATTAATAATGGAAAATGAAAACACAACAATGAAAATACCAAAAGTATTACGAGACAGGTTAATGAAAATTAAGTATGGCTGTAACATCGATGAGATGTGGCAAGTGGTTCAACTACTCTACAATCTTGTAGACATTGAACAATTACATTCAGGAATTGCTAGGGAGCAACTAAACGAAGAGGCAGTCGGTAACCAACCCGACGCCCTTGAATTTATAAAATGAGAACAAAACAATTTGAAAAGAAACAATGTGCAGAATGTCCAAACCCATTCTACATAGACCTTCATACAAAGAAAAGAAGAAGCACCACAGTTTATCCAATTAGAAAATACAATGCAGTAACATGTTCAAGAAAGTGCTCAGCAAAAAGAAAGAAACGGTCAGAAAAAGAAAGAAGAGAAAAGCTAAAATTAGAACAACTAGAAGCAATCAATGAACACTACTTAAGTAATAAAGATGACATCATCACACAATTCCGAAAAGAAATAGACTATTCAGAACTTCCAGAAAGTGATGATGACTTAGAGAATTGGTACAAGAGAGAGCTTTTGGAAATAGCTGCCGAATGGTTAGAGGAGGACAAAGAATGAAAAATTTAAAATTGGAAGATATTTTTATGAAAGAATTGCTAAGGATTGTAATGGAGAAGAGATTGAAGCATTCAGAAGAATTAAAAAACCAAATTCGCCTAAGCCTTATAAGACGCCGAAGGACAACAAATGAAAAGATATACACCTAAACAAGCAATGTTAATTTATTTATTCGGGATAATATGTGGGACAATAATAGGGGTATTTATAATCTAATTAGTATGGAAACTGTACATTATGATGACCAAAAAAACTACAAAGTTGTACATTGTAATGTTTGTAAAAAGAAATTTATAAAAAACAAATATAATAAAATTTATTGTAGTAAAAAGTGTAAATCTAAGAGAGATTATATTAATAGAAAATCTATTAAAGAATATTTGATTAAAAATGATGAAATTAAAGATGATGAACAACTTGTTGAAGAGATGTTTCAAAAATTAGTATTATGTCCTAAATGTAAAAAACCCCTATCTCAATATTATAAGAAAGGAGTTAGATATAATAAATGTGGAGAAAATAAAGATTTATATACCTGTCTAAGATGCGGTCATAATTTTACTTTATTTAGTTTGAGTTTTAGAATGCAACACTCAGAAGAAGAAATTTTAAAATTTATAAAATTAATAGAAAGAGGAATAACTGCAAATCAAATATCTAAAAGAAAATTAATTAATATTGGAGTAATGACAGCATATAGGTGGAAAAATAAATATTGTTCGCAAACGAATGAAAAAGCGTTGTAACCACTACGACATTAAAAATATAAGTTCGCAATAACCGAAAAGTATATAAACCCTTTTTGGCTCTATATATCATGGAAAACAAAAACCAAAACAATGACTTAAAGGTCGGGGATGAGAATCCTGTCAACAGAACATCTAGAAAAGAAATGGTTGAAGCAATCAGTGTTTCGGCAATAACTAAACACCCAAAGTTTAGTGAATTCTCTGACCGAGAAGTTGAAGAACTTTTCACAGAAGGACAAGATGTAGGATTAATTCCTGTCAACAGAACATCTGAAATAAATGGACTTTCTTCTATTGAAGAAAGGTTAATCTGGTGTGAGGCGTATATAAAAATACTTCTTGAAAAGAAAGACGAATCCGAAGCAATGCACATCTTAGATGGCAAAGACATCTCCGAGATGAAACAAAGATTAACTAAATTAGAAGGGGCTAACTAAAATGGCAAAAATATGCATGTGTGATGTCTGCTATAAAGTTGGCAAACTAACAGAAGCTGCTTATAAAATAGGTAGAAAATCTGCTAGTCAAAAGGTCGCAATAGATGTTTGCGAAGAGCATAAAGGCGTGTTTGATGGAATGGATGTCAAACAAGCACTAAATAAAGCTATAGAAATATATAGTGAATAATACTCATTAATTTGAGAGGAGGAGGGTTCATGAATCTTAATGGTTTTTGTTTTCCTCCCTCCTTCTTAATTTTTGAAACACATTTAACATGAGACCAATAAAAGAAAAAGGAAAGAAAGTGAAAGCAAAACCTCTACCAGTAGAGATTAACCAAGATGAGTATGTAGAACTTCTAAAGGTAACAGAATTTATGCACCACAAAGTAGCTTTTATGTTAGGCTTTGAATCTGGATTAAGGATCAGCGAAATAGTAAATCTAAAGAAATCAGACTTCGATTTTGGGAATAAACAAATAAGAGTAAATATGGGTAAAAACTCTAAGGATAGAATAGTTAGTTTACCTTTGTCATGGCAACCTCAACATATTAATTACATACCGATTAAGTGCCAACAGAGAGCATTACAAAAAGCATTTATCAAATCGGCAATCATTACTGGTCTAAAAGCAAAGAAACCTAAGATTCACTTCCATTCATTAAGACATGGATTCGCAACTGAATGTGTAAGGTCTGGAGTTGGCTTAGCAACACTTCAAGGATTACTTGGGCATGAAGATTTAGCAACAACTACAATTTATGTTAATCTTTGCCCAGCAGAAAGGGTTGAAGAAGTAAGAAGTAAATTTGGGAATAGGAAAAAATGATAAATCCAAATGATTTGGCGGTTATTGCATTAATATTATTTAGTTTTTTATGTGTTTATACTGCTGGACTTCTTATATTAAGAAGAAAATATAAACACGACGCATTAAATGTCTTAGACGAGGTGAAGAATGTTAATTAACGGTGAGTGCTTAGAAGAGATGAAAAAACTATCAGACAAATCTATTAATTTAATCCTTTGTGATTTG
>Ga0208769_1001446_pt1 | contig 10494 bp, 12 predicted proteins | sample AntAceMetag02UKC_FD_184768 | JGI IMG/M metagenome (GOLD analysis project Ga0208769, IMG submission 184768) | Saline lake microbial communities from Ace Lake, Antarctica- Antarctic Ace Lake Metagenome 02UKC (SPAdes) (version 2) | ecosystem: Environmental > Aquatic > Non-marine Saline and Alkaline... | reverse complement strand
TACGGAAAAGACAGCCTACTCAGACTACTCAGATACGATAACAGCCACAGGTTGGCCTAAGAAAAGCGTAGGCTACATGGTTCGTGAGATTAGGAAGATAGTTAACGACCCAGATGGAAAGACATTGTCTGATGAACAAATTATCAGGTATCTAAACAAGGCTCAAGATAAGATATTTGCCCTATTTGGTAGATGGTGGTTCTTATACAAGACAGGAACAGCAATTGATACAGTAGCCAGTACAAAGACTTACAAATTACCTAGTGACTTTGGTAGAATGCACACCGTTTTGTTTAATTACGCTCCAACTGACGGTACTAGTGATGTAACTTATAACCTCAGATATCTACCAACGGTAGAGTTTGACTACGAAAGTAGGAACAATGATGCCTCTGACAGTGACGAGATTAAATACTATACGATAGTTCCTGGAGACTCTGACAATGCAGCTGGGTATCTAAAGATATGGCCTACTCCTGAAACCGCAGGGTTTGATATTATTCCTAGATACTACAAGACCTTCACTGACCTAGATAGTTTTGCTGACGAAACCGACATTCCAATTCCTTCTATCCTAGAAGACTACGCTATGGCTGAAGTATATAAAATAAGAGGAGATGAACAGACAGCCCTGTACTACGACAAGCTATTTAGAGAACAGATAGAATTACTAAAACTCATGCAACGAAAGCAGGTTGGGCAACCTAAGCACCTATGGAAATGGGAAGGACGTAATGCTGAGAACAGGTTGTTTGGAAAGAGGTCTCTGACAACCGATGCTGATAGAGAAAGAAATTGGTAAAAATATGTATGAACTATGGCAAACTCTCAATTAATCCACGAAACACATCTAGACTTCTCTGGGGGAGTTAACCAAAACACGGGTAGGCTATTACAGGCAGACAACGAGGTAGACTATGCAGAGAATGCCACTCTTGAGGAGATTGGTCCAGTATATAAATGCAAGGGATATTCACAACGAGGTAGTGATGTAAACGATACTTACGAAATTCTAGGAATGGCTTCTTCTTATAAGGCTGATGGAACAATGAAGCAGATAGCTGTGGCTGATGGTGCTGCTAGTTCAGATGCCTACACTTATAACCCTGCCACAAGTGCTTGGACACCCCACAACCTTTCATTAACTACAGGAGCACAAGCAGAGTTTGAGTATTTCCTTGATGGGTTCTTCATGGTTAACTACAGTGACGCAACTAGATGGAACAACCTTACTCAGTGGTACACAGATACAAACGTTACAAATGCACCGAAAGCTAAATATATCAAACTATATCAATCACGCCTATATACTGCATACAATGTAACAGGTGGAGTTACTTATCCATCCCGTGTTATTTACTCAGACCTACCTTCAAGTGGAACACTAGCATGGGACAACACTAACAACTACTTTGATGTAGACCAGGACGACTCTGATGTAATTAAGGCTCTAGAGGTGAACTCTAACAGGCTGATGGTCTTTAAAGAGAACTCTCTATATCGCTATGACACGAATACGCTTTACAAGGTTCCTGGTTGTCCAGGCACAGTATCTCAAAGAAGTGTTAAAAACATTCAAGGCTGGACTCTTTATTTTCATTCAACTGGTATCTGGGGATATGATGGAAGTTCTTCTAGACTAGTCTCTAGACAAATCAAAGACATCATCGCTGGAGTATCAAGTAAAAACCTAGCTAGTTCTTGTGCCTGGGTAAGAGGTGACCATTACTATTTATTTGTGGGAGATGTTAGTAATACTGAAGTTGGTCTAAGTATAGATAACTGCCTCATTGATTATGATATTTCTAAGAACACATACTCATGGAGGAGCTTAAACCACATACCAACTGTCTTTATTGACTACCGAGATGACCGTTCAGATGTTGCATACGATGTCGCCACTGTTACTTATGACAGTTCAGATGTAGGCTACGCTGGGCTCGTTAGTTCAGAGTCAAGGACATTCTTTGGTGAGACTCTGGGTGGTGTGTACCAATTTGATACTGGTAATGACTTTGATGGTACCGACATACCATTTATCCTAGAAACGAAGGACTACTATCTAGGCAACCCATCAACTATCAAGAACCTGAAGAAACTACAGGTGTTTGCTGATGGTGGTAAACAAATCTCTATCCAGTACAAAACTGACGACAATAACTGGAAAAACTTAGGTCGCTTAAAGAAGACACAAACAGAGTTAGAATTTCCAGCATATAGTAAATGTCGTAGGGTGAAATTTAGAATAATGGAGAGTAGTTCTGGGGATAGATTCTCTTTTGAAGGGTTTGATATTTACTTCACTGCTGAAGGATTAATTGAATAAAATGGACAAGCAGGATAAAATTAAGAAAGATAACAGTTGGAAAACTAAAGGATTTGACAGGTTCATGTCCAGAGGTGTAAATAACGAACCTAACCCAGCTAGTTATATTAGTGGTTCGAACTTTGATATATTGTTAGACGACCTCTTGTTTAACCGAATGATACGTTTCAAGGGTTTAGATAAGACCCCACAAGGAAACGACCCTGGTAAAATATACTGGGATAAGGATAGCAAGAAGTTGTTGATGTGGATAGACAGTACAGGTAAGTGGGTAGAGATAACCTATACCAGTACTTCAACAACTACTTCCTCTACCTCTTCTAGTAGCTCTTCAACGAGCTCTACATCGTCATCGTCTAGTAGTACATCAACGACAACAACGTAAAATTATGTCAGCACAAGAACTAATAAACCAAGGATATGGAGGTTACCAAGGCTGGGGAGATGCTGAGGCAGATGCCGATTTTGCAGCTACAGGTGGTTCTGGTAAGGGCGGTGGTGGTGGTGGTGGTACGAGTGTAGATGATATTCTTAATAGTGCCATTTCAGCCATGACAGCTCTAGTGCCTAAACCAGTTACTCCATACGATGAAGTAAACCCTTTCTTCTTTGATGAGGAGTTAGCACGTAGAGCCTCCACAGCAGAGTACACTCCGTACTACAATGAGATGCTCAGTGACTATGTAACTAAGGTAGAGACGACAAAGTCTAGGAGTGAAGAGGATATGAACAGAACACTAGAACAACTTGAGGCTGGGAAAGAGTACTACATGGGCACACAACGAAGACTATTAGATAGAGCGGTTAAGAATGTAAACGAGGGATATGCTGGTAGAGGACTGTTCTTTGCTGGAGCCAGACCTAAAGACATAGGTGAGCTTGAAAAGGAATATGATGCAGACAAACAGAATTACCTAACCGATTATAAGTATCAGAAGACTGGAACTAAACTACAGAACCAAAGAGGTCTGGATACTTTAAACACTGAACAAGAAACATATACTAGAGATACAGAACGTGAGAAGAAGTATGCCATTGAGGGTGGTGTTCTACAGAGACAGGGTGAAGTAAGAGATGAGTATGAGGCAAGTAGGCAAAAATATTATGATAATGCCAACTATGGAGGTCTTTATTCGTAGAGGGTATAATTAATTTTAAATATGGACAACACACAGGATTATTACAACACACCAGAATTATCTGAAGCACAAAATGCTTCTAATGCAGCAAGTGAAACAGCTTCTAATTATTCGTCTGCAGCTTCACTCTTACCCCAGAAGTTAAGACAGGCTGTAATGGAGAAGGTCAATTACAACAAAGACATCATTGAGGCTAGGAATACCGCACAAAGTGAGTATTTTAATGCACCATCTGCAGCACGTGCTAAGTATGTAGACCCAACTTCAGAGAATTACATCTTTAATCCTTTCCAGGCAGAGAATTTGGTAACAGAAGAGAGAACTCAAGCATACCAACCATACGCAACCTTAACTGACATACTAGGACAGAGGACTGGTTCACTATCAGACATCATAGACTCTGGTGTTGGTGCCTTTAATTCTTCAGTAACAGCACAACAGGGTGCGGCTGACTTAGCTAGACAAAAATATTCTGACTTATTTAATATGGCTGGAGTAAGACAAGACCAAGCAAATTTGATATCTGGAAGAGAACAAGACCAGTCAAATTGGGAAAGAACCTTTAATAAAACTAGCGGTAGTGGTGGTAGTGGTAGTGGAACTACACAAGCAACTACGGATGCTACAGTAGAAGGATATGCTCAAGCATTTGCTTCTGGAGCAATTGATGAAGCAGACCTTATTAGTAAAGCACCAGAATTATACGCTGAAATTATGAAGAGGGTAGATGTTATAATCTCTCCTGGAGGAGATGAAACAGAAACATCAAGTGTTAATTGGGGAAACCTTTACAACAACATGGGATATACAGAGTCTCAAAAAGCAGGACATCAAAAAACCACAGACTTTATTAAGGAAATTTTCAGACAGCCTTCTAACGAAGAGAAAGAAGACTGGTGGGATAGAGTATTTAAAAAAGATAGAGAAAATAATCCTAGTTCTTATTAAAATGACATGGCAACCCGTGAAGAAAACCTCAAAATATATAGAGAAAGCCTTAAGAAAACTGCTACTGGTATAGGTGGAGACTTTAATTCAAAACTTCAAGCTTACAGAGAAAGCCTTAAAAATACTACTGCTGGTATAGGTGAGGACTTCAACTCAAGACTACAAACTTATAGGGCAAAAAATAATATCTCAGAACCAGAACCGTCAAAGAAAAGTACGAACCCAGAAACAGACGAATTAGAATCTATACTTACTCAAGCTGGATACAAACCCCCCAAAGAAAAAGGTACTGGTCTCCTGGAAAAGCTATTTAGTGTTCTTTCTGCTGCTGAAACTGCTCCTGCGGTTTATTCGGCTCTATCTGGTGGAGACCCCTTAAAGGCACAACTAGCTGCTACAGGTAAAGGATTAACAGGTAAGGGAGTATATGACAAGAAGAACTATGAAGATGTTTTAGGACTACTTGGCTGGGACCCAAAAACTAAACTGGGTAAGTTTGGTAGGGCGGCTACTGGAGTAGCTGGAGACATTCTTTTAGACCCTACGACATACTTTGGTGGAGCTATTATGAAGGGTGGTAAGAAAGTTGCAAGTAAAGTTGGTAAAACTGCTACAAAAATTCCAGTTGTTGGGTCAAAAATAAAAGGTGCATACGAGTTAGCCGAAAACTTAGTAGTTCCTGGAGCTAAGATAAAGAGATTGGGCCCAGAGGGAGAGAAGTTCTGGGACTTATACATAAAGTCTACAAAAGCTAGTAGGAGTAGCCAGTCTGAATTTGTTAATGCTGCTACTAAACTAAAGAAAAAAGCTGTTGAAGAGGGAGTTTCTCCTGCCACCCTAACAAAATGGATTGAACAAGGGAAAAAGTTTACGGGTGATGTACCAAAAGGTGCTGATGCTGCTAATCAAATAACTGATTGGTTTAAGGAATTTGCTACAGGAGAGAAAAAACGTGGACTACTTGATAACGAATTACCTGACTATGTTTCAAGATTGTTAACAGATGAGGCTAAAGTAGCAAAACAGACTACTGCAAGCTTAGCCAATAGTATGCCAAAACCATTAAGGGTTAGACTGGCTTCATCCAAGGGAAGAAAAACAGCTGGAATTATTGATGATGTAAATAAGTGGTCGATGAAAACAAACGGTTACAAGCTTTTCCAGGACGATATATTTGATATTGTTGCCCAGCGTGGAGTTAGCCATCTTCAAGCAATTGGAGTTCACGACTATCTTGGTGAAATAGGTGAAAAGTTTGGTAAGAAAACAGCAGAAGTAGGAGAGATTTTGGTTGAGTCTACAGCTCCTACCCTAAAAGGTAAATTATTTCCAAAGGCTATGGCTGACCATATAGACGAAACATACAAGGCACTTACAAATGAGGAGTCTATTAACCAGGTTTTAGGTATGTATGACAAGGTTCAAAATGTTTGGAAGCGTTCTGTTACTGGGTTTTTCCCAGCCTTCCATGGCAGAAACATGATGGGCGGTATGTTCAATAACTGGGTAGCTGGAGTCAAGAACCCTGCTAGATATACTCAAGCACATGATTTATTAAAGAGTGTAAATGCTGGAGAGAACCTAGACAAGACTATTAAATTAGGAAAGAAAACTTATACCTATGGCGAACTTAGTGCAATAATGAAAAAGAACGGTGTTGTTGGACAACCTGGACACATGGATGTGATGAAAACAATTGAGGATGTCTTAAAGCCAAAGAAGGGATTGATAGGTAAAGCTTCAAGAGCTCCTGGTGAAGTTATGGAGTTTACTGAAGATAGGTTGAGAGGTGCTCTATTCCTAGATAGAGTAGCTAAGGGTGATGAGGCATGGGACGCAGCTAAGAAGGTTATTCAGTTCCACTTTGACTATGCACCAGAAGGCTTATCTGATGCTGAAAGACTAGTTGCCAAGAGAGTTATCCCTTTCTATACATGGACACGAAATAACATTCCTCTTCAGTTGAGTCAGATGATGGAGCAACCTGGTAAGTATGCAGGGGTTGCCAAGACACTAAGGAGTCTCAGAGGTAGAGACCCAGAGCAAAGGGCAGAAACACAAGCCCTTCCAGACTACATGAAGCGTGGTTTCCCAGTGAGACTAGGAGAGAAGGATGGCAAATCTCAATACCTATATGGTATGGGACTACCAATGGAAGACCTAAACCAAATAACACCTACAGGAATGGCTTCAAGAATGAGTCCGCTACTCAAGGCTCCAATTGAAAGGTTAACTGATAGGAACATTTATTTTGATAAACCGCTAAGTGATGTAACAAATGCACCTGCGATGCTTGGTAAAGCTCCAAAAGCAGTACAAAAATGGTTTGACTACACCGAGTCTGAAGGTTCTTCTGGAAAAATAACAAGAAGACTAGACCCTTATAAGTGGCATTTCGTGACTAATTTAGCTGGTAGAGGTATCTTTACAGCAGATAAGATGTTTGACCCGAACACAATGGGTATAATTAAAGTATTGTATGGCACACTCGGTGTTAAAGGTAGAGCGGTAGACATAGAGAGTGAAGAATACTGGAGAGATAGAGAAAGACAAGACCAGTTAGAAAAGTATTCAGAACGAAAAGGACTTATGAAGAAATTTACTAGATATTACGAACCAAAAAAATGACAAAAGAACCTCTAACAATTGGCACATTTCTAAGAGACCACTTATGGCAAATTCTTGTCATTCTTTTTGTTTCTTCAATTTCATTTATTATCTTAAAAGAAGAAGTTAAGACTCTTACTTCAAGAGTTCAGGCAGTAGAAGTTCATCAGGCAAAATATCCTTCTCAAGATTGGTTTGAATTAAAGTTTAGGATGGTAGATGAGAAGATTGAAAACCTGGAAAAAAAAATAGATAATTGTGTAAATTTAACAAAATAATATATGAAAAAAGTTTGTATCATGGCAGGTCATCAAAACGCTGGAGCAGGTATGAGCAAAGGAGCTCCTGGCGAGGTAGACTTTAACATTGATGTCGCTAACCAAGTGTCCGCCGCCCTACGAGATAGAGGTTTTGAGGTCAAACAGACAGATGCTAATGCCCACAAGGATAATAATGTAACTAAGATTAACTGGGACTTGTTCCTATCTGTTCACTATGATGCCGATGTCTACAACACCTCTGGAGGCTTCACAGACTACCCAGAACCATCTACTGACGGAGCAACAGTTAACTCACAGAAGGCCGCCAAAGATATAGCAGACAAGTATTTCAAGACAACTAAGATAAAGAATGTTCCAAAGAGGTCTAACGCCAACACTCGCTACTTCTATATGTGGCAGTACTTAACCAAGTCTACTCCTTGTGTTCTCATTGAGTGCGGTGTCGGTTGGAGAGTTCCAGACGACCATAACCTGTTCACCTACGAGAGAGAATTGGTTGTAGAAGGTCTTGTTAGAGGAATTTGCGAGTACTGTGATGTTCCTTACGACTTAAAACCCGAAATTCCATGCGAAAAAGATGTGAATATTGCGGTGATAGAAGCAAAAGCTGAGTCAGATGCTAATTGGCAACCAAAATTGAAGACTGCTAACAAAAAGATAGAAAGTTTAGAGAAAAAATTATTAATTAAGACAAACATGGCTAAGAAAAACCTTAATCCTGTTTTGGAAGCACTCAAAGAGCCTGCAAGGCTACTTATACTGGCAATAATCCCTTTCGGGATAACCTATCTTGCTGGGATAAACAATGTTTGGGCAGTAGGGGCAACCTTACTACTAAGAACCATTGACAAGTACCTGCATAAGAGTGGTGTTTCAGAGCTTGGATTAACCCGCTTCTAAACTAGAAGCCGTTTTGAGGGGATTAGAGAGACTCGTTGTCTTAATTTTTTGGTGTAAAGTGCCATTCTTTGTTACCACCAGGGGTAAAAGCCTTCACAATGCCGTCTAATTGGTCTTGAGTAAAGCGTCTGTCTCCTCTAGTTCCAATTCTTGGCGGAGTAAAATAACCCTTTTTTTCCCAAAGTATCAGCGTGTAACGGCATACACCCAATTCTTCACACAGGTCTTTGGTTTTGTATTTGTACTTGTTCACTTTCATTGGTATTTTATCCCTTCTTTCCCAGCTACATAATGCCCACGGCAGATGTCAAAAGAGGACATATCTCTTAACCTCCACAAGTTACACTCAGGACACCTGTAAACTTCTGGTGGTTTTTCGTCGTCATCAATTTCATTATCACTTGGATAGGCTTTTTTAATTTCATTTCTTAAATGTTCAACTGCCCAGTCTTCATCATCAGCTTTCTCTAACCAGGCTTCTGGTTTAACCACAGTACTTATAGCTGAAAAGTGAGAGAAGGAGAGCTTGGCATACTTTTTCCTGATGTCGGGAGTAAACCTGTCCGCTATGGTTCTGTAGTTCATCATTGTTTTCTTCTCTACTCCGATAGCATAAGCGTACTTCCCTATGGTGTCTTCACCGTATTCTGTCTCAACTTCTTTTGCTAGGTCACCCAGTTCCCATTGACTGTTGTCTTTCTTTTCTCTGGCTTCCATACCAGAAGACACAAATTGTTCCCATGATGACTGTACTTGCTGTTCTACAACTATTTTATTTAAACTCATAATCTTTAAGTGTTGGAAACCATTTTTTAGTAACCTCTACAAACGGAGAGTTTAGTATCTTGTATCTAGGGACTAACCACCCCTTAGATTTGGTGCCATCTTCAAATTTGAACCCTATGTCCACAGTATTGAATGGTCCCGAGTCTTTAAGGATAAATTTAAGTGATTCTGTCGCCATCATGCAAACGTTCTCATTATCGACGATGACCCAGTGTTTAGATTTGGTGATGTTTATTCCACTTGGTTTACCAAGCCCGTTCTCAAACTCTATTACGTAGTTCTCTGTTTCATGGGCTAAGCGGTCTTCCTTAATTTCTATATCACCCATCACCTCAGACGTGATGTCTTTCTCGGGGTCATATCCTTCTACAAGTTTTGCTTTGGGGTCTCTAGTCTTTCTTATCCAACGGAGAATATTTCTTTCTACGTATCTAGCTCTTTCTATCTTGCCTTTCCATTCATCTTTTCTCATTTTGTTTAGCTCTTCTAGCTTCCTCCTTTATTTTGTTAATTTTCCACAAACACATTTGGTGGAAGTTGCTTACCTTTATGTTTGCTGCAATAGCTACTATTTCAAAGTTTCCCTCCATGTCTCTTATCCAGCTTACGGCTTTTTCCCCATCCTCTATTTCTTCCTTTGAGCCAGTACAGTTGTAGTAGCACCGAATGTTCCTCAGTGCTTCTTCCAGCATCGTTATGGCTAGTAGGGAGTAGGGGTCTTCTAATTGACCCGTACTTGGCGAGTGTTTGACCATAGTCTGTCATACCATCTCCTTTTTTAACGACTAATTTCATATTATCACTTTTCAACAGTTTTTGTTATATACAGTTTCTCACTTATTTCCGCTATGTCTTCTTCCCTGTAACTTTTGCGTGGTGCTGGTGCCATTAAATCCATATAGTCGACAACATTTATCTTGTGAAACACCTTAGGTTGTCGTGGCTTGTAGAACCACACCACCACATAAGCTTTAGCGTTCTTAACAAACTGACTGTCATAAGGCTTTGGACTTGCAAACCCTCCCATTGATGTCATGTCTGGTATCTTCCAGTAGTGACCAACCTCTCCTGATGAGTCTAGAAGGGCTTGTAGCTGGTGTTGTGCTACCCTATCCCATCTAATTGATTTACCACTAGTCATCTTCAACTCATGAACCTCTGTAACGGGTGGTGGGTTAGCTCTCAGATACTTACCGAATAGTACCTGCATATCACGTTCCTTCATTTCTTAAAAATATCACTTACTAATACCCAAGCAAGAACCCACATAATACCAATCAAGAAGGTGAAGGGTAAAAACAAAATGGTTACTAAAACTTCAGGGTTCATATCTTCTTCATATGCTTCTTACAAACATTCTGACCCTTCTTAATACAGACATTCTTGGCTTTCTTCTCACATCCTTTGTGTTCACACTTTACTCTATTTTTCATTTTTTATTAACTAAATGATAATCATTAAAAACATGAGTTCCAAGGTCACCAAGATTAACATATACTTCTTGGGT
>Ga0208769_1001445_pt1 | contig 10496 bp, 17 predicted proteins | sample AntAceMetag02UKC_FD_184768 | JGI IMG/M metagenome (GOLD analysis project Ga0208769, IMG submission 184768) | Saline lake microbial communities from Ace Lake, Antarctica- Antarctic Ace Lake Metagenome 02UKC (SPAdes) (version 2) | ecosystem: Environmental > Aquatic > Non-marine Saline and Alkaline... | reverse complement strand
ACAAGGACTATCAGTTAATCCATTTACAGGAGAATCTGTAAGCTCATTAGAAGGAAAACAGATGAAGTCAGAGATAGCTAATACAGATGCTGACACTGCTGCTGCTTATGCAAAAGCTAATGATTTAAACTTTGATACTACTTATTATACTGATGAATTAGGGAATGTAACCTTATCGTCTTTAGATAAAAGTACAGGAAAGATTGAAACAATAAGCCTTGGTAAACTAGATGCAGCACAACAGTGGGCTATAGGTGCAAGTGGTGCCGCAGGTTCAGGTTCAGAAAGTGGTTCAGGAGAATCTGATTCTATATTAGCAAACGAATTAGCCAGTAGCACTTTAACTGCAACAGAAATAGTTGAGGCGGGGCTAGAAGGTAAAATACCTGGTACAGCTACAATAGTTCAAGCAACTATTAGCGAAGCATTAGACATAAGAAACTCTAAAAATCAGTCCTTCTCTGATACTGGAGCGCAAGGACCTACTAATAGAACAGGAAAAGGAATAGACTGGACAGACTTATCTGGGAATGCTTAACAAATAAATCATGGCTTTAATAGACGACTTAATTAAAAGGGCAGAAGCCTTTAAAAAAGAAAAGGAGAAACCTAAAAGGTCTACCGTAGGTATTGTTAAGGATTTTGTGGGTGGACTTAGTAAGCCTAAGCCAGCTCCTGAACAACAGATATCAAAGGCAGACTTTAGTAAGAAGCAAGTAGGAACACTTAAGAGTAGTGGATTTTTACCAGGTCTTCAGCCTGAATCAGTTCCTTATAGTAAATACATACAAGACTTTCAACAGGAAAGTAAAATAAAAGAAGCTAGAACGGTAGTAGAAGATTTAATAACTGGTGGAAAAGCTGGTAAAGCTAAGTTTACAGCTGACCCATTTCAAACATCTTCTAGTACGGCTTTAGATAATATATTAAAAACAAACACAGAAGAGAGTTTACAATTTAAAGAAGGATTAGGGTCTACTCTTACTGGTGGATATGGGTTTACACCAGGACAGTATACTCCTAATGAACCACAAGGTGTTGGGCAGAACTTCTCGAAAGCACTAGGAACAGTAGTAGGATTTCTTCCATCTATAATGGGTACTGGAGCAGGACTTACAGCAGTTGGTTTAAAGATTGGGTTATCAAAGGTTCTTGCTAAATCACCTAGATTGGTTCAAATAGCTTCAGCTATTATAAAGGAAGGGTTATCATTTGGTATAGTAGAAGGTTTATCTAAACCACAAGAAGGAGAGACTAGAAAAGAGAAGGCACTATCAGGACTTGGAACAGGTCTAGCACTTGGAGTAGCAGGAGAGGTGCTTGCACCATTTGGGAAGGCTGTTAAAGCAACTGGATTTGCTGGAACCGGTGCTGGATTAGCAGCTGCTTCAGGAGCTGAGTCAGATGAGGTAATAGCACAAGGAATGTTGTTTGCAATACTTGGTTCTGTAGGGAAGGATAGCAAAAAGATAAGTAGTGAAACAATGAGAAAAGTAGATGCTATTGCTAAAGAAGAACTGGCAAAGAATCCAGGCATGAATGAGGCTATTATAGAAATATATCCTAGATTACAAAAGGAAGTACCAGAGCTGAAGCTGCCTAAAGCCAAGAAGGTGGGGCTACAAACAGATAAGCTACCAGAACTTAAAAGACAAGGAGATACATTATCTTCAGAGCTATTAGGGATAGAGCCTATACAGAAAAAGAAGACAGATTACATAAGTTTAAATGAAAAAGATTTTAATGCAGTAGAGAAAGCTTCAGTGTTAAAACAAAACGCATTAGAAGAAACCATACAAAATCCTATAAGGGTATTTGAAAAGATGGGTCTTAAGGAGGAAATATATAGACCAGTACAAGAAGGAGAGGCTGCTTGGCAAAAAGAGTATAAAGCACATAAGACTAAATTAAAGGAAAACTTTAAAGGATTAAGTAAGAAGAGTAAGAGCAATATAGCTGTTTGGGCTATTGCACAGGAACCTAGTGGTGCTATAACTTTGTTCAATAAAGGAATAGAAGTACCTAAATTAAACTCTAAAGAGAAGGCGTTCTTTGATGCAGGGAGGAATATATATGACACCTTGTACGATAGAATCAATGAGGTCAATGTATCTATAGGAAGAAATCCAATCCCTAAAAGAGAGAATTATTTTCCGCATATAGTTGAGCAATCGTTAGCAGAGGAACTAGGAATGGGATTGTTTTCAAAATCCCCAAAGGATAGACCAGTGGACTTTGAAACTATTGCCCCATTCTTTGCATTCGGTAAAGAAAGGAAGGGTAGCACAAGGATTGAATTAGATGCAGCAGCTGCTTTAAATACTTATATACAGAATTCATTAAGGTTTATACATACGGCAAAACCACTTTCTAAGTCTAAACTGCTTATAGATGCGGAGATTGCGAATCCTAAGCTTGACGGAGAGGTGTTCTCATTTAAGGAATCTAATCCACAAGGGCATAGATACATTACTGATTGGCTCGAATTCGTAGCAGGGACTAGCCCTGAAATTAGTAGGTCAAGATTTATGAATGAATTAGTAGGGATGGGGAAAAAATTAAGTAAGAACTTAGCCTGGTCAACACTAGCATTTAACGCAAGTTCTGCTATAATACAGCCTACTGCGATTATAGGAACAGCTGCCGAGATAGGGCCTATGTGGACTCTTAAAGGAGCGCAGAGACTAGCTACTGGTGGTTCAGACTTTGCTATGAAGAATAGTAATGAGCTTATAGGTAGAGTATTTGATATAGCCTCGGCTGACTTAAAGGGTAAGACAGGCTTGAGGGATAAGGCTGCTAAGATAGGTATTAAACCATTAGAATTCTTAGATAGCTTAACTGCTCAGGCATCATGGCTTGGTGCTTTTGAAAAAGCAAAGAGTCAGGGGATGGCTGATAAGACAGCTATTAAGTTTGCTGATGATGTAGTGGTAAAAACGCAGGGTTCAGGTTCAAAGATAAACGTAGCTGAAATACAGAGAGGAGATTTAGGGAGAACATTAAGTCTATTCCAAACATTTGTAATCAATAACTTTAACTGGTTAAGGAGAGATGTGCTAGGAATAGGGAATAAAGATATATCTAAACCAGAAGCAATCAAGAAGTTAGTGACTTACATAGCTGGTGTCACAGCTGCTAATGTAGTGTATGAGGATGTAATGGGAGTTCCATCACCATTCCCAAGACCTATGAAGGCGTGGATGGAGGAAGGCCCTGCTGATGCAGGAGAAGAACTATTGCAGTTAGTGCCATTCATAGGTGGTGCCGTAAGGTTTGGAGGTAGTAATCTATTAGGACCTACAGGTTCTTATCTAGGAGACATATTTTATAAGCTTGCTGGTGACAAGAGCGCTCCTTCTATACTAGAGATAGCAGCAAAGGGTGCTGGTATTCCAGGAACTAGGCAAGCAGGGAAGAGTATAAGTGGATTAGAAGCTATAGCAGAAGGGAAGGACTTATACTTCAAAACCATAACAGACAAGCTAAGGAAGAAGAATGTTAAGATAGACGAATTACCTGACCAAGTAAGGGCTATTATATTCGGCCCATATTTTGCTAAAGTAGTGCAGGAGGAACGAACTAAAATGGGTGGAGAGGCAAGGTCTATAGATGAATTACTAGACTCTGTATTAAAGAGTTCTAAAAGTTTATTCGGAGACTTCTTGGATTCCGCTAAAGATAAAAAGGAATCAGCAGGGAAAGCTCTAGATAAAATACTTAAAAACTTAAAATAATGCCAATCAAAAACAAGAAGAAGCTAAAGGCTTACAACAAGATGAGAGATGCAACTCCAGGTAGGAGGAAAGCTCGTTCTCTCGGTGTAACAGCAAGACGCAAAATGAAGAAGAAGCTGGGAGCTAGTGCTATTAAGGGTAAAGATATAGACCATATCAAACCAATCACTAAAGGTGGTCGGAATGGCACAGGGAATCTGCGTGTAATGAGTAAGAGTAAGAATCGTAGTAGAAGAAGTAAGTAGTTGTACCTCCTTAATAATAATTTATAACTAATATAATTATGGCTAAAAAGAAAGTAGGAAAAACGGTTAAAAGGACACTTAAGACGGCTAAGAAGGCTAAGAGTAAATATAAAGCGGTAGAAAGAAACCCTGTATCTCTTATGGGCGAGGCTATGGCAAAGACACTTGGCAGGTCTTTCTTTGTACCAGTAAAAAAAGTGAAGCCATATAAGGCAGTGAAAAAGGCTGTAAAAACAAAGAGTAGAAACACAAAGAGTAAGGTAGCAAAAAGAATAAAAAAAATAAAAAAAAGCAAGCGGTAGTGTTGTACCTCCCGGATTACATTCCTATAAGAAAGAATATATTAACACATTATATATGTTATCATTCAAAGAAATTGAGTCAGTAGTATCAAAAAATCCAGCACTTGAAGACCTTAAGGATTCTAGGGATTTTCTATTTAAGGATGTAATTGGAGCTGTTACTATTCCTAAGAATTTCTCTCTACGTGCAGCACAAACTTCAGTTAAGAGTCAAGGAGCTAGAGGGACTTGTGTTGGCATGGCATCTACTGCTATGACTGAATTTCATAATGCAAAAGAATATGTAAATCCTAATCTTGATTTGTCAGAAGAGTATATGTTTAAAAGAATTAAGGATATAGATAAAAAGGATTATAACTATGAAGGGTACGGAGCTTATGCAAGAAGTGGAGCAAAAGCTCTAGTTAAATATGGTTCATGTCTTGAATCAACTGCTCCATATAACACTAGTAATAAAGAAGATATATGGAAAAGCTTTACAGTTTCTCCTGAAATGGATGAAGAAGCTGCTAGTTATAGGATGAAGAGTTACTTATCTGTTTCTAGGAGAGAGGAAGAAATTAAAAAAGCATTAACTGCTACTAATACTCCTTTATTAGCTACTGTTAAATTACATGAATCATACAGACAAGCTAAGAAAGATGGAGCTGTACCAGTTCCCAAGGAAGGTGAAAAGGTTATTGGTGGACATGCTATGTTAATAACTGGATATTCTTCAGATTATATTGAATTTAAGAATTCATGGGGAGAAGGATGGGGAGATGAAGGTTATCTATACTGGCCTTGGGCTAATGTAGAAAATCTAGGAGTATCTATATGGGCTTTTACAGACTTAATTTTAAACCCATATATAGAAGAAGAAGCTTTAATAGAATTAAATAAGAAATACCTACTTTATCATCAGGTTAATTCATGGGATAAAGCAATAAAACAAGGTATCGTAACCGGTGGGACAGTACCTAAAGATGTGCTAACTAAAGGTGACTTGATGGTATTCTTTGATAGGATGGGGTTTTTTAAATAGAAAGTTATGTCTCTTGATACAATTCCAACTAGGGAAGAACTTATAGAACAATATAGAGCATGGGCACATAAATGTGTATTCAATGCCATGATGAATAATAAAACTATAGAAGGGGCAGAAGAGTATGTTAAAACAATAGCAGAGATAGTAGACATGATAATAGACGGAGTATTAAGTGTAGCAACGGAAATGGAAATAGACGAAATGAGAGATAAGGTTCAAGAATTATTAAATATTTAACCATATAAGTATGGAATTCACAGACGTACAGTTCGCTGCCGTAGCAGGAGTTATCGTATCTCTTGCCACACAGCTGATTAAGAAGTATTTACCTAAACAAGACCCACGCTATATCGTAATGGGCTTATGTGCCCTCGTGGGATTAGGTTACTCTTTAATCGTTAGCTTTGTGCCACAAGATATATTGACAAACATGATTGCTATCGGTACACTGGCTTGGGTTGCAGGCACTGGAGTTTATAAACTTCAGAAGTAAACCACTTCATGACGAAGCTTTAAAGGTCTATCTCCGGATAGGCCTTTTTAGTATACAGTTCAAGAAAACTCCCTACCTTCTCGACTTAAGGGGGAGCTTCTTAATCAATAAAACACCTATAGTCCTATCTCTCTAAATCAAAAGTTACTTCGCTTCCGTTAGCTCTCTCTGTCTGTATTAACGAATCCAATCCAACATCTATTAGATATACTACGGTGGTTAACAAAACTGCTGCTTGTTCAAAATCTCCTACAATGTGAGCGTGTTCTTTCATAAGCTGTAAGCAAGAATCAGCATGGTTCTTCGCGTCTAATACTTTATCAATATTCATAGTGTTTGAGGTTATACTATCTTTTCCATTAAGGGATGTAAATTAGAAACAATATCTTTAGTTGGAACTATCCAACCTGTAACAGAGTAACCGCCAAAATCCGACGTATTAACTGACCTAGTTTGATACCTATCACTGCACATGGTCATGTATACTTTTAGGTTCTCCGTATCTATATAATAAATCATATCTTTAGTAGCATCTATATATGCTAATATCTCTGCCTTACACTTATTTAACCAACCTTTCTTACCTTGTTCAATAAATATATTACCTGTTTCTGACATTCTAAAGTCTACCTTAACTTCTATAGTTCTAATTTTAAGAACTGTTCTATAGATTCTAGCTAATATAAAATCTATATCTATTTCCTGGTACTCTTTCTTATCCCTGACATCATTTAATTTATAGAACCCTTCACTAGCTTTCCAGAAATCCATGAGAAGTGTCTCATATTCTTTGGAAATCTGTAATTGTTCTTGGAATGAGTAGGTAGTAGTCATATAACGGCTTGCCTATGCGGCATAATAGAATACTTTCGCTCTAAGCCTCTTTGTCTTCAGAGTGGACTATAGTGTCATCTTCTTTAAATAAGTCACATACTTGCTCGATAGCTTTTACACGTTTTTGCATTAAATGTAGTTTCATTATCATAAACTTGGCATAGTTTGCCATGTCTGCTAATTCTTCTATCATGTCTTCTATAGTATCTCTAGTTTTCCACGCATCTTCTCCATATTTCTTTCTCCCTACTTCTAATCTCTCATTACAGTAATCATCTATAGCTTTAATCTTTGCTCGCATTGAAATCAATGTTAAGGGATTCTAATTGGTCGCCAGGAATTACAGCCTGACAGTGAGGACATTCAAAGTGGATAGGTTTTACACCATCCGTATCTTCGATGTCATTTTCTTTATCTTTTAGGAAGTGCATATAGTACGCGTTCATATTGACCTTCTCTATTACGTGGTCTGTTGTACCTCCGCACTCTCTACATTTGAATGAGGTTTCCATATATTTTCTTGTAAGAGTATATTTATAATTTCATAGAAATCGTCTTTCGACATTGTAACCCATTGACCACCATGCTTAATTTTCTGAAAGACTACATTGTAGTTTTCATCTTCAGGCATTTCTTTTAAGATTGGAATGGGATTGTGATAGACATTATTATTTTTACATTGGATATTGAGAGGGGTTTTATCCATCATAAATATATCTATCTTTTGGTCATCGTGCCACTTGGAGTGAAGGCGAGAGGTGCCACATTCGACACCCATCGCTTTCAACTCCTTAACTACCGCTCTTTCGTAATTGTGACCTTTGACCCTACTAGACTTTCCTAGTTTTTTACGGTCTTTCTTCGTCATTAGATAATGTCATCAGCTGATTGTTCAGTTCTAGGTCTGTTAAAGTAATACCTGATTTCCATACCTTCTTTACCATTAGTTTTAACGGTAAACTCTTTGTCGATAATGTCACACTTTCCATCGTTAAAGTATTGCATTACCATTGAACCCATCTGCCCCTGTGAAGGGTTAAGCCATTCATCTTCAGCACCATCCTTGATGTCTACCTTAAGTGAATACTGTTTCTGCGCACCTTCGAACCACCCCTTCTCTGTCTTGAAGGTTTTTTCTTCTTCTTGCCACTGTTTCCACATGTAACCTTTGTACTCTCTTACGGTAAAGGTTAAACCGTCTACTAGTTTTGCCATATATTTATGGTTATTGATTATGATTATATAGTTTTCCAAAGGTTTCTAAATCCTTTAAGGCTAGCTCCTGATATTTGAGTAGCTCATCGGAACAGATAGGTCTCCCGTAGCCAGCCTTATTCTTAGGATTCAAAGGAAGAATACATAACCCATATATCTTCTTCCCATATAAACGCTCGTACATAATAGAGTACAGAGCCAACTGTTTGAAATAGTGTTCTTTCTTCTCTGCACTGAAACTTCTACAAGTCTTCCAGTCGCAGATGGCGAGCTTACCATTATAGTTAGTTACAAGGTCGGCTGTGCCTGATAGCATGAGTTCATCGTCGAACATTTCGACCTCGATTGCCCTAGAAGGATAATCCCACTCGAACTCATTTTGGTACTTATCCATAAATCCTCTCGGATTCGCGGCAGATGGTTTTAATTTTAATGAACCTTCTTGTACTAATGCCCATTCTTCTTTGCATTCAGCATAAAGGTTCGTTGGGTTATCGTCACCCTTCAGTGCCATTTCTGCCATGTGATGGATTATAGTACCCATCGCTCCATACTGATATAGTTCCCCCTCAGAAACCGTAAAGGTAGGAGGATTAACTGCACCAAGCATAGCCGTAACTCGTACATATTTATTATCATTCCTTGTTTTAAACCAGTTATCTTCTGGAATGAGGTTTCCATTAGGAGTTTGCTCTCCTACGCTAAACCCTGGTCTAAAGTCTTAATGTCTTTCTCTAGTTGAGCAGAAACAACCTTCTGAAGCTTTTCCATTGTTGCTTGTGTTGTACCTTCCTCAACCTCCATCTCTATAGAGTAAGAGAAAGAATGTGGTTCGTACTGCTTAACTTGCTTAGTACGACTCTGATTGTGAATTACTTTGATTGCCATATTGCTTTAGGTTATTGATTACAGGCTTACTAATAATATATTTTACAGAGTGTTAAATGTCAAACATATTTTCCACATCTGTCACTGTCAATTCTCCACGTCCTTCTTTATACTCTACTGTCTCTGGATGAAACTTTAAATCTATATACTTATCCGGTGGACCATTTCTATTTTTACCTATAAGAACTTTACCTTCTGTAGCATCACGACTTTCTCTATTAAGGAGAATAACTATATCAGAATCCTGTTCAATAGCACCAGAATCTCTTAACTGGTCTATACGTGGCATACCACTATCATTTCTACCCGCTTCTCTGTTTACTTGTGATAAACATAACACTACAAGATGACAACTACGAGCCAATGCTTTAAGGTTCATAGTCATTCTAGCGATACGTTCCGCAGAATTCCCACCCTTATCTTTAGCATCCTTAAGTATCTGTAAGTAATCTACTATTACAAGGTCTATAGGCTCCTTAGAATGCTCTTTAGTTACAGAAGTAACAATATCCATACTTGTACTCCAAGGCATCTCTAAGAAGCTTAGCTTATCTTTCAGCCTATCCACGTCAGCCCTTAACATCTTAATAGAAGCATCAGCCTGTGCAGTCTTAAACTTAAATAAATTAACGTGAGTTAGGGCGGAAAACAGCCTATCCATCATCTCTATAACAGACATTTCTATCGTTACAAATACTACTCTATGTCCATATTCAGCTGCATTTCTTGCTATGGATAACGCTAGAGCTGATTTACCGATAGAAGTACGTGCTGCTAATGTTACTAAGTTACCCTTAGCCATAGGTGCTAACCGGTCTAATGCGTCAAATCCAGTTGTTAAGCCCATACGGCCTTGATTCTCTTTTCTATATTCGTACTCTTCTAGGTAAGATTCATAGGCTTTGTCTAACGTGATTAACCTAGTACCTTCTAACTTACTCTCTAACATCTTAGCCTTCTCTATGATTTCTGCTGATGTTGTACCTCCTTCTATAGCTTCTGTCAAATATCTTTTGACACTTAAATCTTTCAAAGCTTTTACATAAGAGTCTAGGTTCCATGCTTTAGTGGAATCCTTTTGTACGTCACAGCTAAACTTTGACATAGATATCTCCTTACCTATAAGTGCTGCTGATACAGTACCCATAGATATGGGTTTATCTTCTAACTTCATATCCCTCATAGACTTAAATGCTTCTATTGCATAGTCTTGATAGAAGTCTTCAGGTTCTATTTCTGCCGTATCTATAAGGACTGGATTGTCGATTAATGTACCTATGAGATTAGCCTCTAGGTTTTCATTGAAATGAGGGTCGGACATTTATTTGTTTGTTTTATAGGTTAAGGGGTCTAAGGTTTCCCCACATAGCTGGCACTCATACACCTCTTCTGCTATCTCACTCATATCTCTTAAACATATAGGACATCTTAACGGTTCCCCATGCTCATAGTCCTTAATGGACGTGAGGATAGACAACTCCATTTCATTCATGACATTACAGTTAAGTAATAATAAGCATAGTAGGCATTCAATAGGAAATATGTAACTACTAACAGGTCAGGCCAATGTGAGCATCTATCCGTTGCATAGACCCATGTAAGTCCTAATGCAAGGATGGCATTGAGCAAGAAAGTTATACAGGCTAACATCATGTTCATGGTATGATTTGGTTATCATTTAGATATACTTCTATTTCTGTATCGTCGAACTCTGGTCTGTCGTAATGGTCTAGGATATAGAGGTCTTCTGCTATT
>Ga0208769_1001443_pt1 | contig 10498 bp, 9 predicted proteins | sample AntAceMetag02UKC_FD_184768 | JGI IMG/M metagenome (GOLD analysis project Ga0208769, IMG submission 184768) | Saline lake microbial communities from Ace Lake, Antarctica- Antarctic Ace Lake Metagenome 02UKC (SPAdes) (version 2) | ecosystem: Environmental > Aquatic > Non-marine Saline and Alkaline... | reverse complement strand
TGAATACAAAATTAAAAGTATTGAGAAAAAAGAAGTCAGAAGAAGCCCTCTGCCACCTTTCACAACAAGCACGCTACAGCAAGAAGCTTGGAAAAAATTAAGATTTCCCGCCAGATTCACGATGGGCGTTGCTCAAAAATTATACGAAAAAGGATTTATCACTTACCATAGAACAGATTCCCTGAATCTTTCGAAACAATCTTTATTTGCTGTAAAAGAATTTATTGAAAAAGATTTTGGTAAAAAATATTGGGCTGGTTTTTTTAGAAAATACAAAGTAAAAGCAAGAGCCCAAGAAGCCCATGAAGCAATTAGACCAACCCTCCCAGACAAAACTCCAGATGAACTGAAAGCCAAAGCGAAATTAGACAACAATCAATACCGACTCTATGATCTTATCTGGCGCAGATTTGTTGCGTGTCAAATGGCTCAAGCTATTTTTGATTCTACGAGTATAGAGATTGAAGCAACGAACACTGCAAAAAAATTAACAGACAAGTATATTTTTAAAGCTAATGGACAAATGTTGAAATTTGATGGATTTTTGAAAGTTTACCCTATTAAATTTAAAGAAAATGAACTACCATTGTTAGAAGAAAAAGAAATTTTGAAATTAATAAAACTTTCATCGTTAGAGCATTTCACGCAACCGCCTTCAAGGTATAACGAAGCAACCTTGATAAAGACATTGGAAGAAAATGGAATTGGCAGGCCATCAACCTATGCCCCTGTATTATCAACCGTTCAAACAAGAAATTATATTGAAAAAGACGAACAGAAAAAATTCAAACCCACTGAAATAGGATTAATCGTTAATGATATGTTAGTAAAACATTTTCCAAAAATAGTAGATATTAAATTTACAGCCAATATGGAAGAAGATTTAGACAAAATCGCTTCAGGTGAGCAAAAGTGGGTGAAAGTTTGTGAAGCTTTTTACAAACCATTTGAAAAAAATCTTGAAGCAAAATACAAAGAAGTTGAGAAAAAAGATGTTACAGATGAACCAACTAATAAAAAATGCCCCAAATGTGGAGCCCCTCTGTTGATTAAATTAGGCAAGTTTGGAAAATTTTATGCTTGCTCTAAATTTCCTAAATGCAGATACACTGAATCGTTAGAAGATAAATCCTTAAAGATAAAATGCCCGAAATGTAATAAAGGCAATGTTGTTGAAAAAAGAACAAAAAAAGGGAAAATATTTTACGCCTGCGATCAATTTCCAAAATGTGACTTCGCCTTATGGGATAAACCAACAGGCGAAAAATGCCCTGAATGCGGTTCCCTATTAGTTCAAAAAGGAAAGAAGACAAAATGTTCTAACAAAGATTGTGTTTTTGAAAAAAAAGTGGCAAAATAGCGATATTAAATTGCCGTGGTGGCGGAATTGGTTTACGCGTACGACTCAAAATCGTATAGGAGCAATCCTGTGTGGGTTCGAGTCCCACCCGCGGCACATAAATCTTTAAAGAAAATTTTACAAAAGTCGAAAATAACTAATGGCATGAAATTAATAAAATAAAATAACTTTTCATTATGGAAAAATTAAACCCTAAGGCAGTCTGGATATTCTTTTTTCGTTTTTTGGGAATTGGACTATTTTTAACTTTAACGCTGGGATGGTCTGTTATAACAATTACAGATATCGTTGAATTTGCTTTTAGTTGGTGGATGATAATCCTTTTGGCTGTTATCTGGCTCTGCGGTAGTTATATGTGGGCCAAATTGTCTTACGACAACTATAAATTTGAGATAGGAGAAGAAGTCTTTAAAAAAGAGCAGGGAGTAATTTGGAAAAAATATATTTCCATCCCCTATGGCAGAATCCAAAATATAGATATTCATCGCGGAATACTCGCTCGGATTTTAGGTTTGAGCGACCTTATGATTCAAACTGCAGGCTACACCGGAGGACACCAAGGAGGCGGTTTTGGGAAAAGAGAGCCTGAAGGCAGATTGCCTGCTATTTCTCAGGCAAGGGCTGAAGAAATAAGAGAAGAATTGATAAAAAGAGCTAAAGAAGCAAAACCAGGCATATAAAATAGATTTGCCAGATTACTAAGGATGTTGAATTTCTTTGAGAGTTGAAATCTGTTTTTGACTCTCAAGAAATTTATCCTAAAAAAATTCGAAATTACCAAAAATGGGGCAGACTCTACCTAACTCGCGGCACATAAGTTTTGCGCGATTCTTGCGCGATTCTTGCGCGATTCACATATGAAGCGGAAAAGATTTTCTAATATTATATTCGTTCTTTTTGTAATTGCTTTTATTGGCATAATTCTTTATTTAAATTTAAATAAAGAAGAGAAAGAACCTCTTGACGAGCAAGCACAAAACTCATTCTTTGCAGAAGAAGAGAAAGAAAGTTTAGAACCAATTGATTGGGAAAGTTTAATTCCAGAGATTCAAACGGTTATTGACGAACAGCTCCACAAAGGAATGAAAATTGAAACACTCCGACCAATTGGTATTTCTGAGGAAAAAGATATTACAGGAGATGGCTTGCCAGAAGCATTAGTATATTTAGGCACAGGCGGAGCTGCAACAGATTCTTTTGCTTTAGCCAGAATTGAAAATAATAAACCAGTCATAGCAGAATTTAAAGAGAAAAATGATAATGTTTCTTTTCTTGCTTTTTTATCAGGAACTGGTGGCTCTGGAAGATATGGATTAAATGTTAGTTTGATTGAAGCAGAAAACGCAATTTGCTCAACCAGTTTTCTTGCTTATCAAAACGAAAGCGATTATTGCAGAGCTGAAGCATATCAATGGAATTCTGAAACAAAAATCTTTGAATTCAATACAGAATTAAGTGATAAAATTAGAAAAGATTACTGTTCCAATCTTTGTGCCAACATACCTTTGGGTATGGAAACATATTTCCAAAAAATCTGTAAATAAAAAATATATGACAGTAAACAATAACTCACCTAAAAATTGCCACTGGCCTTTTCTCGCTATTATTTTTTCTGCAATAGCTCTTTTAGGATTTTCTCTTGTTCCGTGGACTGTATTAACGTTAATAGCTGTTGCTTCAACGGGTTTAGCCATGGGTTTTAGTTTAAAATCGATACGATGCAAGAAAAAATCTGATAAGGCTGTTGGTATAGTTTGTCTAATAATATCCTTTTTTGCTATCGCAATAATACCTATCTTGCCTTGGGTTTGCCGTTATATCTATCGCCTGATATTCAGCTAAACTGTTTAATCGTTTAGGATAGATAGAAAATTAGGAGCTACGACAAGATTAAAACAAAATGCCTCAGAAGAGGCATTTTGTTTTAGTATATTATTTTTGAATTATGAAATGTTTTTTAAAGTCGGTTTTTGAGTATTTGCCAAATTTTGTTTATTAATAAACCTGAGAAAATTCCGACAATTGCTCCGGCTAAAATATCTAATGGCCAATGAATACCGCAAAAAACTCTGGCTAAAGAAATTAAAAAAGCAGATACAAAAAAGAAAATGCCAATTTTTTTATTATATAAATAAACGATTGTAGCTATGGCAAAAAAGAAAGCAGCATGGCCCGAAGGAAAAGAAGCTTCATTGTGAGTTATGAGCAAATTAACATTGTTATTAACAAACGGCCTTGACCTCTGCCAAAACCAACGAATGATTTCGACAACAATAAATCTTGAAAAAACAGCTGAAACAATCGTTAAAGCAACCATTTCTATGTATCTGCGAGATTTTACAAACAGAAATATAAACAAAGAAGCAATCACAATATACTGAAAATATTCAGCTAAAAAAACAGCTATCTTGTCTAACCAAGACCATTGCAAAGCAAATTGGTTAATTAATCTAAAAAGATATAAATCCATTTTAATTACGCTAGACTATGAAGTGTGTAATCTCACCAAATTTTGAAGCAAAGAAGCAACTGTCATGGGTCCCACTCCTCCTGGAACTGGAGAAATATAGCCAGCTTTTTTAGAAACGCTTTTGACATCAATATCACCCATTAATTTATCCCCTTGATAACAAGTTCCAGCATCAATCAAAACTACTCCCTTTTTTATCATTTTGCTTGTAATAAAATTAGGCTGGCCTGTTCCAGAAATTATAATATCGGCATTTTTGGTAAAGAAAGAAATATCTTTAGCAAACCTATCAACAGCAGTCACAGCAGATTTTTGCCTTAACAGCCACAAAACAGCAGGATATCCAACTAATCTTCCTGCCCCAACCACAACTACATTTTTCCCCTGTAATGGTATTCTGTATTCTTTTAAAAGATTACTAATACCTTGAATAGTCGGAGACATAATGGGCGAGGTTCCAGTATAGAATTTACCTATCCCAGATTCAGAAAGAATATCTATGTCTTTCTCAAAAGGAATAAGATTAAAAACTTCTTGCGAGTCTAAGTGTTTTGGCAAGGGTAACTGTATTCCTATGCCAGAAATAAAATGATTTTTAGCAATTTTTTCAATTTCTTTTTTAAATTCTATTAACTTAATCTTTGCAGAAAATCTGAATAATTTAAAATCAATGCCTATCTTTGCGCAAGCTTTTTGTTTTTGAAAAGTAAAAATTTCAGAAACCTTGTCTTGGCCAACTAAAACTACTGCTAATTTTAATTCTAACTTTTTTGTTTTTATTTCTCGTTCAAGATTTCTTAAAATCTTTTTAGATAATTTTTTACCATCTAAAATTTTCATAGAAATATTAACGTGGTAAAGGAAATTTTTTACAAAGTTCTTTGACCTTTTTTCTGATTTTTAAACAAGACTTTGGCTTTGCAATAACTTCATTAATCCAAACAGCAATTGTTTTCATTTCTTTTTCTTTCATTCCTCTGGTTGTTATGGCAGGCGTTCCAAGCCTCATTCCAGAAGGATTAAAGGGCGAATTTGTGTCAAAAGGAATTGTATTTTTATTTACTGTAATTCCTGCTTTTTCTAATCTGTCTTGAGCATCTTGACCTGAAATCTTCTTATTTTTTAAATTAATTAAAATTAAATGATTTTCTGTATTGCCTGTAACTAAGTTAAATCCATATTTCAAAAGCTCTGAAGCTAATGTTGCAGAATTCTTTATAACCTGTTTCCCATACTCCTTAAAGGCTGGTTTTGACGCTTCTTGCAAACAAACTGCAATAGCAGCAATATTGTTCTCGTGTGGCCCTCCTTGCAAACCCGGGAAAACAGCCATATCAATTTTTTTAGGAAGATCTGAATCTTTCTCAATCCCCTTTTTTGTAACCATTATAATCCCTCCTCGAGGTCCTCTTAATGTTTTATGCGTGGTAGTTGAAATTATATGAACATAGGGAACAGGGCTCGAATGAACCCCTGCAACGACTAAACCAGCAATATGAGAAATATCTGCAGCCAGATAGGCCCCGACAGCATCAGCAATCTTTGCCAATTTTTCCCAATCAAAAATACGAGGATACGCAGTTGCCCCAATCCACATAAGTTTTGGTTTTGTCTTTTTAACTAATTTTTCTATATCTTGATAATTAAAAAGGTCTGTTTTTTTATCAAGGCCATATTGAACTGAATTGTAATATTTAGCAGAGAAATTGACTTTCCATCCATGCGTTAAATGTCCTCCGTGCAGAAGAGACATTCCCATTACAGTGTCCTTTGGATTACAAACAGCGAAATAAACCGCTTGATTTGCCGGCGAACCAGAATAGGGCTGGACATTTGCATAAGACACTCCAAACAATTTTTTAGCTCTTTGTTGGCAAATAGTTTCGATTTTGTCATAAAATTCCAAACCAGCATAATATCTTTTTCCAGGATATCCTTCGGCATATTTGTCAGTTAAAATTGAACCCAAAGCAGTTCTAACTGCCGATGAAGTGTGGTTTTCTGAAGGAATCATTTCCAGCGTTGTGGCTTGTCTCTCTTTTTCTTTCTCAATTAATTCTGCGATTTTTGGATCAATTTTTTGAATATTCATAGTATTTTTTTCACCTTCTTAAGATCTTGGGCTTGTGATTACTAAAGTCAATAATAGTTGAAGGCAGATTTTCGGGTAAATCTCCAGCATCTAGTACTAAATCTGGTTTTATGTCTTGCTTCTCAAATTGTTCTAAAATTTCTTTAATTTTTGTCGAAGATCCTTTGCCAGAAATATTAGCAGAAGTTCCAATCAACGGTTTATCTATTTTTTTAATTATTTCAAGAACCAATTTATGATTTGGAATTCTTAAAGCAATTGTTTTTTTCTTGCCAAACAATAATTTTGACAAACCTGATTTTTCTTTTCTGTTTAAAACTATTGTTATTTTCCCAGGCCAGACTTCTCCCAGAAGCCTTTCTGTTTTTTTGTCTATTTTAGCTATCTTCTTTGCCATTTCTATATCTTTTACAAAAACAGGCATTGCTTTTCTTTTATCCCTTTGCTTCATTTCGTAAATCTTCTCAACAGCTTTATCGTTTTCAGCATCTGCCAGAAGACCATAGACAGTATCTGTCGGAGAAACTATAATCTGTCCCCTTTCTAAAAATTTTATTGTTTTTTCAACAACATCCCTAGCTCTAAAAGAAATAGTTTCAAAACGTTTTTGTTTCCAGAAAAAGTTTTTGAATTTTTTAAAAGATTTTAGAAAATAAGAGATTCTTATGACATCCGCTGGATTGCCAAAATCTAACCAATAATCTTTTATAGTTTTAATTTTAACTTTTTTGTCTTTAGCCAAAAGATTGACCGCATCTGTAATTTCGTATTCTCCCCGAGGAGATTTTTGAATCTTTTCTAGCTTTTCAAATATCTCATAGGTAAATTTATAAAGCCCGACATTAATCAAATTTCCGACAAAATCTTTTGGCTTTTCAACGATTTTTTTCAAGAATTCTTTATCTCTAACAAGAACACCATATTTTTCAGGATTTTTGTTATAAACACCTGCCAAATAATTATATTTTCCGTTTGTGTTGATTTCTTTTAAATCTCGAGCTGAATAAAGATTATCGCCACAAAGGTACACAAATTGGCTTTTCCCCACAATTTCTCCTCTGTTATGATTTCTAAAAGGGCTCACGCACATCAGCGGACAAGCAGTGCCATATATTTTACTTTTAGGTCCCAAAACTTCATACTGACTTACCATTCTAATTTTGTATTGACTTTTTCTTAAACTTTTAAGAGGTGGTTTGTATTTCTCTAAAAATTCTTTTATCAACTCTTGTTTATAACCGACAATTAAGATCAAGTCTCTATATCCAGCTACAAAAAGATTATCTAATAAATATGCTAAAAATGGCCTTTTTTTAACATTGATAAGATGTTTGGGTTTACCATTGGTAAGGTGCAACATACGAGTCCCTTCTCCAGCCGCAGCTATCACAACTTTTTTTATATTCATATTACAAAATTAATTAACTTGCCTGAAACAAATATTATTTTTTTAATTTCTCTTTTATTAATATATCTTATTATTTTCTCTTGCGACAAAGCCATCTTTTCAGCTTCCTCTTTAGAAACATCTTCGTCTATCTCTATTTTAGCGCGAACTTTTCCGTTTATCTGAACAATTAGTGTTAGGATTTTCTCTTTTGCCATTTCTAAATTATATTCAGGCCATTTCTGCCTGTGGATGCTTCCTTTGTAACCACCCTTATTCCAAGCTTCTTCTGCAATATGCGGAGCAAAAGGAGTTAGAATTTTCAGAAAAGACTTAAAATCTTTTTCGCTTAAATCGCTTATATTATGTTGCCAAGCATTAGAAAATTCCATTAAAGAACTAACCGCTGTATTAAACTTTAAACTTTCGATATTCTCTGAAACTTTCTTTATTGTTCTATGAAGCATTTTTTCCAATTCAACAGAACTTTTATTTTTCTTTTCTTTTCTAATAAAAAATTCAGAACATATATTCCAAACTTTATCTAAAAATCTTTGTATTCCCTTTATGCCTTTTGTATCCCAAGGAATCATTTGTTCAAAAGGACCCATAAACATCTCATAAACTCGCATAGCGTCAGCCCCGTAAGCCTTCAACACTTCATTAGGATTAATCACGTTACCCTTTGATTTTGACATTTTAATTCCTCCTTGTCCAAGTATTATTCCATGCGAAGTTCTTTTTTTATAAGGTTCGGAACCAATTGATTTTGGTATTACTCCAATATCCCATAAAAATTTATAAATAAAACGAGAATAAAGCAAATGCAAGGTAGTGTGTTCCATTCCCCCGTTATACCAATCCACGGGCATCCATTGTTTCAGCAATTTTTGAGAAGCCAAAGTTTTATTATTCTGCGGGTCGCAAAAACGAATATAATACCAGTTAGAACCAGCCCAATTGGGCATAACATCAGTTTCCCTTTGAGCACTTCCACCACATTTAGGACATTTAACATTAACCCATTTTTGAATTTTTGAAAGAGGAGATTCTCCCGAATCTGTTGGTTTATATTCTTTGATTTTAGGCAATTCAACGGGCAAATCTTTTTCTGGCACAGGTACCCATCCGCATTTTTCACATCTAATCATTGGAATCGGCTCTCCCCAATAACGTTGTCTTGAAAAAACCCAATCTCTTAATTTGTAATACACAATTTTTTTAGCTAAATCTTTTTCTTCTAACCAATTTTGTATTCTTTGTTGAGCATCCCTGAAATCCATTCCAGTAAATCTATCCGAATTTATTAAGTGCCCTTCGCCGGCATACGCTTTTTCAAAACTATTCCCGGAAATTATCGCTGAAGCTTCTTTTCTTAGTTCATCTTTTTCTTGATATGGTTTAATGACTTCAATGATAGAAAGACTATGCTTTTTGGCAAAATCAAAATCTCTCTGATCATGCGCTGGCACAGCCATAATTGCTCCTGTGCCGTAACTCGCAAGAACATAATCAGCCACAAAAATAGGAATTTCTCTGTTGTTAACAGGATTAAGCGCTTTAATTCCTCTTAATTCTACCCCTTGCTTATCTTTATCCTGGCCGACTCTCTCTTTTTCTGTTTTTGCTTTTGATTTCTGGATATAATCTTTAACAAATTTGTAATTTGTAATTTGTGTTTTTAGCTTTTCTATTAACAGGTGTTCTGGAGCCAAAACTAAATAAGTACACCCAAATAAAGTATCTGTCCTTGTTGTAAAAACAGAAATCGACGATTTCGAATTCAAGATTGAGAATTTTATTTCTACTCCTTGGCTCTTGCCTATCCACTCTTTTTGGGAAATTTTAACCCTTTCCGGATAATCAACTTTATCTAAGTCTTTAATTAGCCTTTCTGCGTATTTGGTTATTCTCAGCATCCATTGCTCTTTTTCTTTTCTAATCACCTTTTCACCACAACGCTCACAACAGCCATTAACAACTTCTTCGTTTGCCAAACCAATCTTACAAGAGGGACACCAGTTTATCGCTATCTTGGACTTATACGCAAGACCTTTTTTGAAAAGCTGTAAAAAAATAAATTGAGTCCATTTATAATAAGATGGATCTGTGGTATTAATTTCCCTGCTCCAATCAAAAGAAAGCCCTAATTTTTTCTGCTGTTTCTTAAAATTCGTGGTATTTTTTTTAGTAACTATCCTTGGATGGATTCCTGTTTTAACAGCATAATTTTCTGTCGGCAAACCAAAAGCGTCCCAGCCCATAGGAAATAGAACATTAAATCCTTGCATTCTCCTTTTGCGCGCCAATATATCTAAGGCAACATAACTTCTGCAATGGCCCACATGTAAGCCCTCGCCAGAAGGATAAGGAAACTCAACTAAGATATAATATTTTTTCTTTTTAGACTTGTCAGACGCTTCAAATATTTTTTCTTTTTCCCAAAATTTCTGCCATTTTGGTTCAATTTTTTGAGGATTATATTTTTTAGAAATCATATATCTAATTCATAATAATAGCACAATTAAACCCTAAAAAAAAGCTAAATTATTACTAATTTAGTATTTGTACGGTTCGTATCTGTGCACAGTTCGTATCTGCCAGTAGATTGCAAATCCTTACAAGTTGTAATTTGACAAATAATTTATTCGATGCTATGCTATAAAAAGCTGTTTAACATTATTTTTGGACGAGTTTATAAAAATTCATAAAAGAAAGGTGGTGAAAAAAGATGAAAATATTAGTGGTTGATGATGAAGAAATAATCAGAGAATTGTTGGTAGAATATCTTTCGCGGAAAAATTATCAAGATATTTCTTTGGCAAAAGATGGCAACCAAGCAAAGGAGAAGATATTACTAAAATCATCCGGAATCCCGTTTGATTTGGTTATGACAGATACAAATATGCCAAGACTTGGAAGCATAGAGTTAACGAATTGGATAAAGAATAATTATCCAAAGACTTATGTCATATTGATGAGTGCACTCCACGAGACGAAAGGGCATCGAGCTGATGCCTTTATAAAAAAACCTTTTGAATTAAAGAAATTAGATACTATTTTAGATGCAATCACACCTGATTAAACCTTAAACAAAGGCCGGACAGAAAACGTCTGGCTTTGCTATTTCTTAATTTTGCGCTAAATCTGGAATAAATTTTGAGCGTTTTGGGTAGTAATTTCAGCTAT
>Ga0208769_1001442_pt1 | contig 10499 bp, 10 predicted proteins | sample AntAceMetag02UKC_FD_184768 | JGI IMG/M metagenome (GOLD analysis project Ga0208769, IMG submission 184768) | Saline lake microbial communities from Ace Lake, Antarctica- Antarctic Ace Lake Metagenome 02UKC (SPAdes) (version 2) | ecosystem: Environmental > Aquatic > Non-marine Saline and Alkaline... | reverse complement strand
CAGAAAAGCACAAGGCAGCAACTTATGAAAATCAAGAGAGCATATTTTTTATCTTAGCCCCAATAAAAACAAAAACATTTCACAATGAAAAAGCAGCCATAGAAATCGCGCAAAAAATTAAAGAAACTTTAATAGAACATAATAAATTAGCCAAGCAGAAAATAGATTTTGGAATTTCATTAAACTATGGAACAATCGTCGCAAAACAAGAAACTGATTCTATGAAATTCATGAGCATGGGAACTTTGATTACAACGGCAAGGAAAATTGCTTCCTTATCTGACAATGAAATTTTCATAGGTGAAAAATTAAAATCAAAATTAGAATCAAATATAAAAACAGAAAAACACACACACGATAATGTTGAGTTTTACACAATAAAAGAAATAAAAAACAGAGAAGAACATAAAGATTTTATTAAAAATTTCTTAAAAAGATTAGAAGGCGAGAAAAAAGATTAATTCTATTGAGATTAAAAGATGTTAAGTGAAATACCAAAGTCCGCTTTAAGAACTTTTAAATTGAGATAAAGCCCTGATATATTCAACCAAATCAGTTTTTTCAGAATGCCTATATGTGCCAGTCCATAGTTCTTGTCCATCAGGAAGTGGATTGTCTGGACAATATCTTGCATTCCAAACATCTGCTTGATGACATAAAGTAGCTAACGGTAACATCAATCTACCTTTAAGAGTATATTTCGATCCTTCACCATGCACAAATTCAAGGGCATTTTTTTGAATATCAGTTAATTGGAAACCATAGCTTTTAATTGCTCTGTCAAAAAAATTCTGTTCTGCTTGGTTAGAATTTTCAACATAATCCCAGCCATTTTCAATTTTTTTATATCTTGCAATCTTCCCAAAATCATGTAACAACATAACAATTGCAATATCTCCTTCATTATGATCTGGTTGAAAACCCAATTTTTTATTTAGATCATGTAGTTGAATTCCATAATTAGTTGCATAGACTATGTGGTCTAAATATCCTCCGTCCCATGCTTGATGCTTTTTTCTTGCGCCTGGTGTTCTTGCAATTCTTTCTGCATTCTGGACATACGCTTCAATAATCACATCTCTATTAGGTATCTCAACTAATTGCACAATTTGATGTAAATCTAAAAACTGATTTTCCATATTATGTGAGTATCAGAGCTTTATTATAAAGATCACTGTTTATGAACGCGGACTTTAGGTACTCTCAATATTTCGTATCAAGCCCCGCTGCGCTTTCGGGCTTCGCCAATTTCCTTTATTTCAAATAACTACTAACAATAGCTTGCTTAACCTCTGGATGCATCTTTTCTAATTCATCAATAAATTTTGAAATTTTATCTTTCTTTTCTTTAATTTTTTTAAATTTTAATTTTTTTAACTTAGCATACAATAAAACTTCCTTATCTAAAAACAAATAAAGAGGTTTGATTATCTTACCATCAACAGCAGAATCTAATTTCCCTTTTCCCTTAATTAAAAAATGAATAATCTTGTCTGCTTCTAAATCAGTTGTTGACGCAATTGCAATTTTATCTAATTTCTTTTTAGAAGGCAACTTAATGCCCTTAGTAAAAATTTTCAAAGAAAATTTTTCGGGGCCTGCTTCAGCAGGTTCTCGCACCTCTTTGGTGTACGCCTGTGGTGCTAATTCAACTATTGACTTCTCCGCAAACATTTTCAAAACATCTTCAAGAACAATTCCTCTAAACCCACTATTGTCATACCCAATAACCTCATTTTTTTTAATCATCTCAAACTTCCGAATAGTATACAAAACTTTTTTCTGAAACCATCGAACAAAACAAGTCTTGCAAAGCTTTCGCTGGTTAGTAAATTCATACACTGGTTTTGTTTCACATAGTTTGCACATTTTATAATTTAAACCTCTCAAAATTCTTTCTATCTTCTAAATTTCCTCTCTTTGAATAAGCTTCAATTAATTTATTAACTTTCTCTAAAACACCTTTTTTCGGTTTATCTAATATCAAAGCATTTGGTCCAATAAAATCAGGAACGATTAAATTTTTTGCCCTTAGTAAAGATTTTCTCTGAAAATCTTTCGGGGTACGCCCTTGGGTGCCCAAACTCTCAAGAATCTTATTTTCGTCTTTATCCTTCCCTAAAACAACCCAACAATCATCAATTACAAAATGCCGTCCAATATTAACAAATCTTATTTCTTTATCACTTATCCCTCTATCTAATAAAAACTTAAACCGATTTTTCAATCCTTTCTCACAAAGCGCGCACCCTCCTGCAGGAGAAGGATAAGAAATATTAAACTTCTTCGCCAAGGCCATTTGTTTATCTCTTCTTCTTCCAGAAATATTCAACTTAGAAAGAGGCCTCAACAATCTTTTTCCTAAACCAGATTTTTCTTCAATTAATTTCAAGGACTTTTTCATTTGCGACATCGGCCTCTGCCCTTCAACTTCCCCAGTCGCAATAAATTCAATTTTATTTTTACTCGTGCCCTTTAGGGTATCAGCAAATTCCTTTGCTTTATTAAACATAAAAATCTTGCAATCAATACATGGATTAACACCGACACCTCGCCCATATTTAGGGTTTTTAATAACATTCAAATAATCTTTCAACAACTTTCCCTTGGTACAATCAAAAATCTTCAACTTTATTTTATGCTCTTTTAAAAAATCTCGAACTTCTTTTTCATTATCTTTAGAAAAAGGCAATTTAAAAAATAACGCAATTACCTCAAAGCCCTTTTCCTGCATAATTTTAACAACAAGCCTGCTATCTAATCCACCAGATAATAAAACCGCACATTTTTTCATGGAATTCAAATCAAAAAATATTTTATAAATTATTCGGCTTCACAGATTTCCCAGAAGTAGCCTTTTCTTGCACAAAAACTTTTTTAACAACCTTATTTCCCCCGCCTTTTTTATTAAATTTATTAACAAAATCAAAAATCTTAAATCCAACCCCAAAAAATTTCATAACTATTCCAACAGCAAGAACAACTAATCCTGTTATAAAAGAAATTAAAAATACTGTGTTCGCTTCTGAAAAAAATACAATAAAAAATTCTGCAAAATCAAAAGGAATCCAAGATAAAAATTGTTCAATCTTTATCAATGGCAAAGAAGAAATTGTAAGCAAAGAACCGGAAATAATAAATGCGTTTGATTTTACTTCAACTAAGAAAAAAACCAACACAAACAAAACCAAAGCAACAACCAATGCAATATAAAAATAAGAATTAACAGAGTCTTTTAACTTAACAAAATCAAAACCATCATATTCTATCTCTCCATTATAAAATTTATCTACAAAACTTCCAATAGAATAATCAATAACTACATCAGTTCCACCAGCAACAACATCACATGGAATTACAAAAGTATAACTTTCTTCACTAAAAATAAACTCAGAATTATTTAAACAATACAACTCCATTGCTTCAAACTTCTCATCAATTATTTTACTTATATTTATTTTATCTTCAATAACTTCTTTAACATTAGAAACCAATTCAGGTTTTATTGTTTCATAATCCAAAGATTTATCTAAAGTCAATAAAACATTTCCTAATAAAAGTACTATAAATAATAAAACACTCACAATAACTAATAAAATTCCTTTAACTGCACCCATAAAAATAAATAATTTAAGAGTTTATAAAATTAATCACATTCTTTCAAGTGCAGAAATCCTTTTTTCTATAGGGGGATGAGTTGAACTTAACCCTTTAAATGGATTTGAAAAAAATAAAGGTGCAACAGCTCTACTGACTTTCTTTTCTGGTTCAACAATATCTTTACTAATTTTTTTCAAGGCATTAATTAACCCAGAAGGGTAACGTGTAAATTTTACAGCAGACGCATCTGCAACAAACTCTCTCTTTCTTGAAATTGACATCTGCACAAAATAAACAACTATCGGCGCCAAAATTGCCATTACAATTCCAATTAAAATAAAAATTCCCTTATCCCTATTATTTCCACCTCTAAACCAAAGACTCCTTAAAAAAATCTGTGACACAATTGCAATCATACCAACCATAACAGCAACCAAAGTCATATACCTCATATCATAACTTGCAACATGCCCTAACTCATGAGCTAAAACACCTTCAAGTTCTTTTTTATCCAATTTTTCCAAAGCCCCTTTTGTAACACACACAACAGCATGCTGAGGATCTCTTCCCGACGCAAAAGCATTTATTTGCTGAGAAGGCATAACATAAAGTTTAGGCATTGGCATCCCACTCGCAATAGTCAAACCTTCCACAAGAGAATAATACTGTTTATAATCAGTTCTATTTGCTTTCTTTGCCCCAACAGAAGCAACAGCAATTTTATCTGAATTATAATAACTAACTAAAAGATACCCAATTGAAAAAATAATTGAAATAATCATTATCATAAAAAAGAAACCTGGCTCAAATGCCATGGAAATCACATAACCAAATAAAACAAAGACCATAAAAATAATCACCATTAAAAAAAATGAATTTCTTTTATTTTTAGAAATTTGGTCACGAAAATCAATCCTCTGTTTCATAATAAAAATAACTTTTGATAGTTTTTAAGAGTTTTGAAGTTTTCTATAATCCCTTTTAGCAATCTTGTATAAATCCTGATATTTTTGTAATAAATTCTTTCTTTGTTCTGGATTAACTAAACCATCTAATTTTGAACTAAAGTCCTCTGGAGAAGGAACTAAAAAATCTTTCTCAGATACAGATTTATCTAGGGTATAAGTCATTTTTTAAAGATTATCACACTAAGGTTTGGATTTAAAGCCATTTGATTTAGCAATCAACTCCACCATAGGATTATAAAAAGAAGTCTCATAAGGTTTTAATAAATTGCGAGCAGCATCATGATCAACACCTTGCTCACAAATTTTCTGATAAATTTTTAAAGGATTATAAACTTCCATAAAAAGTCTTATATCTTCATCAATCTTAAGTTTATCACAAATACACTTACTCATTTCTTTTTTTGTTAACTTCGGTACCATATCAAAATAATAATATAATTACTAAAATAAAAAGTCTGAAGTTTAAATACTTTATCGTAAAAAAAGATATAGATTAAAACTTAACCTTCACATTTTTTTTCTCAGCTTCTGTTATCTGTAAATAATTTCTTGCCTTTTTTCCATACATTTTTGCAAAAAATGCGCCGGGCATTGTATCACACAAATTATTATAACTTAAAATAGAATCATTGTAAAACTGCCGAGAATAAGCAACCCTATCTTCTGTTGAAGCCAACTCCCTTTGCAATTCAAGAAAATTCGTGTTTGCTTTCAAATCAGGATAACCTTCTGCAATTGCGAAAATACTTTTCAACGCAGATTCAAGTTGATTGTCTGCCTTTACTTTTTCCTCAACACCTTTTGCACCAACAAGCGCTTTTCTTGCATCAGTCACGGCCTTAATCGCAGCCTTCTCGTGCTTAGCAAAACCTTTAACAGTTTCAATCAAATTAGGAATCAAATCAGCTCTTCTTTTTAATTGAACATGAATCTGGCTTAAAGAATTATCAATTCGATTTCCCAAAACAACAAACCGATTATAATAAATAAAAAATATAAACCCAATTACAATTCCTGCCCCAATTAAAATCAATAACCATAACATAGTAAAAAGAAATTAAAAGAATTTATAAACTTAACTAAATAATTAACATTATGGTAAAAATAGACAAAGAAAAATGTATTGGATGCGGAACTTGTCAGTCAATTTGTCCAGATGTATTTAAAATTGGTGACGACGGAAAGGCAAAAATAATCAACAAAACAAAATCACTTTGTGTAAAAGAAGCTATTGAAAGTTGTCCTGTTGATGCAATAAGTGAATAAAAAACTTTATTAACTTCTTAAAATTCTAATTAATATGTCAGAAAAAAAAGATGTAGATTTTATAAAATGGTTTTCTGAATTAAATAAAAATTCTGGAAATGTTGCAGGAGGAAAAGGGGCAAATCTTGCAGAAATTTACAATTTAAAAGTTCCTGTGCCACCAGGATTTGTAGTTACAGCCCAAGCATATGATTCTTTTATAAAAAAAGCAGGAATAAAAGAAAAAATCCAGGAACTTCTAAAGAAAATAAACTATGAAGACACAAAACAATTGGAGGACATAACAAAACAAATAAGAGAATTAATTATAAAATCTAAATTCCCAAAAGAGATGGAAGAAGAAATTCTTGAATCATATGAAAATTTAGATGCCAAGAATTCAAATGTTCAAAAAGGTCCTGCAATGGATATTTTAAAAACAGCTTCTGAACCAATTTTTGTTGCAGTGCGAAGTTCAGCCACAGCAGAAGATTTGGCAGACGCAAGTTTTGCAGGACAACAAGATTCATTTGTGAATGTAAAAGGAAATACAGAGTTATTGGACAAAATAAGAGAATGCTTCTCTTCGCTATTTACTGCAAGAGCAACATTCTATAGACATAAAAAAGGATTTGAGCACTTAAAAGTAAGCCTCGCAGTAGTAGTGCAAGAAATGATTGATTCAGATAAGTCAGGTGTTATTTTTTCAAAAGACCCTTCTTACAACAATGATAACGTGCATATCGAGGCTGTTTGGGGTTTAGGAGAAGGAATTGTTTCAGGAAAAATAACTCCAGATAGATACAATGTTAACAGAAAATTAAAAATTTTAGATAAAAAAATTGCAAACAAAAAGGTTGCATTAACAAGAGATTCTGGAGGAGGTAAAATAGAAGTAAAATTAAAAGAAGAAATTTCAAATTCTCAAGTATTAAAACAACATGAAATAACAAAATTAGCAGAAATTGCAATGAAACTTGAAGAGCATTTCAAAAAACCGCAAGACATAGAATTTGCAATTAAAAAAGGAGAAATTTACATTGTTCAAACAAGACCCATAACAACAATGGAAAAAAGAATTAACAAAACTTCTAAAGAGCTTAACGGAGAAGTAATTTTAACAGGAATTGCCGCTTCTCCAGGAATTGCTTTTGGAAAAATAAAAATTTTAGAGAAATTAGAAGATTTACGAAAAATCATCCAAGGAGATATTCTTGTGACAAAAATGACAAACCCAGACATGGTTATTACAATGCAAAAATCAGCAGCGATTGTTACTGATGAAGGGGGTATGACTGCACATGCTGCAATTGTGTCAAGAGAAATGGGAATCCCTTGCATCGTTGGAACACAAGAAGCCACAACAAAATTAAAAGAAGGAGAAACAATAACTGTTGATGGTTATACTGGAAAGATTTACAAAGGAAAAATCTCAGAAACTATCCAAAAAGAAGTACTACCAGTTGCTACAGAAACTAAAACCAAAATAAAAGTAATTGTTGACTTACCAAGTTTTGCCGAGCGTGCAGCAAAGTCAAAAATAAGAGATGTTGGTCTAACAAGAATAGAAGGAATCATTTCAGAATCAGGAAAACACCCTAATTATTTTTTACAGCAAAAGCAAATGCAAGATTATGAAGAAATAATTTTCCAAGGGATAAATAACATTGCAAAATATTTTGACAAGTTATGGATAAGAACCTCTGATATTAGAAGTGATGAATTTCAAAATTTAAAAGGCGCTCCTAAAGAAAAAGAAGCTAATCCAATGTTAGGAATGCATGGAATTAGATATGGTTTAAAAAATCCAGAGATTCTAAAATCAGAACTAAAAGCATTAAAGAGGATTACAGAAAAAGGTAAAGAAATTGGACTATTACTACCCCAAATAATTTCTGTTGAAGAAATCCAACAAGTCAAAAAATTATTACAACAAATAAATGCTTCAAAAATAAAAATTGGCGTGATGATAGAAACTCCTGCAGCAGTACAACTTATACGAGAATTATGCGATGAAGGGATTGATTTTATTTCATTTGGAACAAATGACTTAACACAATATATTCTTGCTGTAGATAGAGGAAACGAGCAAGTACAATGGATTTTTGATGAAATGCATCCTGCAGTGTTGCATCAATTGGAATATGTTATCAGAGTTTGCAAAAGAAACAAAATTGAAACAAGCATCTGTGGGCAAGCAGGAAGCAAAAAAGAAATGGTTAAATTTTTAGTTGAAAAAGGAATTGACAGCATCAGTATAAATGCAGACATGGCAAAAGAAATAGCAGAATATATAGCAGAAATAGAAAAAGAATTAATCAAGGGAACAGACAAAGAACTTCGGCAATATCAACCTGAAGAAAAAACTCCTAAACAAGATTTCGTAAAACCACAAAAAGAGAGTAATTTTTATGAAGAAGATATTTTATCAAAATCTCAAAACACTGTAGAAAAAACAGAACCTGTTTTAACAGAGACAACACCTGATGAGGCAAAATTACAAGATAAAGAAATTCCTAAAATTAAAGGAATTGAAAATTTACAACAAAATATTTCAGAAGAAGAATCTCAAAATAAAATCTCAGAAGAAAAACCAGAATTTAATAAAGAAAATCTTGATTTCAAAGATATTCCTTCTGAAGAAGAGATAGAAGAACTTTCTAACCCTGACAAAGAATTTGATGATGAACCAGAATTCAATAAAGAACAAGAAGACAAGGTTTTAGATATTTTCTAAATTATTTTTTATTTGTTTCTTTAAAAAAATAAAAACCAACTAAAATAATTATTGCAATAACAAAATTCCAACTTCCAAAAAATCCAACTTGTATTCCAGCAGAACATTCAGTTAAAGTGCTTCCACTTTGACAATTATCATATGCTCCATAAGGATCATAATAAAATAATCCACCAATAGATTCATAATCACCCTCTACACTTTCAGATGGGCCCTTATTCCAATCTATCCATCCATTATTTTCTCCCCATTCCCAAATTGATGTCCAACTATAACTTAAAAATCCATCATCACAATCATCATCTGTAGACATTTCATCAAGACATATTCCAACAAAACCATTTTCATCTAGGCTTTGGAAAGAAGATTTACAAACACCATCCCAAATACAACTACAACTATAACCTACCCCACAATTTATATAAGGGTGACTTGCTTGAACATTCCCATAAGCAACCCCACACCCTGAAGCAGTATCATCTGATTCACATTCACTTTCAGTTAGATAATCAGAACAAACTTCAATATTATCACATGGTACAATCCAATCATCTTTTTTTGAAACTTTTAATTCTAAATTAGAATTAGTACTACTTATTTTTGTTTCACTTTCACCAACAACATTTGCTTTAAAATAATATTCAGGATCTCTTTGTCCAATCCCATCATCAATCCATTCTGCTGTCCATGTCCCTGTTGCTGAATTTCCATTGAAAAACACATTATCTGGTTTTTCTCGTGCAGAAGTATCTGGAAGTGGGAAAACATCATCTTCATAAATTTCAAAAGATATTATTTTTCCTTCACAATTTGTTCCATCAACAATTAAATCCACATTAGTTCCGTTTACAACTTCCAAAATATTCCATTTAGCAGAAGTTAAATCACAAGGTTCTGCTGTTCCACATGAACCTACACCATTAGAAGAATATCCTTCTTCACAAGTGCAATCATCTAAACATTTATCACCAACAAGCCAACATTCATCACTTGTAGTACAAGCAGGAGGAATAGGACTAACAGGCACACAAGCACCAGGATTATTAATATCAACGATTGTATTAATATGACAAGTACAATCCTCGTCACAGAAATCTCCAGCAAGCCAACATTCATCACTTGTAGTACAAGCAGGAGGAATAGGACTAACAGGCACACAAGCACCAGGATTATTAATATCAACAATTGTATTAATATGACAAGTACAATCCTCATCACAGAAATCTCCAGCAAGCCAACATTCATCATTTGTAGTACAAGCAGGAGGAACAGAAACTCCTGGTAAAACTTTTAATTGTCCACTATCATCTATAAAAATACTTGAATTAGAAACTAAACTTGCTTTGAAAACATATTCAGGGTCATCATCCCCCCAAAAATTATTTTCATCCAAAATCCATTCTGTTGCCCAAGATGCAGTGCATATTCCTCCTGAACATGTAGCTAATACTTGAGGCACATTTATCTTAAGAGTATCATCTTCATCTTTTCCTTCATAAGTGCTTCCAAAATCAATTTCTCCAATATTAAAAACAACATTTTGCCCAGAACAATATCCTGTTCCATGAACAATTAAATTAACATTAGTTCCAGCTGTAACTTCTGATATACTCCATTCAGCAGAAGTTAACTTACAAGGTTCAACAAAACAACAAATTTTTGTATCATAAGCATCAATTGAATCACATTTTGCAAGATGTGCATTTGTATCTGAAGACAAAGTTACTACACATTCCTCATCTACTGCACAACTTTCTTTTGCTTCACAAATTAAATAACCATAACAAACATCTGTACTATAAGCAGTTCCCGTGGGAATTTCAGCATGAGCATTGGTAGAATCAGATAATTTTAACACATTATTATTTCCAGAACAAGTATGAACTCCAAGTTTGCAACCATAAATTGCACAACCATTAGAATCAGTTCCTGTTATAATAATCTCCCCT
>Ga0208769_1001439_pt1 | contig 10517 bp, 13 predicted proteins | sample AntAceMetag02UKC_FD_184768 | JGI IMG/M metagenome (GOLD analysis project Ga0208769, IMG submission 184768) | Saline lake microbial communities from Ace Lake, Antarctica- Antarctic Ace Lake Metagenome 02UKC (SPAdes) (version 2) | ecosystem: Environmental > Aquatic > Non-marine Saline and Alkaline... | reverse complement strand
GCCAAGTCTCTTTAATAACTTCTTACCGGGAACCGTGCTTTGAAGAGAGGAGTTGTCCCCTGCCTTTATTGAATATTCGGTAAGCGATTGGTAAAGAGACTGCAATTCCTTAAGAGACATTCCGTTTAAATCACTGATACTGTATCTCATATTGATGTTTCTCCTATTGCTTCAGGGACGGTTCCGCCCTCTGGTTGTGCTATACTTTCTTCTTGTTTTGCTATCTTGCCTTTACCAAGAGCAACCTGTGTTGCCTCGGCCTCTTCTCTCTGCGCCTGTTGCCTACTATCAATCTCTGCTACCTCTTCACGAGACTTGAGCTGTCTACGAATTTCCTCATCACTACCGCATAGATGGTCGGCGGCAACTTCATACTTATCAAAGAATGGCGACGCGTTCTTCCTATCGTAAATACCAAGACTCATATTCTGTTCCAGCGCACCACGTCTACGCTTTCCGCCAAGGTCTATTGCCAGCTCGTATCCGTGGCAAAGGTCATCTTCAGTTACCGTTGTTTCAGAAATCTCCTCTTTATGTGTTGCCTTGTTCCGCTTCCTCTCGCGTACAACAACGCCGTCTTTACCTGTGCTGGTCTGTAAGTATATCATTGATTGATTAATCACTGACTCAAGGAACGTCATTTCGATGACAGCACTCTTCAATCTTTCCATACCCTCCATAGAGTTTACCAGTTCTTGGAACGCCATGCCTCCGCCACGAGTAAAGTTCTTCTCCATGAAATCCTTTTGTCCTGTAAGCGTGTGACCAAGGTTGTTCACATACTCGTAAAACGTAAGGGCTGACTGGTCTACGTCTGGGCCTTCCATGAACGCCGCTCCCATTCTGGCATCTGGAGCTGAAGTCCTGATCTTATCCTCCGGACCGAAGGTTGGCTCGGAATCGAAAAACTCTGAGTTATAAACAATCGGACGCTTGAGCTTGAGGGTTAATATATCAAGGAACATATTTATAAGAATATTCTTTGTCCAACCCAAGTGCTGAAATGCCTCTGGAGTGCTCATCGGGTAAAATCTTACTCCGTCCATCCATGCTGAAGCCTTAATCAACGGACAACGCATTGTCTGAAACTCGTCAGACATATCATAAATAATTGTTTTACCATTGGCAATCCAAAGGTGTCTACGCCTGTACCTGTCGTAACACTTCAACACAGGAATGCGACCCGGAATCTTTTCGTTATCCGGCTTAATATCTTTCGGAGATACACCACCCATCTGTTTAATCAAAGTTTCTATTGTTGTCTGCGATGTAAAGCCACTATCTCTGGCTTCTTCAACGATAGCATTCTTGTCACCAAGCAACTCTGGCTTCTCACCATCCAACACGGAATCTTTGTACATATCCAAGAATTGATTTTCATTATATGAATCAAAGAAGAAGGAGTTAGAAACAGGATTGTCTCCGTTAAAATCTGAACCATCCGGCGTAACACAAATCTGTGACGGAACAAGATAGCGATAACGCAGAGTCTGGACTGGTTGCCCAACTTCCATTACCCTTGTAGTTACCTCCTCCTCACCATTCTTAACCTTCAATTGAAACGAAGACGGTGGAGAAATACTGATTGGTTCAATAATACCGAATCCTACGCCACATTTACAGGTGTCTTTTATGGTGGGGATACACGCACGCTGGAGACGCATTTTGTAAGTAATCAAATTATACAAAGCCAACTCTGACTTATGAACCTGCTCCATCTTGACCCCTAACTCCATTGGCATCAACTGAGTCCTGAAGTTAAGAAACATTGAGTCAAGAGTTTGCGGTAAAGCCTTTTCGACTGCTTCGAAAAAAGAGGCAATAGGAACCTTTGAGGTTGTTGGCCACACAGAATCAAGAACGGTGTTATCATAAGACTGTTGGAGAGAAACTATCCGGTCATAATTTTTCTTTTGTTTCTTATACGACCATGCAAAAATTTCCATGTATTCTTCGACGGTACTGTTAGCTGTCCCAGACTTATTGACGTTGCCACCTTTTTTCTTATTAGCCATTTTTTTACCTCTCATCTTAATTTCGCAACACTATCTCCTAAAAAAACTGGTTGCTTTTGATTCAATTCCAACTTACCCATTATTCGCTCCGCAAACCCTTCCTTGTGTGGCTTAGGTGTCACCCTGCATTTTATCTGTTTTGCGTAATGACTGTAGACATAAATTCCTTGACCAAAACAGATGGCACTATCAAGAGTGCTTTGTTCGGTATGGTCTGGACGACTCTTACCATTCTTCACTGTAATCACGCACGAAGCAAGTTCTACCAGCAACGGCTCGTCAGCAATCTCAGGTTTCGTTTTCTCGTCGAACTCATTGATGACATCAGTTATGCCGTTGAATATCGCGCCACGAGTCGCTGCATTTGTATCAAACCCTTTCACGCTCCTAACCTTCTTAGTGGAATCACGCAATGATGTCTGGTTGAACCAGAACGGATAGTCGGCAAGCTCTGCATAAAACAGAGCGTTGAAAGAACCGCGAGTTGGTCCCTCCGCACACAGCAATGCATTGTTATAATACCTAATAGCATATGACACCACTCGCGCAAAATTCTGGGTTTTAAGAGTGCTTCGCAAAGAGGCTACTATTTGAGGAAATCTCTCTTCTCCAATCGGGGGGCGCATCACAAGACTTGCCAACACGTCCGCCGCCTCGCTGGGAATATCACTACCTTCGGCGGAATCAGCCATCACATAATATGCAACGCTTTCTTTTCTCTCCTCGTATATCCTCCATACGTCCTGTTGGTTCTCTTCTGAAAACCCAGTAACCGGAACTATACCAACCGACATGAGCCCCGGCTTGTCCCTATCTCTTCTGCTTAAAATACCGTCATAATCTTCAGACGGAACAAACTTCTTCAACACATATTTCGTCTTGTAAGAACGTATCCACGATTCAATCTTCATCCTGTCGAAATACGGTCTGCCCTTAATGGCGGTATGCAAGCCCCAAATACGAGCCCCGATTTCATACGGCTTCATTGTGGAGCGACGAAGTTTAATTGTTTCAGGCGAGAGGTAAGGAGAATCGTAAGAGGTGCAATGGAAGACAGCGTTATTCTTTCTCTCTATTTTTGAATCGAATATCTTCTTGCGAGTATACGTCATCCCATTATAGGGGGTCATTACGCGACTAAAATATGTGCAATGGTTTATAGCGGCTGTTTCGCAATCTTCATCCGGAGACTCTTCGTCGAATACGCATGACTTAACCATGTCAGCAGCTTCGAACTTCCTGTAACCAGCTTCATATGAGATTATGGCAATGTGCGTATTGCGTATACAATGAACAATTCTCTCAAGTTTCGAAGCACCTTCGTTTCCCTTCTTGGTATTTACAAAATCTACAGGAAGGATTGACTTTGAAAAATCAGTAAGTCTGGGCCACCATAATTCTTGAAGGGCTTTCTGTGTCGTGCCAACCCAGCATACCTCGCCGGGAGCGAGAATCTTTTCATCCGGATAAATTCCAGCGCCTTCTATGCACCCGCAGTCCCATTCCTCATAGTCCGTGGACTTAGGAGCGTTCACGTCGTTATCAATAAATATACCTGACTTGCTGTCGAACCTTCCAAAGCGAAGTATATTATCTTTCGATATAATACGTTTTACATTGGTTTTAACACCCTTGTCAAATCGCATCGAGATTGGTTTCTCGCCAGATACCATAATACCCAACTCGACAAAAGTTGGGTATGTCTTACCATTCTTTGAACCAGCCAGTAATGTTCTTATCCGTGCTGTTGAAAGCAGGTATCCAGTCTGAAATGGACAAGGAGAATGTCCAGTAAAGTTTGTAAGCTCTTCATTGTCAAGATCAATTCCATCTTTTCGTGCAGTTTCCATTACCCAGTCTGGGCGCTTGGGAATATCGAATGGTTCAAAATGCCAGAAGGGATGCTCAATTACCTCGCCGCCAAACTTGCGGTCAAGGAAGGATGCTATTTTTGTATGGGCTGTATCCTTTTCCATTATATGATTCTATAAATTATGAAAATCTTAATCAGTCTTAATCTGAAAAACCCAATTGCAACTTGGGTTCAGAAACCGAAGGCTTTACCCTCGTGGCAGTGTTTCGGTAGGCATCGCTCCAGTTATGTCCCATTGCAACTTTGGGTCAGACCCGTATGGCCTATTTTTCAACCCGCCATTAGTTTTCACGGAAGAAGGTAGTTGACTTCCGAATCCGTACATTGGGCTTAACTACATCTTGCGACCATCCCTCGACCATCGCATTTACGAGTCGTCAGCCTTCGGTATTATGACGTTGCTCGCTTTGGACAAAACCTGAAACGACTATATTACTCATCTGAACTGACTTTTAACTCAACTAACTAGAAATGTCAAGAAAAATCTTCTTTAAACTTAAGGACTACTGAATATTTCTTTCTATATATTTCTTCATATTTTCAAGTTGTTTGCCAAGACCTTGTGGTTTAGCGCTAACAATAAATGAACCCCACATCTTCGGGTTAATCATATGAAGCGGAATCCACAATTGGTCTGTTTCGTCAACCTTAACTTTTAGTTCTTCTGGGGTTAATTCAAGAATTACTATTAATTTCATTTATTCTTCCTCCCTGTTTTTGGTAACGGTATTTCCTTGAAATCATTTTGAATTGCCACCTCTAAGTCATTTACATTCATTTCCCCGCTAACCACTTTCTTGATATTCTTTTGAACACAAAGCCATATATTCCACAACCATACCTTTACTTGAGAAATATCCACATAGTCACTCTCTGTAATCACATAGGTATCGCGAGATAGCTTGCTGATCGCCTCGGTCAGCTTCACCAACAGGGCAATCTTGACATCATCCGTCATGGGGAGATGACCATGAGCGGACTTCATGGTCAAGCCAGTTTCTCCATCTTTTCTCCACAACTTCTCAACTTCCTGAAGATGGGAACGCAGCAGGGTTATCTCTTCCCTAACGCTCAAGGAGCCATGGGCTTCCTCAGCCATCTTCCGCACCCGTTCTATATATTCAGAATCACTCTGGTATTTAATAGGGTCTACCGGATACCCTTGTTGCAATGCGATAGTCATACTTTTCGCCACCCTTCTAGTTGAAGCTCTCTCGTGATAAATACAGAACCCTACTCCATAATGCTTTGTGCCATATCCGGCAACATGCTTACATCTGCACTTCTCGCAGATATGATCTCTCCTCTTGCCTGAATGAGAATAGTCGCCACTACATTCAAGCAGGTTGATAGCTTTAGAGCACTTTGCTGGACACCGTGGGAACGGTTGGTCGGCATCCAGACAAAGCGACTGCTTGATTTTTATGAGTTCTGCTTTTCGAGGTGTTGGCAGTGGTTTCAGTGACCTGTCTCCTGATTACACGATTTGCCTAAAGCATTGCCAACAACGATAAGAATACGGGCAAGACAATTCGGTGGAGAGTTTTTGGCTAAAACAAGAACTTCCTCAAGGGCTTCTTTATATACCTCAACCTTGCTGCCTTTCTCCTTCTTGTTGTCCTTTCTGATAAGCGCCCGTAATTCACTCACGCTCAGGTTATCCGCAACGGCTGCCTCAAGCATTGTCTTCTGATCGTCCTGTACCAGCTTGGCTACTTCCCGGTGATGAGACCACGACAGTTCTTTCCTTCTGACGTTCGGGGCTACGCTATGAGCGACCCACATCATGTCCTTCAGGCTCTGAGGCTCATAGTCCATACCATCCACCAACTGCGAGAACATCTCCCCGAAACTGCGTTCGCTATAGACCAGTAAATCGCCAATCCAGAACTGGACGGAATCCGTCACAAGTTTCATTCCACCGAGCAACTGCTCTACCACCTCGAACTTAACCCCATCGGGTATTACCATACTCCTTGCTGACAGCACATACTTACAGAGGGCTTGGTCTTTCGAGAACACTTGCAGGGCATTTGATACATCATTGGGCTTGTCTGTCATTTTGTCTCCTTGAACAACTTGAGTTTCGCTATACCCTTCCACAGTACTCGCCAAGCTGGGTTCCAAGTGGTACTCGTAAGTTTTGGTGCTACCCTAATTGCAAAGACAGTTATAAGATACTGCAACATTTCCTTCTTGATGTCTTTACGTTTTTTCTTCATTTTGCCTCCTTGCAATCTTGGTTGAGCATCTCTTCAGGAGTGAAGTGATGAACCTTATTTGTCTTGTCAGTTTCTTCAATGCGTGGAAGATAATCTTCCCTAACCACGTCTTTAAGATGGTCGAGTATTTGGCAAATTTCTACTGCACCTTTTTGACCATATGTTCGTAAAAAACTTTCCAGAGACTCGCAATGAATTGAATATTCACATAAGTCACCAGCCCATATTCCGGTCTCGTCATCCAGAACTTTAGTTACACTCAACATTACCTCATCCTTCATGTCCTTCCTCCTTTTCTAATTGTTTTGACAACTTGTGCCACGGGGCCACTGCCTTGATTGTAAACAGGGCGATAAGGTATTCGGGACTTACCTTGTTCAACTTGGCAATCTCCTCAATCTCATTTACCACCTTATCGTCTAATATCTCAATTGTATATTCCTTCATTTCTTATCACCCGCCTTTATTGTCGGGAGAAGCTCTAAGTAATGTCTAATGCAAGAATCTGCTATTTCTGAAACTGACCGTCCAGATTCAGAGCTTCTTTGTTTAAGAACTTTGATCGTCCCGCTTCGAAGAGTAAGCGAGATGGAGCACATTGGACCGCCTATAAGAAAACTACCGCCCTCTCCACCATCGGTAAGATTAGTTAATTGCCAGCCTTCCGCTTTGCCATAAGCAATCCAAGCTCGTTCTTCCTTGCACCCATTTCCATCAACCTCGCCTATTAAAACAATAGACGGGATGCGACCATCTCGTAACATTTCACCTATCCATTTACTACAATCCCCACTTCCATTAACCCTAGCCTTATATAGATGTCCGCTTAGTCTGGTCGGCAAGTTCTTACATGTTTTTCCCACATAACGAATAATTCCCCCGGCATTACATAGAACATAAATTTTAGTCTTCACAATATATCCTTTCCTTTGAACTCACCTTCAGGGATCATTCCTAGCCTATCCCTAAGCACAAAATTCACCAGCCAAGATTTTGTCCTCCCTAGTTCCTTAGATTTTACATCCAGCACATTCATAAGTTCGTTACTTACCCAAACGCTCAACGTCTGCCCGGTAGGTTTCTCTTTCTTGCTTTCTTTATTTTCCATAATTAACCTACTTCTCCTATTGTTTATTTATAAACTATATCTTTTATAGCCCGAAGTCAAGGACTATTTTCAATTATTTTTCCTGTCTTTTCATGCAGTAGGATGGCCCCACGCCGGGAAACAAATCTGAATAATAAAAGCAATCTGAATAATAGATTACATAAGTGCCTATAGAGGGAGAGAGAGATAGAGTCCCATGTTTCTATTTATTTTTTAACGAGCATGCACAGTGTACTTATATATTTTATATAAAATTTTAATGGCTATGCAGAGTGTACTGTCCCCTTCCTCCTGCTGATGGGGGGTGGGGGTGGGTGGCTTGGGGAGCTCCCCGCCATTGACATTAGTGTTTCTACGCATAGAAACAGTCAGTCACTTGCGCCGGTGTTACTACGCATAGAAACAGATGATATAAACCATATGCACAAAACAGCATAAGGTAGTGTTTCTACGCATAGAAACAGACCATGTTATTTAGTGGGATTGTCCTTGCCTTACATTCTGACTTCATGCTTGCGATATACACAAGCTCTTCTCTTCTCTTCTCATGTATGGCAAATATGAATTCATATTTCATCTTGCTATACTTGCTTTATATGCCATTGAAAATAAACATTAAATAGTTATTGACATTGTGTTATATTTATGTTAGAATCTTATTATGTTAAATGGGAAAAGGTTGTAAGGTGTGTAACGGTTAGTCCGTGAGTAAAGCCTGTCCCGCAGGACGTTCATTGAAATATAGAGCTTTAGTGGTGTGCCTAGTATGAGATGAAGCGCATAAGCCTGAAGCCAAAACAAATAACTTGTGCATGATGTAGTGTTCCGTTCATTCATTAATCATTCAATAATCATAAGGAAAATATATCATGCAGAATAAAGCAAAAACAGTTGAAAAGAAACAAGAAACCACGCCAACCATTGACATTGCGCTGAACAAGGCTATTGAAGACGGCATCCTTGTTATCGGCTATTTAAACGCCGTTGACGTTGATAAGCGTGCGATAATGGAACGTATTGTTAATTATGTCAAAGGAGACGCAAAAAAATTCCTACTGGTTAAAAACGGAATTTCTCTTCAGTTGGCATATGAAAAGATGAACAAGGCGGACAAAATAAGGTTACTCAATAACCTTAATTACCTGCGCATTAAGTGTGGAGTTGTTCCACGTTCATACGTTGGTGGTGGTGGTGGTGGTGGCGTCAAGGTTGTTAAGACGCAAGCTGGACGGACCGACATGCTTAAAAAGAGTATCAAGCTCCTTTTAAAGAAGTTTGATTGTGAACTGTCTGATCTGTCTGAAATGTTCGCCAATACAATCGCTGAAATGGAAGAAGAAGAAGAAGCCAAAGAAGAAGAAGAAGAAGCCAGAAAAGAAAAAAAGACTGCATAATCAGTCTTTCGGATAAATAGAAAAATGCACAAGTTTAAAGCCCCTGATGGAACTAATCTATCAGGGGTTTTTTTTGCCTTGTGATATTTGAAATATGAATTCATATTTGTCTTTTCGAAAAGACTATCCCTAATGAATGACCGCGCCATATCGAATGACCGATCCTTAATGAATGACCCGCACAAGAATGGATGAATGACCCAGAGTTGACCTGTTTCCATCCAATCCTTTTTATTGAATACCCCTTGACTTTATGTTAACATTATGTTATAGTATAGTTAGATTAGTCAAAAGACTAATTGTAGTTTCGAGCCGTTGAAATATGAATTCATATTTGACAAATGAAACTATGTTCTTTGACATAAGCATAATAAATAATATCTTGCCAGACCCTTGCCGAGAAGATGCAAGGGAGTGATGCTGGCGAGCTGGGATTGGTTGCCCAATGAAAGCTGAATTAACTTAAAGGTTAACAGAAGCAAGACCTATGACTGGAAGTTGTACAGCTCTTGTCAATATCCAAGCGGGAAAAAACGTAGTGGATGTTGACAACGGTTATCCGCAGGGAATTGTATTGCTTTGCTTTCATATTCGAGAGAGGGGGTGCTATAACTGATAATTGCAAGCTGACATGCTCTTGTTATCGGTTGGCCGTAAAGTATGGCAATGTGTCCGTACAGGCAAGCTCAATAACCACCAAACGATACGCCAAGCGATTGCGTTACGCTCGAACTCACCGGACTATAAACAGCAAGGATACCAGTAAACAATAAATATGAATTCATATTTGAACTGGCATAACGATTGTCTATAACATATCCGGTGGAGCTTTAATGTGGCTTGCATAGTATCGTGCTATGCAAACGGTGATAAGCCCGAATCAACACAGAATCAAAGCGGAGAAAAATAAACATGAACCTTGAATTATTATGGCTGGCAATATGTATAGTCGAATCCCACTGCAACCTGCTTGCAGTTGGCGATTTTAACAAGGCGTTCGGTATTGCTCAAATCCATGCCGGAGTTGTAATTGATTATAACTCAACGCATAACACAACTTGGAAACACGAAGACTGTTTTAACGTGGATGTTTCCAAGATGATGTTTAAAAACTACATGAGCCGTTATTGCATTGCGAGACGGCTTGGACATGCACCCACAATGGAAGATGGCGCGAGGATTTTTAACGGAGGGCCGAATGGGTATAAAAAGAAGTCAACGGAAAAGTATTGGATTAAAATTGAAAAAGCATTTGAAGAAATAAAAGAGAGGGGGTGAAAAATATGAAGGTTGAAATCAAAGGAAAGCAACTCATTCTTACTATTGACGTGCAGGCTCCTACACCGTCAGCATCCGGCAAGACGTTGGTGATTGCCAGCACGCATGGCAATTTGCCGACAACGGCTACCGTGGGCGATAAGCCAGTGATTGTCGGATTCAACGCCTATATCCGGAACAAGTAACTTGAGATAGGGCTGGTTCATAGTGCCTGATTAAATGAATGAGTAGACATTCAGCCAGCCCAATATTTTTGAAATATGAATTCATATTAAAACGAGAGGGGGTGAATAAAATGAAAACCATTATTACCATTTGGATTTGTTGCGTGATTATATCAATAAGCACTTTTGTTGCCGCAATATGGGTGACATGTCATTTCGTTGCAAAATATTGGTAAAAGAAATAAGTAATAAGAAGGAGGGGGTGAATAAAAATGTACACGGATATAAACTTCAAGACAAAGAAGAAACTGATTGAAGCGTTCAAGCGTGGTGACTTAATTCTCACGCGCCAGCCGGGGGGAATGTTTCCAAGCCAAAAGAATGGGAACATATGTCTGGAAGGGCCGCACTATCCAGAACCGCATAGGTGGTATGCAAGCGCAACAATCAAGGATGGTATAAT
>Ga0208769_1001433_pt1 | contig 10533 bp, 10 predicted proteins | sample AntAceMetag02UKC_FD_184768 | JGI IMG/M metagenome (GOLD analysis project Ga0208769, IMG submission 184768) | Saline lake microbial communities from Ace Lake, Antarctica- Antarctic Ace Lake Metagenome 02UKC (SPAdes) (version 2) | ecosystem: Environmental > Aquatic > Non-marine Saline and Alkaline... | reverse complement strand
CGTGCATTCCATAATTGTTTTAATTTTAATAACGTTTTTGTCGTGTAACATGTAGTCTCGTTTTTTTCTTGATTTGCTGGACTACACGTAGGTTTCATAATATATATATATATATATATTAAATGTGTGTTACAACCCAGTATCACAAGATAACTTATTTACAGGTAAAACCGTATTATTCACATTGGTGTATTGTCGTTGTACGTTCAAATTCTTAAGCGGATGTTTTTCGTTATAATACAATAATAACGATGGATTATAAGGTATTCCAGATGAACTCGTGGAAGAGAATACTGTACCGTCCTTTCCAGAATGTAACATATGAATACCTTTGTAATCCTTACAATCCGAAGAATTTAAGGTTGGAGTATATATACCTGCATTGAATTGTTCTTGTTGAACTTCTGAAATAATATTTAATTTTTTTGCACCCGTATGTCGTTTGGATAAATAGGCATTTCGTTGTTGTTTTGTCCATGGATTAGAATTATGTTTGTGTTGCAACACTTCCGCTTTTAGACGCATATCTGAAATGGTTCTGTCTATATTTAAACAAGGTACATTCGTACGATACCCTGTATTTGGTGGTATAGGACCAGACGGCCATTTAGATGTTTCACAACTAGAACAATTGGGTTCTGTCATTTATACTATATAACTTATACTTAAATATTTACGGTTTGTGTTGTGTCCAAAGGTATACCCGAAGACATTTGAGGAATTTGTTGTAGTTTATTCACATTCAAAATAGTTCTTATACGTTGTAATAATGTTTCCCAAGTATCTTGATAATTAGACTGTCGCAATGCTTGTAGAAAACACCACGTCATCACCCCGTTGAATTTACCGTTGATTCTAGCATCTAGACTCACTTGATTATCCATACATCCGCTTAACATTATCACTTGTCCTTGCGTATCGGACACATTTGGGTTTGGTATGGTCATACTCTCTTTGGTTTGGATAGAACTATCCAAATATTGATAACGCAAATCGTATATAGTACCACTGTGACAATTATCAAATAATGAAAACAAAGTGACTTTTTCTTTAAGATGGGTTTGTATCAAATGTTTAAATTCATCATCTACAATAGTTTGATGGTCTGCCGTTACTATCAATTCGTCGTAACCATCCACTTCATCGCCAGACATATCTTTAGTATAATACCCGTGTCCACTAAATGTAAAACAAATATGGTCTCCTTCATTTGCCGATTGTAACAAGGTAATAAACGAATCCAATATGTTTTTACGCGTTGCCTTTGTATTGATTAGCAACTGAATGTTTTTTGGATTATAGTTGTATTTGGAAATAAGCATATCCCTTAAATCATACACATCGTTCACGCATCCTTTTAATTCTGAACTTGTACCTTCATAATTAATACCAACTAAAAGCGCTTTTTTATTTGTGGTAGGTATTATTGTATTACGAATCTTGGATATACGTGTATTTTTTATACGGTCTAGTTGTAATTTACGTTCGCGATACTGTTTTCTAATACGTGTATACATGAATTGTTTATTCTTCCATGAGATTCTATAGGCTCTATGTATAGAACGAATATTCATGGTAGCGATATGTTTTATTTTTTTCAATTGGTCATTATACCATATCCACACTTGACGCATTTCATCTTCCATATATATATAACATATTTTAATACAAATGGATAGTAATGACTATAAAATTGATTGGTTGTAACAAAAAATACAACAAATTATAATGGAATCTCTATACGAACATCAAATACGCGCGGTTGAAGCGTGTGCACCACACAAAAAATGCTTAATCAATATGTGGTGTGGAACGGGAAAAACCCGAACTTTTACCGTGGATATATTTATACAAAACCAACCAATGAATGTACTTGTGTTTCCTTCCCTTGGTCTTATTAATCAATATAGCAATGATTATATTCTTGAAGAACCATTCCAAAGCGAATTTGAAAAATATAAATGTTTAGCGTTTTGTTCTGAAGATGATGGCAAATTAAAATCAAAAGGAAGTATTATATTCACTACACATGAAAAAACACTTATGAAATTTATTCAATGTAAACATAAAAAAATCATTATGGTGACCTATCAATCGTTTGAAAAATTCATCGGTATTTGTATCGACAAAAATACCAAAATAAATCAATTGATTTACGACGAAGCACATCATATTGTAGGTGATAAAATACAAAAGGTCGTATTTAATAACGAAGAATTAGATTCTATAGTAGACAAAACTCGGTTTTATACAGCGACCCCCGTAAATAAGAATGGAATCACTATGTATGACGAAGAGGGGGCGAGCGATTGTGGCGTTTTAGCATATGAATACTTATATTATCAAGCAATTCAAGATAATATATGTAAACCGTTTGAAACTCAAATCAGTTTATATACTCAAACACTAGAATGTAAAAATAAAAATCAACCTATATTTGAGTCAATAATACGCACGTGTTTATCTGGGAATTATTCGTATTGGAATGTGCTGACGTTTCATAGTTTTGTGGAAGAAAGTGATACGCAAAACGATATGATTTCATTTGTAAAAGAGTTTGCGAGTGTCAAGAATCAAGCATTACTAAAAAAGCTATTTACGAAAATACAAAATGAAGAGTTTCCACATACGAAAGAAAATTTCCGTGTGGAGCACGTTATATTGAAAGGTGTTTCTAGTAAAACGCCTTGTAAAGAAGAGATTATTAAAGATTTTGATAGAAAAGTAGAAGGGCGGATTTATATATTGGCATCGTGCGGTATTTTAAACGAAGGCATTGATACAAAGTGGGCAAATATGGGCGTTCCTATTAATCCAACGAAGAGTATTGTAAAAGAGTCGCAACGAATTGGACGATTGGTTCGAATTCCAGAGAAAAATATGTCACCCGCCATTATATTAATTCCTTGCCAAGTGGATATTACAAGGTATGCTTCTATGGATACACCCGAACAACGTGACCAAATGATCCGCGAACAATTGTCTGAGTGCGGTAATTTTAATACTGCTTTAAATGTAATTAGTGCGTTTCAATATCAATATGACCCTGATATATTTGAAATGTGTTTACAATATCCAAATATGTATGCCCCAAAAGAAGTGAAAGATAATTTAGAAAACCACGGACTACACGTGGAAGAAAGTCAAGGCACGCTTATAGATAATTTAAAGTATCTTAGTGACATCGACTTAAGAGAAGAAGGTGATGACCCGACTATATTAAACCAAGTAGCAAAACAACTAGATAAAACCATTGAAATTCATAGACAAAATTATGAACAACCTATTACATATATCAACGAAGAAGCAAACGACGACGAACCATTGCGACTATTCTATTGCGAAGACGATAAAACCTATTCACCTATTGTGAAAACGAAAGAGAACATTCCTAAAATAACCAGTCCAAAGAAACGACCAAAATTATTCAACGTACATATGCATCCAGATTTGGAAGTTTTGTGGAATATTAGAGAAGAGAGTATTGATTTGAATAAAGCGTTTAGCCAAGGTATTTTGGATGTGAATATTCATTATAATGATAAGAAATGGTTTGAACACTATGAATTATTAGTGGAATACAATGATATACCATCAAGATTATATATAACAAAATGTGGTGTTAAATTAGGATTTTGGTGCAGTACACAGAGACAATATAACAAAAGTGGTAAACTATCCCAAGAACAAATAGAATTATTAGAAAAAATACCTAATTGGTTTTGGGATAAATTTGTTGAACAATGGAATAAATACTATACATTATTAAAAGAATACAATGATACGCCAACACAATCCTATGTAACCTCAGATGGTATTCATTTAGGATGTTGGACTAATACTCAAAGACAAAATAAAAAGAAACACAAACTATCCCAAGACAAAATAGAACTACTGGAAAAAATACCGAATTGGTATTGGGATAAAAAAGACATGTCCAAACCAGAGATTAAACCTCCAAAGCAAACAGGGTCACATAAACCACAAAGTGTGTTGTCTGAACTACATAAACAATACAAAACAATGACGTCCGAACATCTTCACGATTACTTTAATGAGCATCCTGACCAATGGATAAAATATCATAAGATATCGCAAGAAAACGAACGTTCGTTTCCGACCGAAGATATTCCAAGAAATAAAATGATACATTATCTGAATACATTGCCAGGAAAAAAACGAAAAGTAGTTGCCGATTTGGGTTGCGGGAAAGCAGAAATCAATCAGTATTTTAAAGAGAATGATCGCTTTGTATTTCATAATTTTGACCATCATTCCGACCATGACTTGGTGATTTCCAGAGATATAAAACATATTCCCTTAGAAGATTATTCTGTTGATATTGCCATATTATCACTGGCAATGTGGGGAAGCAATTGCAAAGAATACATACAAGAAGCGTATCGCATTCTGGATACGGGGTGTACGCTTTTAATCGCCGAACCATACAAACGATGGAACAAAGAGTTAAACGAAAAACCCGTCAATACATTGGTGAAGTTATTGGAAGAAAATAACTTCACGATCATTCAAAACGAAGAACGTAAATTTATGTTTATAGAATGTAGAAAAACATAACTGTCAACGAATATGAGGAAGCGTGCGTTCAAACAACTATCCCCATGTATGATGTACTTATAAAATTGTATGTAAGGTATGCACGACCTCATCGGTTAAATGGGTTGGGAAATCAATTATAAAATGTATAATTAAATTACCTTTATGGTCTTCACGTTCTAACCCAAATCCTTGTATCGTTTGAATAAAATTAGGAGTAATGACTTCACCCGATTGATTGGATAAATTTAGTTTATATCCAGATATATGAAGAATGGAACAGGATAATCCGCACAATGCCTCGCGCAATGAAATTCGTTTCATATATATTAAATCTAACCCTTTACGTGTAAAGAAGGAATGAGGATGTATGACAACGACGACTTTAAGGTTACCATAATGCTGAGAGGAGACATTGCCTTTATTGGCAAACGTCAATATTTCGTTATGGTCTATACCCTTTGGTACTTTTACATAAAAGGTTTCGGTTTCTAACCGGGAAGTGTTTCTCTCTTGTATAGTGCGTTCAATCATGATTGGTACCATACAACCACGATAAGCTTGTTCTAAAGTGATTTCAAGCGTTGTAGTTAAACTCAAGGGTTTGTCTGTAAAACATGGAGTGTCTTCGGTTGGATGAAAACTATCCTTTGTATATAAAGTACATTCGGTTGTGTTTGGTGTAAGATTCGTTAAATACATATAAGCATCGTATATCGTTTGAAATCGTTTTTTGGATTCAACGCTATTTCCGTTACGGTCTGGATGGTGTTCTAACGAAAGTCTACGATATGCTTGTTTGATATCTTGATTGGAGGCAGTTAAGTCTAATCCCAAAATAGTAAACATTTTAGCATCCATAATAAATTAAAACGATATAAACTTATCGTGTTGATTACGAATATGGTATTAGAAATATTTGCAAATAAGTATAGACCTAAACGTTTATCCGAATTTCATATAGACCCAGATTTATATTCTGTATTATCTGGTTTAGTTCAAACGGATAGTTTAAACGTTATATTGTATGGACCATCGGGTTCGGGTAAAACATCTATAATTTATGCATTATTAAAAGAATATTATGGGTTTGATATACCTATAACCCATCCAAATATATTAAAAATCAGTATATTAAAAGAGTACAGTCTCACCTATTTTCGTAGTGATATTCGTAATTTTTGTCAAACGACAAGTACCATACAAGGTAAGCAAAAAATGTTGGTGATAGATGATATAGATATGATTAATGAACAAAGTCAGCAAATACTTCGTCGTTATATAGATACTTATCGCAACAATGTAATGTTTGTAATGTCTTGTAAAGATATATACAAAGTCATTGATAGTATTCAGTCTAGATTAACCATTTTGTGTATACCTGAAAAGAATTCCACTGACCTTAAATCTATTATACAAAATGTAACGGAGAAGGAACAAATAACATTGTCCGAAGAGGTGATACAATTTTTATTGGATATCAGTAACGGTTCTTTGCGTATATTATTAAATTATCTTGAAAAAATAAAGTTGTTTGGAGCACCGGTAGATATAGATTTGGCGGTACAATTATGTACAAATATATCTTTCCATACATTATCTGCCTATACACGTGCGTGTCAAAGCTCCAACATACCAGAGGCGGTACAGTGTATAGTCTCTTGGTTAAAGAACGGGTATTCTGGTATTGACATATTAGATAATTACTTTATATTTTTAAAACATACCAAAGATATATCCGAATACCATAAATCTAAGTTAGTTCCTTGTATATGTAAATATATAACTATATTTTATACCGTTCATGAAGATGACATTGAATTGTTTTTCTTCACAAATAATGTGATTACTATATTCAATTTAGAATGAGGTTACATTTCGTTAGCAATAATTTACCCATGACGGTATCACTGTCCAATACTTGTTTTGCATTAAGACGTGCAAACCATTGATATGAACTTCGTTCTAAAATATCATTTTGTGGGAAATAAATGCCTACACATAAGGGGTCAAAGTCAATATAACTATTTCCAATCAAATCATCTATTTTCACATCTTTTCCTTTATTATCCTTTGCCCCTAAATGTTTTGCGTGTATCTTATGAATTTGATTATGGTCCACTTTATCTTGCAACCATAAATCTGCATTTCCTTTAAATATACTTTCTGACGTGTAATCGGTTGAAATTAATTCTTGTAAATAAGAAATATATTCATCTAATAATGGCGTACCTTTATGTGCACCTATAAAGGATTTATTCGCACAAACACTACTCGTAACACTACTACTATTGTAGTTTTGTAATTCGCCTACAAACATGCTATGTCCACATGTACTAGAATAATAAAGTTCGCCCAAGTTTTTTAAACAAAGAAAAGAAGAAGGTACAAACATTCCACCATAATATTTTAATATATAGGCCTTGGCTAAATCTCTTAATTTAGACTGAATGGGTTCTGCTGCTTCATGTATATATATATTCCATCCGGGTATAATGTTAAATAGCGTAGTGTCGTCTATGAGGCAAACGTTAAATGTATTACTACACTTGTCTATAATTGTTTTAAGGGTTAAATATAAATAAGGTTGATTTAAATCGGTTGTATTTCTACTATAAAAGTCTTTCCAATGTCGTGCGTTTTGTGGATATTCCATATATATCCATAATATCGGCAATTTACTCGTTGCAATGGAAGATTGTTTTATAAGATATTGTTTCACAATCCGATACGTCTTACCCTCTTCCGTTTCATCTGTATATTTATGAAATTGATTGTAGGCATAGGCAAGTCCAAAAAACATTCCAATCCTCCATACGTATTTTGTATAGTCTATCATAGTATATGGATACAAATGTTTTTTTTATAAACGAATGTTTAATAATTTAGAAACGGCTTTGGACATTTTATTCCGCATGTATTCATCTTGTTTTAATAATGTAAATGCTCGTTGTGTATTGTTTTCCATATCACGTTCATAGATTTGCTTTAATTGTGTTTCGTGATTTGCATTATCAAAATCGTGTTGATGTTGTAAATCTCTTTCTCTATTTATATCAAACATACTGAGGCGTGACATTCGTTTTTTTTCTTCTGTAAAATCATCGTCGGTCACAGGTATAACGGTTTCGGTATATACTTGTTTTAAGTCATTGTACGGTAATCCTGAAAACAATTCGGACTGATAGGTATCGTTATGATTATCAATATTCGTACCTACATTCCCATAGGACACTTCACTCACGCCTTTATAAACCGTTACATCTCGTAGGGTTTGTTTTTTATGGTAGATATGTTCATTCATATCATGTACCGTATGAATGGTATCTGGAGGCAAATCCTCCATCTGTTTAAACCATTCCCCATAACCATCTTCTACAAGGGAGGTTTCAATCGTTTCTTCAAACAATTGATTAAACTTTTTATTAAAATCGGATTGTTTAGCAAATGTTTCCCAAATCATAGAGTGTTCACGTTCCTCGTCCATAGGTTGCGTATGATAATTGGTTGGAGTGGTTGCATCTTGTTGTGTGCGATGCCTAAATTCATATACTTTAAATAATAGTTTATACGCTGCTGAAAAAAATAAAAAATATTCTTTTTTATGCCGACATTTATCCGGATGCATACGTAATACGATTTGTTTTGCTTTACGTAAGTCCTCTGACGTATAATACAATGGAAGTTTAAATATATTTAATAATTCCTCCAAGGAATAATTAGAAATATTCAGGTCAAGTGTATTCATTAATCCTTATACTTATAATAATATCTGTTATTTATCCCAGTTGTAATATATTGCTCAAGCTCTTTTAAATCATACAAGTCTAATTTTGAAAATGATTTTTTAAACATACTTTTACATATTCGTTTGAGGTCAAATTGGAGTTGATAAAATCAACATACTCTTTTTGGTTGAGTTCATCCTAATACAGTAGATGACGATTTCTAACTAAAGCATATTTTTATTTCGTTTGAAAATAGGTTTTAATATAGATATAACAATGAAAGTGTTCTCCAAATGTATTTTTACGTTCTTTAAAGACTGCTTATGAGGAATACATAATCATTACTTTTATGAGTTAGGCATATATTAAATTATTTTTTCATAAAAATTATTTATAAAAAAATTGAAATGCTTAACATATAGGTATTATAATATTAAGAGATGACAGACCAAAAAGTTGAACCTGAATTATCTATGGAAGAATTAACCGACTCAAATATAGATGATGAAAATGTTTCAATAAAATACGGAATAACATATAGTCATATATTAGAAGAATTTAGTTTTGGAAATATACCAAAATCAGAAATTATAGAAACTTATAAAGATGGACGTGCATTTTCACATTTTATTGAACCTTGGCTAGCAATGAATTATCCATTAAAACATATAAAAGGTTGTAAAAAACACGACCACGTTGATATGAATGACGAAAATATAAAATACGACCAAAAAACTTTTACAAAAAGAGGATGTAAATTTATGCCATCAAATATGATAGGCGAAGGAAGAACTTTCAATAAAGAAATATTTGAGGAAAAAGCAAAAAAATTAATATATATTATTGTTAGCAATATTAATTTTCCTGAAATTAAAATAAAATTTATGAGAGGTATAGATTTAATTGTTGATTATCCTAGTGGAATTATTCCATTAAAGGAATTTAATAAATTCTTTAATTAATTCTTGTTTTGATATGGATTTAGGACCAACTGTATTGTTAAAATCATATGTGATTGTAGATAATTTATTTATATTATCAGATATAGATTTTCCATTTGTAAATTTTATAAAATAATGCGATTGGATACTTTTTTCCTCAATTTTTTTATCTATTATTCCTGCATTAACACCAACACGACGAAATGATATATCTGGATTTTCTGTTTTTTCAACAAACATAAAATTTACTGGTTCTAATTTTTCATTTACAACTCTATTAGTTGTTTTTTTTTCCCAAATTTGAAATATACATGGAACATTATGTTCTACACCATCTACTAAAAATGATTTATCAGGTAAATCTATTTCAAATATAAGATGAAAATTTAATGGAAATGTTTTTTTTAGACTATCTTTTTTGAAACTTTTAGGTAATATAAATGAAACACTATCACAAAATTCACAAGACTTTTTTATAAATTTGATAGCTAATGAAGATTGACGACCAAATGGAGGATTACCTATTATATGTATTTTACTAATAGTTTCCCTAATAATACCATAGTCGTATAGTAAATAATCCTGTTTTATTATTTCATCATTATCAGGTTCTAAATCATAGAACCTAAAATTACTTGTTATTAATTTAATACCTGTAATAAAAGAACCATTACCAGCACTCGGTTCTATAATCAAATCAACTGAGTTTATTTGTATATATTTTTTAACGAGATTTAAACATAACTCAACCACAATATCCTTTGTGTAATATTTATCAATAGTATTACGATTTAAACCTTTTGTTTGTTTAGTTTCCATATTAGGTATAGTTTGTGGTTCAGTTAAATTAATACTATTTAAATCAATTTTATCTTTATTTATAATTGTATTTTCAGGAATTATATCGTTAAGTTTATCCTCAACTGCTTTATCGTTTAACACCTTAATTTTATAACATTTTTAGCAACTATAATTAACCATTTTAGTTATATACTATATTAATAGTTCTATAATAGTTTAACTAAAATCATTTCAATAAAAATTACATTTTAAACAAAATCGGCGTTTGAAATGTAAAAGGTGTAAAGACTGCGTATGAGGACTACATAATGTATAATATAGAATAATTTTTTTGTAAGTCTTTAGGCAATTGTTTTACGATTTCCATAATATAGTAAAGTCTTTAAATTACAGACGAGGTAGATACTACATTATTTTACTTACATAATTGTTTTGCTTTCTCTTTACAACGAACAAAAAAGGCATTTACGTCGGATAAGTTTGAACTCAATACAGAATCACTTGGA
>Ga0208769_1001432_pt1 | contig 10537 bp, 13 predicted proteins | sample AntAceMetag02UKC_FD_184768 | JGI IMG/M metagenome (GOLD analysis project Ga0208769, IMG submission 184768) | Saline lake microbial communities from Ace Lake, Antarctica- Antarctic Ace Lake Metagenome 02UKC (SPAdes) (version 2) | ecosystem: Environmental > Aquatic > Non-marine Saline and Alkaline... | reverse complement strand
GGTTTGTAGAGTATTAAGAAAACCGCCCGAGGCACTTCTTAAAATTAGAGTTGATCAGGAAGATAAAGAACAGAAAGTAGCAGATAATAAAATGATGGAGTTAGCAATTAAGAGCCAAGAAGAAGCAAAGAAAAAATCTAAAAAAAAGAAGTCCAAAAAGAAGACGCCTTAAATTAAAAAACTATTATGGAAATTAAAGTTGGTAAGTTCCCAAGCGATCAAGAAAAAAACAGAATATCTGATGTTTCAAAATATCTTGATTTATATGAGAACAGACAAAAGGGAGTTTTAGGTTTACACGAAATAATTGAGAAGCAGTATAAAAATGCAAAAGACGTAGTTTATTTAGCCCACGCAATTCCTGCGAGGATTTCTGATTTCTACGGGGACTTCGTTCAAGGTAATGTTTCGCAATTAACGATAACCACAACAGAGGAGGGCGACCAAGAATTTATAGACGAGGTGGTTGATTATAATGACCTCAAGGAAATGGTTTACGATTACGGAGTTGATCAGTCAGAGTTTGGATATATCGCTTTACATACTTGGAAAGACGACGAGGACGTAACTCATATTGACCAAATACCTCAAGACCAGTATTTTCCACAGGCAGACGGTTCAGTTATTATCTCAACTTACAGAAAAGACAGCAGAGGAGTGACAGACCAGTTCTATGCCTTAACACAAAATTTTCAAATTGAAAACGGCAAAGTTGTTATAACTCGGGAGGGCTGGAAAGCAGACGCTAACGGAGTTCTAATTGAAAAGGTTGACTTGTCAATAGTTAACGAATTGATTGGTATTGAGTATGAAGAAACGCAAACTTTAGAGATTGATATTATTCCGATTGTTCAAGTTGATAACGGGAAACAAATGTCTTCAGGATTTGGTAAGTCAGACTATAACGACATCTTGCCACAGTTAGCGGAATTGAACGAAAGGTCAACTCATATCTCAACGCAGTTATTGAAAAACTTAGACGCCAAAATGCAGATACCGAAGACAGACCAAACAACGGACGAGGACGGGAATTTGAAACAGTGGGACACTTTAGTTGTTGAAGGAAAAGAACACGCAGACGCAAAATATATTCTGAACACAAACCCGCTGATTGAGTCAACGGAAAAACATATTGAGTTACAGGTTAAAATGATTTCTTTTCTTTCAAGTGTGCCTATGTTTGAGTTGTTAAAAAGTTCAATGCCCGAGAGAGTAGAAGCATTGAGAATACAATTATTTTCAGCGATACGTAAGACAGACACAAAAAGGTCAAAACTAGAAAAAGGTTTGAAAGACATTCTAAAAATTGCTGGTAAGTTATCAGGAAAAGAAATTGAAGATATCACAATGAAATTTGGAGATGTTTTGCCAGTGGACGAATACCAACAAGCACAAACTGAAGAAGTTAGAATTAAGTCAGGTAATACTTCCAAGCAGTCTTCTATTAAAAGATTAGATAATGTGAATGACGAAGTTGCAGACGAAGAATTAGAAAAGATTTCTGAAGAAGATAAAATTGCTGGAGTTGGAGATACCGTTCCGACATTATAAATTAAATAATAAGCAATATGTCACTAGTAACAAATAAAATTAGAAAGAGCGAACCGTTAGAAGCAACGGTTGGGAATAATGCAAAAGCACTTGAGGAAATGTTAAGAAAGGTAAACTGGAAATATATTTTAGGAGTTTATTTTTTAGGGTTACTTACTTTAGTTTTTTCTATTTTTCTTTTGATTGTTATTATTAGATTTGCTTTCATAATTTTCTAATGGGAAAGAACTTAAAAAAACAAACTGAAAAAGTTATCGCAAAGGCGGATATCCCTGCACTTCTTAAAATTGTAAATGGATTAGATAGTGACGTTAAAAAAATTGTTGATAAAACTATTGCGACAGATTTGACTGATGTTAAAAAGAAACAAGCACTTGCTGAAATTACGAAAACTGTAAGCCAAGCAGACGGAGAAGTTAAAGTTTGGCTTGTTAATGGAATAGCAGAAGTTTATGTTGAGGGAATGAATAATGCAGACACGGTATTAAATAAATATAAAATTAAAACACCTGCTGGAAAAGTAACGATTGCAACTCTAAAAGGTGCGGGAGATTTAGCTCCACAACTTGAGGCCGTCAACGCTTTGATCGGCGACGCATATTTAGACTTTGGTTCGTCAATGACTGGAATGGTTAAAAGCACTGAACATATTTTTAATGACGTATTGAAACAACAGTCAAGGGCGACTATCACAGAGGGGAGATTGGTTGGAAAAAGTGTTAGAGAAATTGCAAAGGAGGTTTCGGAGAATTTAGGGCAAAAAGGTTTTTCAGTTTTAATTGATAGAGGTGGTAATAGGTGGACGCTTCCAAGTTATTCAAAAATGTTAGCAAGGACGCACTTAATGAGAGCAAACAATGAAGCAACCGTAAATAGATCCGCGGAATTTGGTGTTGATATTGTTGAAGTTTCAAGTCACGGCACGACAACCCCGATATGTATTCCATACGAGGGTAAGAAGTTCAGTATAAGCGGTAAAAGTAAGGACTACCCGCTTTTAACGAACACTCCACCGTTCCACCCCAACTGTAAGCATAGTCTTTATCCTAGACCTGATTTAAGTTAATTAGTTATCAACGGTTGCAATGTCGTAGTAAGATGTTGTATAATTTTATTAAATTATTAGTGGCGGTTACTGCCTAACGGTGCAAACCAAAAAAAGTGACGATTTAGGTGTATGCCTATAATTAAACTAAAAACTATTATGGAAAAATTTAAGAACATAGAGGTTGTATTATTCGGAGCGAACGGAAATATTGACCCTGTTGAAATTGACGGTGTCAAGTATGAAGCGAACCCCGAAAAACCTGAAGAAGCATTGAAAGACGATAAAGGAGAATTGGTTAAATTTGTAGAACCTGCTCCAAGTGAAACTGAAGAAGAAAAAAAAGCGAGAGAGAAAAAAGAGGAAGACGACAAAAACCTTAGTAAAAAATCTATTGAGGAATTAGCAAAGACAAATCCTGAAGTTGCAAAACTTCTTGACGATCAGCGAAAAGCAAAAGAGGCAGAAGAAAAGAGAATTGAAAAAGCTAAAAAGGATAAAGACAAAAAAGACGAGGAAGACGGAAAGTGGGAACAACTTGCAAAGAGTAGGTTGGACGAAATTGATCAAGGTAAAAAAGAGTTAGACCAAAAGAAAGGTGTATTGGAAAAGTATAAAACAAGTATTGGTTCAGTTTTGAAAAGTGTTACTGAAACTATCCCTGAAGAAAAGAGAGGTTTAGTCCCAGCAGATTTTTCAGACAGACAAAAACTTGAATATATAATTGCGAACGCAAAGATTTTGGGTGCTACTGTCACAAATGTTTCAAAGAAGATTGACAAAAGCGACGGCACTCCTATTTTGACAGACGAGGGAACATTGATTAAAGAAATAAACGCACTGACAGTGAAGAAAGACAAAACATCAGCAGAGTTAGATATTTTGTTTGAGAAGTCACAGAAATTGAAAGCATTGAGATTGACAAGAAAGAGTTAAAAATTATTATTAAGTTTAATTAAGTAGGTTGGAATTTGTTCTTTTACTTAGTCGTATATGTGTTTGAGCAGTGTAAAAGAATAATAGATTTTCAACTGAATAAATAATAAAATGGATTTAGGATTACATACAACTTTAGATGACACAGAGTCAATTTTAGACCCTGAAGTTATCGCCATTTCAGAAAGGATTAACCCTTTAATGGCAAAAGAGTTTGGGAAAGTTTGGGATTTGTTTACTACACGAACAAAACCTTTTGAAACAGACGAGTATGAAGTATTGTCAAGAAATTATACCGCTCCTGAAGTAAGCACAGGTGCTATTACTGTTGACGGTTCTGAATGGAACTCAGACAGTGATATCACAGCACTTGAAGTAACAGCGGCTACTATTGATAGAATTACAATAGGAGATGTTTTACTTTGTGAAGACGAGATTGTTGTAGTTGCGTCAGTTGACCGTTCAGGAAATACTATTGACGTTTACGAAAGAGGTGCTGGAGAAAGCACAGCCGTAGCCCACACAGGAACAATCACAATGAAAGTAATTGGTAATGCTCACGAGGAGGGGAAAGTTCAAGGTTCAGCAATGGCAGAACAAACAGCAAAGGTCACAAATTACTGTCAGTTAGTTCAGGAAACAGTTGACCTTTCTAAAGCAGACACAGACCAAGCGAGAAAGACAGGGAGAACAGAAGTTGCTTTGAAGTCAGAAGCTATGGAAAGAGTAATGAGAGATTTAGCTCGTTCTTCTATTTTTGGAACAGCTAGAGTAGGAACAGCAACTTACCCAGCTATGACAAGAGGTTTGATAAATTTCTTGACACAAGTTTCAGGTGCTTTGCAAACTAACGTTGCGGGAGCATTTACAGAAGTATCTTTGAAAAATGCTTTAGATGATGTTAGAGAAGCCGGAGGAACAGTTAATGCTATTGTTATGAATGTAGCAAACAAAAGACTTGCAAACGCATTCACAGGAGCAGACGCTATTCAAGTTGATAGAGGAGAAAGAATGGGAGGTCACGTATTAGACGGATATATCGCAGATGGTTTTGGTTCAATTCCTTTTGTAGTTGATATTGATATGCCGAACAGCAAAGTTGCTTTGGTTAACTCAAGATATCTACAAAAAGGTTGGAAAGATAATGACCAACTACGATTTGAAAAAGAAACTAACGTAGGAAGTCGTGAAAGAAAGGAAACTCTACAAGGAAAGTTCGGACTTTCAGTAGAACAAGTTGGAAAATCACACGCAGTATTGACCGGTTTAACAACTTCTTAATCGCCTAAAACCGTGATATAAGGGCGTTTCAGTCACGAGATACCCTTATACTCACGATTTATTAAAACTAACTATAAAACAATTATGTCAAAAATTACTTTAGAAAATCCCGTAGGTAAAAGCAATGAGGATTTAAGGTTATACGCAAAAAGAATTGGAGTTGAATTTACTGAAGACGTGATACACGCAGATTTAGTAAAAGCAGTTGGAAAGAGAAATAAAGAATTAGAAAAAAGTGGAGAGGGAGAAAAAGCAAATGCTTCAGAAACCCAAACTTCAGAAAATAAAGGAAAGTTCTTTTATTGGATTAAAATGAAAACTTATATTGATAGTGATCCGCAGAAGTCTGATAAATTAGTTCCTGCTGGATTGTATGTCGTAGATAAGCCACTTACTCGCTTGAAAGACCAACCTGAAAATTTGGTTGAAATGTTTGAGGGAGAAATACCTGAAAGGAAGATAGAAGAAATTGCAATTAGCAGAGGTATGAAAATTAGTGCCTCCGATAAAATAGATTTTGACGAATTGCTTGAAAAGTTAATAAACCAAATTTCGTAACGGTTTATTTTTTATAAACATAATTTAGTGAATTCATTATGTCAGATAACGATCAGTTTAGAGTGAGAAATGTTATACAAGCTGACGGGAAATTAAAAACTCCTGATAGCACAGAGATAACAAAAATTTTGCAAGACAGTGAGGGGAATGTGTTAATTGGTTACGGTGCTACCGTGCCAACAGACGGAGAAGCAGGTTACGCAATCGGAAGTATGTTTTTAGATACTGACGGAGGTGTAGGAGCAACATTATATGTCAACGAGGGTTCAGCAACCGTTTGTGACTTTAATGTAGGAGGAGGTTCAACTGGAGATATTACAGCCGTAACAGCCGGTGCTGGTATGACTGGAGGAGGTGCTTCAGGAGCAGTGACTTTGAATGTAGTAAATACAGACGGAAAAATTACAGTGGGAGCAGACACTCTTGATATTACAGCAGACAGTTTAGTAAATGCAGATATAAATTCAGCCGCCGCTATTGTATTATCAAAATTAGAAAATCTAACAGACGCAAGATTGATAGTAGGTAGTGTTGCGAACGTTCCAACCGCAGTAGATATTACTGGGGATATTTCAATTACAAACGCAGGAGTAGTTTCAGTTACAGACTTGACAATTTCAGGGGAAGTTGTAGGAGATATTGCTTACTTTGACGGGACTAATTGGACGGCTTTAGCGGCGACTTCTTTGCCCGCAGGAACAGCTTCAGTTTTGGCTCAAAGCACAACGATAGAAGCAGGTGCTAGTGATTTAACTTTAGCAACTACTTCACAAACTGTGGGAGTAGCGACTTTGACAATTCCTGATTTTGCAAATGTCAGTGATACTTTTGTATTCTTGACTTTGGCACAAACACTTGTTAATAAAACTTTGACAAGTCCAACGATTGGGACTTCATTGATTTTAGGTCAGACAACTCACAATGCAATTATAGTAGCGACAGACCAAGCGACTCAAGATAACACTTATACAATTCCTGATGTGAACGCAAACGATAGTTTCGTATTTGCTGACTTCATTCAGACTTTGACAAACAAGACCTTAACAAGTCCTGTTTTAGATACTGGAGTTTCAGGAACAGCAGTGCTAGATGAAAACGATATGGCTTCAGACAGTGCAACTAAAATTGCGACACAGCAATCTATAAAAGCATACATTGATAGTGGAACAGTGACTTTGACAAACAAGACTATTGACGCAGACGGAACTGGAAATGTTATTTCTAACATTAACGGGGACGAATTAGATCCGATTGCAGGAACAAATGGAACATACGGTATTCCAATTATTATTCCGATTGTAAACGCTGGTTCAGCAGACATCAATGTATTTAGTGGTAATGTGCCTTTCAAATGCAGAGTGATTGACGTTTGGGGAATTAACACTCAAGCAGGAAATAATGGAAACTGGAAATTGACAGACGGGACTTCAGATGTTACAGAAACAGTTGCTTACGGTGCTAGTGATAATGCTCTAACAAGAGCAGACGCTATCCTAGACGCAAACCATACTATTGAAACAAAACCTTTGCACTTGATAAATTCAGACGGAGCAGACCTTTCAATAGTGTATGTAAGTGTGATAAGATTAGCATAAGCGAAAATTACTATTAACTAAAAAACATTATGGAAAATAAAAGCATAAGTTTAGAGGAATTGAAACTTAGGAAAGACAAATTAGAGGCAGAGTTTAAGAAAGTGCAGGAACAACTAAAAGTCACTTTGACAGCACAAAAAGAATTGACCAAAAAAGCCGAAACTTTGACAGGTCAATATCTAGAAGTTGACAATTTGATTAAGACTTTAGAACCTGCACTGCCCGAAACTCAAAAGGTAGTAGAGGAAAAGACACCCGAAGAAGAAAGGAAAAAATAGTTATTATTAGTTAGTTTAATTAAATATATTATTATGGAAATTAAATTATATGCAAAAAATGGTTTTGCAGCCACAGTAGAAATTGACGAAAGCAACACAGCGGGAGAAACAGTGACTAACAATATCACTAATACGAATATGGGAAGCACAGACGCAGTGAACCTAGACCCAGTTGCTTATCCAGTCGTTCCGGGCGAAAACACTTACGAGAAGTATCAGAAAATGGACGTGACCGCAATGGGGGGTTCTTCCAAAATTGACAATTTGAAGATTTGGAGAACAGGTGCTTTAGGAGGTTCAGCAGTTCACGTAACAAATGCGAGAGAAACTTCCTATGGAGGTGCAGACGATTTTGCGACACCGATTGCGACAGACTCAAGTGTAGCGACAGAAGCAATGCCTACTTCAGAGCCAACAGACGCAAACTTAGGTATTGGAGGTTCGTTGACAGGAGAGTTGACCGCCGCTGGTTCTTCAGATTATCTTGTTCATCAAATTCAGTCAGACGCAGGAGATGTTGCAGGTAGCACAAGCACAATGAATTTTCAATACGACGAGACAGCTTAATCGCTAACCCAAAAAAATTATGTCTAAAGAAATTTGCGGGAAATGTCTTAAAGAGTTCGGTTCACATCAAGAGTATTTAGACCATACTTGCGAAGTGACAGGATTTACTCCGAAAGACCCCGAACATCAAGGCAAAGATTTTTTGTTAGTTCAAAAAGGAGCTTTGAAAAGGACAGGAAGTTTGACACCGGAATTGGAAAAAGAAATTGACGAAAAGAGAGAAGCAATGAAATAAATTGAAAATTAAATAAATAGCAACTCAATGCAATTACTGGCAACTCAATGTCTAACAAAGCCCCCAGTAATTGCTCGGGGGCTATTGTTATTAAAAAATTAACTATAAAAATTATGGAATATAAATATACAAACGAAAAAGGAGAAGTTGAAATTATTGAAAAAGAAAAATGGTGTTGGGGTGCTATCTTTGAAGACGGATCAGAGTTAAGACAATTTGACGATAAAGGTATTTTTCACAGAGTGGGAGAAATAGACCAAAGCAAATTATCAATGTTCGTTTTGTATAAAGACGGGGACGAAAGTAAAAGAATTGATATGCCATTCCAAAAAGGAATGAAACTGATTTATAAATATAGAAATATACGACCTTATTATTTAGACCATTTTGTTAAAGTTTATGTATTAGGTTATAAGTTTGAGGGGAAACATTCGTTTAATTTTATTCTACCTGACGGGAGAAGAATTATCTCGCCAACAGACAATGTAGATTTAGCGAAGTTTAATGTTAAGTAAAATTATTATTAAGTAACACAAAAAATTATGAGTGATCAAAAAATAACAGAGTTAGACAATTATACACCTCCGATTGACGCGGACGTTGTGCCTATTGTTGATACTGTTTCAGGAATAACCAAAAAATTGAGTTGGGCGAATATCAAGGCAACTCTTAAAACATATTTTGACACTTTGTATTTGTCTTTGGCTGGTGGAACAATGTCAGGAGATATTCAGTTAGGAGAAACAGATATTAAATTAGACGCAGTTCTTTCAGGAGATGAAAAATGGTCAGGTGTAACAATGGCAGGAACAGCAGGTGCTACTCTAGCAGTAGGAGATGTATGTTTCTTACAGACAGCAGATAGCAAATGGGAATTGGTAGATGGGATATTAGATGGAACTGATTTAGGATTTAAACTTCAATTAGGAATTTGTGTATTAGCAGCAGATGCTGATGCAGCCACAGAAATGTTAGTTTACGGAAAAGTAAGAAGTGCTGCTTTCCCAGCATTTACAGTTGGAGCACCAGTTTATCTTTCAGATACAGCAGGAAATCTTGTCGTGGCTCAACCCTCAACTACAAATTTTGCTATCAGAATTGTAGGTTATGCAAGCACAGCGGAAGATTTACTATTTAATCCAGTGAATGACTGGATGGTTCATGTATAGAATTATGAAATTACCAAAGAAACAAAAGTTCAGCGAATATTGGCACTTAGAGGTTCTATTTATAATCCCTGTTATTTTACTCTGGTCGGCATTACTAATCTTAATTTACCTAAAATAATATGGCATACCCAACAGGATATTCACGATATCAAGAAGTAACCATTGATAAAGATGAAGTTGATGCAGATTTAACTGATTTTCCAGTTTATGTAGATTTATCAGACTTATCAAAAGGTGGTGCTGATATTTTTGATACCTGTCGTTCGGACGGTGGAGATATTAGAATAACTAAATCAGATGGAACAACACAATTACCAAGAGAGGTGGTTGTGATAGATACCTCAGCAAAGACTGGGGAATTACACTTTAAATTTACAGGGACACTATCTTCAACAGTAGATACAGTTGTAAGGATTTACTATAACGGAACAGATACAGAACCAGCAATAGACAGCACTTATGGTGCAGAAAATGTTTGGAATAGTAACTATAAAGCTGTTTATCATATGCAAGAATCTCCAACTACAAATACTATAGATTCAACTGGTAATAGTAATAGTGGAACATCATTTGGGACAATGGCATCTGGCGATTTGGTTGATGGTCAAATAGTAAAAGGCATAGAATTTGATGGAAGTGATGATGGAATAAACATAGGTAGTGGTGCAACAATAGACTCTTTAGTAGAAAAAACTGTTTCTTGTTGGATTAAAGCCACAAGTTGGAATAATAATAAATACCCACACTTAATTTCACAAAGAGATGCTTCAACAGCAATCTGGGTATTAGGAGCAGATAAAGCTACAGACCAACTACAGTGGCAACATTTAGGAGGAACAAACTCTATTTGTGAAGTAGATGCACCTTCAACAGGTTCTTTTCATTATATAGTAGGAACATTAGCATCTAATTATGTTCCAAAAATTTATATAGATGGAAGTGAAACTTCATATAATACACAAAATACAGGAGCAACACCAACAACTGATGCAAGTATATCAGTAGGTTTAGCTAATAGGATAGGTGGAGGTAGGGAGTTTGATGGTATTTTAGATGAGGTAAGAATAAAAGCAACAGAAGATGCTTCTACTTGGATTTCAACGGAATATAGTAACCAATCAGCTCCAAGTACTTTTTATACAACAAGTGATGAACAAGGTGGTTCATCAATCAAATCAATAAACGGATTAGCAAAAGCATCAATCAAATCTAGGAACTCACTCGCAATCGGAAGTATTAAATCAATTAACGGTCTTCAATAGATATATGGCATTAAAAGGAATTAAACAAACAAAAGAACATTTAGCAAAGAGAATTAAATC
>Ga0208769_1001425_pt1 | contig 10561 bp, 21 predicted proteins | sample AntAceMetag02UKC_FD_184768 | JGI IMG/M metagenome (GOLD analysis project Ga0208769, IMG submission 184768) | Saline lake microbial communities from Ace Lake, Antarctica- Antarctic Ace Lake Metagenome 02UKC (SPAdes) (version 2) | ecosystem: Environmental > Aquatic > Non-marine Saline and Alkaline... | reverse complement strand
GTCCCCGGCGTATCTATCTGTAGCAATTCCACCGCCCCTATCCCCTTCCAAACGCCGTCAGACTGCTGTGGCAGCTTTTGCACATAGCGCGCAAGTTCTTCCAGCGGTCACTGCCGCCATCGCGCCTGGGTATGATGTGGTGCACCTCGGTGGCCGGAGCGCCGCACGCGCATAGAGGATGCGCGCGTAGAAACCGTGTCTGCGTCATCCGCCATTTGCGGTCATAGCCGCGTTTGGCGGCGCTGGGTCGGCGAGCATCGACCGCGCGCTTCTTCTCCTCACTGTGCCGCGGACACCAGCTCTGGCCCGGCATGGCGATCTCTGGGCACCCGGGCACCGCGCACGGTCGCAATGTGCGACGCACCACGATCATTAGCTCCTTGGGACTGCTGGTCGAGATCGCATCAGAGCTCCGATCGAAAGGCAACAAAAAAGCCGGCCCGTCGAGGGTCGCTATTAACCCTCGATGGACCGGCTCATCCATCAGCGCCCAGCTGCAACGACCTGGGCCCCCGTCTAACTATGTAGCTATTGGCATCTTATCACACTCCGCCTCGCAGGTCAACCATAACCGCAGCTGGCGTACAATCGTGATGCGGTCACAGTGCCGGCACCTGATCCTCACTGTCGCTTCCACCCCCGACCACGTCACGCGCACATCGACCACATGGATGCGATTGATGTTGAGCTGCTGAGATGCTCGCTTTGTCACCAGCAGTGCCCCGCATCGCCGGCACTGCACCGCTTGCCACTGTTCGACCTTGGGTATGTCGCTCACTGCGATTGCCTCCTTGCTAGCCATGGTGCACCCGACCTCTCTTGTTTGAGCGCGATCGCACGCATGCGCGCTGCGTCGTCCTTGGCCTCGTCAACGTTGTACTCGACCAGGTAGGGGATGTGGCGCCAGTCGCAGGCGGCCTTGAACGCCACCTCTGCCTCATCGAGGCGGCCCGCCGCCGCCTTGCATTCCACGAACACCGAGAACGTGCCCAGCAGGCACAGCAGGTCAGCGAGGCCGCCATCGATGCGCCGGCCCAGGAACTCGAACGCGAACCCATTGGCCGCGGCATCGTGCAGATCCAGCACCCAGAACCCATGGCCCGCCCACTGCGAAGCGATGCCGTCCTGGGTGCTGTCCTTGCGGCCGCGTCTAGGCATCGATGTCTTCTACGACGGACAATATCGTGCGAGGGTAGACCGTTTCGTCCACGACCGGGAATTGGTCATACTCAGTGAATGATTTCTGCGCTTCGGTCCTTGCCTCGTCGGCGCTGTCCGCTTCCACTGAATAGAACTCAATCCGCGCATGCTCGGCCTCTACGAGATACATTGTCATGTGGCTAGCTCCCTCTGTGGCGACTCGGGCAGGATCGGGTCGAACCGGATGACGCACATCACCTTGTCTGGATCGCCGCCTTGCAGCTCGATGAACTCGTCAAGGTCAGCCCACATGCCGCCCTCGGCTGCGAGGTCGCTCTCGGGCATGTCGCGCAGGCGCTCGCGGTAGGGCCGGCAGGTGAGCTTGAGCAGACCGATCCTTTTGCCACCCCGGAACAGCAGCTTGTCGACGGCGTCGTGCACCAGGTTGCCCCGGTCCCAGGCATGCTGCCAGGCCAGCATGGTGCGGTCGGCCCAGTCGCGCCGCGTGCACGTTTTGTTGCCGGCGAGGAACGCCTGGGTCGTCCAGGCAAAGGAGAGGATCATGCCAGCGCGCGCTCCGCGCTCTTGGCCATCTTGTCGAGCTCTACCCCGGTGATGGTGACCACCTCGCCCGTGATCGGGTTGGCCATCGTCACATCCGCCTTGGCGCTCTCCTCTGTGGCCGGCTGTGCCGCCTCCTGCTCGGGCTCCTCGATGGGTAGCTCCGGCTGATAGTACAGCCCGCCGAGGATCGATTCGCACTGACCCAAGTTCTCCTTGACCAGCCTCAGCCGTTGCTTGGCATCCTGCCAGCGCATATGCGCCGGTGACGCTTGCCGCTTCCCATTGGCGCGATCAACCTCCATCTCAGCATCTAGCACCCTGCGTCGCAGCTCGGCCCAGCCCTTGAGTTGCTTCTCGGCCAGTGATTCGGGCATGTCTATCCTCTCTCCCAGCGACCGCATGCCGGCCAGCTCACGCCCCAGTCCGTCGCGCGGCTGACGTAGCCCATATTCAGGTCGCACTTGTACCACCTGCTCGCTTGCTTGAACATGATCATGTGCTGGCACGTGCCGCAGATCTGGCCCTCGTGGCGCCCATAGAGCCGGTGCATGCGGGTGATCCGCTCGGGCAATGGCCACCTCCCCTTGCGGGGTTCGTCATCGTCGCCCAACGGCATCGGCATCTGACCCGCCACACGCGCGTCCTTCACAGTGCGCATGCTGCCACGGCCACGACGATCAGCGTCAATACGACAGGTGCATAGATCAGCACCCAGCCCAGCCATAGCCCGCTGATCGGCCGCCCATCGTCGTATCGTGACGGCATGATTCACCCTCCCTCGAGCTGCAGCACATTCGGCGCCGGCAGCAGTCCGGTCAGATCCTCGACATCGAGCTCGGCTGCGGTGTAGGGAAACCCGCTCGGATGCCGGCGCATGGCTGGCAGCTCCAAAAAGCCAAACAGTACAGTAGGCTGCGCCTCCGCAGCCGTCAGCAGCGCCTTGACAAAACCGTAGGCGATCCGGCCCATCTGGTACTCAGCCTGTGCATGGTTGGGCCGCCGTTTGCCATCGTGCGAGAGCACCTTGTCCGGGTACTCGCAAGGCAACGGCTGGAACACGAACCGATAGCTGCGACCTTGCCAGTCGAACCGGATCAGCCAGGCGAGGCGGCCGTCTGCGCGTCCCGTCGTCACTTGCATCCGATCGGCGCCGAACTCGTCGAGCAGGGCCAGTATCTCGCCCTGACTTTTCATAGGCGACACTGGCGTTTGCCAGTATCGGGCTTTTTCGGCATAGGCCATACTCACGCTCCCTGCTCTCCCTCGATCGCCGCGATCCGCTGGCGTACTTTGGCGGAGCTGATGCCCAGCCACGGCTCATCGGCTGCGTAAGACACACGCCCCCGCGCATCGCTATAGCCAACGTATTGTGCCACCCACGCGAGCCTCAGTTGCTCGGTCTCTGCCGGGGTGAGCTTCCGCGGCGACGTTATCGTGTTCTCGCTCACGCTGCCACCCCCTCCATGGGCGCCCAGTGCTCGACGTTGTTCAGAATCATGGCCTGCAGAACCGCGTGATCGGGCAGGACCATCAGCAACCACCAGTCATCGTCGTACCAGTACACCGGCTTTACGTCCTCTGCATCCTTGATATGGATCCAGTACCAACCCGTGACCGCTGGCATGCCATCGGCGCACCGCTTCCAACCATTCAGATCGTCTTGCGTCGCTTTGTCGGGGCTCACGCTGCCACCTCCATGCGATAGTCCGCCGCCGCCAAGGTCAACACCTGGCTCAGCCGCCGATCCAGCAACCTGGACCGGATCCGCGCGTCCAGCTTGACCTCGCTATTCCTGATATTGAGATTCGACGTCACCACCGTCGACCGGCGGTCCATGTAGCGCCTGTTGAGCAACTGGAACAGCTTCTCCGTCACCCAGCCCGTCTCTTGCTCGGCGCCCAGATCATCGAGCACCAGCGCCGGCACCCGCATCATGCTCTGCAGCAGATCCATATAGCGGTTGTCCTTGTACCCGTTGCGCAGATGATCGAGCAGCTCTGGGACCGTGTCCCAGTAAACGCCCACGCCCCGCTCGAGCAGCTTGCCGGCGATGGCATAGGCCAAGTGGCTCTTGCCGCTGCCCACCTTGCCCAGGAGCACCAGCCAGCCCGATGGGCTCTCAGCATAGGCGCTACAGGCCTTGACGACCTTGCCCATCTGCGCGATTACGTCCTTTTGCGTGTCGCCCTTGTACGGATGGCACTGCTCGGGCTTGTATGTCGCAAACGTGTACCGCTCCAACTGGCTAGGCTGCACGTTGCATCGTTTGCGCAGCCTTTCCGCCATCCGGCAGCGGCAGGTCTTGACCGACATCCGCCCTGTTCTGCCGTCGCGAACCGCCACCCACCCCGCGCCTCCGCAGATCGAGCAGACGTCCTTGTCGCTAGCCCCGTTGTCCTCCGCTTGTTGCGTCACTCTTCCTCTCCTCTTTGATCTGCGCCAGCCACTCGTCATCGCTGGGCATCGCGCGCGCCCCGTTCTTGCCGTTGCGCCGGTCGCCGGCCTTGCCCTTGGCCACCTTGGTCACAAAATCTAGCACATCGCCCACGGGCGGCCGCGCGCCGGCCTCCCAGAGCAGCTGGGCCAATCGACTCCATCCGCCGACCTGTTTCGCAGCCCCACCCAGCCGGCCATATGCTGGCCGATCATGCTTGGGATAGAGCGCCATGAATAGCTCGAGCGTGATCGTTGCCCGTTCGTTCCCCTTGGCCGTTCTGAGACGGTCAATCCAATTCTGAAAAGAGACCCCGCCGGGCGGCTCGCCGCCCCCTTTAGGGGTTTCTGTATCTGTATCTGTATCTGATTCTGTATCTGTGGGACATATCGTCCCAGATGCGTCCCCTGCGCGTTGCTCTTGCGTCCCGGATACGTCCCCTGGGCGTTGCTCTTGCGTTGCGGATTCGTCCCCCGGCCAGGAACGATGGCGCTTGGCAGCCTCGACGTTGTACAGATCATCGATGGCGTACTGGCTCATCCAGTGATCCTCGCGCGCCGGCAGTAGCGCCTCATCGGCCACCGCCTCGAGCAGCGCACACTTTATGGTTTCCGGGCCATGCTCCGCAAAGTCCTCCGACATCAAATGCACGCCACTGCCCATCTCTGATAGATGCTGCTGCACCCGCTGCATGACGCACCGGCTGGCGCCCACGTAGCTCTTGCCCGTCGCCGTGCAGCTGATCTCATAGATCCCCGGCGATTCGGGCATCGCCTTCCAGATCTCCGCCTGCCACGAACCGCTCACCCGCGATGGCGGCGTCTTTGTGCGGGCCTGGCGCTTGCGCCACTCTACCGTGCGCTCAGTGCTCGATGATGGCGCCTGCCGCTCGGCGAACTTTGTCACGCACCAGCCCTCATCCGTCTGTGTGACAATGTCGAACTCGGCCAGCGCCGCGAGGTCCTCACGCAGCGCATCCTCGTCGAGCCGCAGCGTCCAGGCCATGCCCGCGACGTCCGGCAGCAGTCCATCGTCGTCGTTCTCGCCGGCCATCAGAAATAGCTCGATGACGCGGCGCCATAATCGATCGGGCAGGCGGCCCATCTTGGGGTCGCGAAGAATCTCGTGATACAACTTGAGCCAGTATTTCGCTGCCATGATCACCGTTGGACGTGGGCTTTAGTCGGCGGCTGTGGCGTCATCGAGTGGCGGATCGTCGAACGGCAGGGCATCGCATTCGTCGTCGTTCCCCCTTGTCTCTTGCCGGCACTCCTCGCACAATCCTTGGGCTCGCGGGATCAGTAGGCCGCAGTTTGGGCAGTGGACCATGTCGAGCACCGCCATCGTCGCGTCGATCGCCTGCCCCTCGGTGATGTCTAGCGCGCGACCGATGCGCGGAAAGGTTAGGCCCCGCATATAGAGAGCGGCCGCGTCTTGGGCGCCGGTCACGCCGCCATCAGTATCGCATCCTCGATCGTGCAGCGTTTCTCTCTCAGTGCCGTCTGCTCATCCCGTAGGATGTCGGCCAGGGCCTGCCCCGGCGTCACCCCGAGATCGCTGGCCAGCTGCTCGGCCATGCACCGCCGGCAGATGCCACAGAGCGCGTCGAGTGCCCCCTCGCGACGGATCCGGAGGATCTCCGGCTCTTGTCCCAGTTCACGCTCGGCCCAGGCGCTCTCGACCTCGAGCGCCTCGAGGGCGTCAATCGCCCCCCAGATCGGACCCATACGCCGATCCACACTGCCAACTTGTCCCGTTCTCGCCTTGCCATCCATACATTGCCCCTCTCTCTATTTGATCGACGCTATACAAACCGCATGGGCCAACAGCGCCACCCCGACAGCGACGAGCAGCCACAGCGCATCCTGCACCCCCGTCGTCCCCCGCAACCATCGACAGAACTGCTTCCACACCTGCACCGCTCCTCCTTTCGGCCTACCTTACCCCGAGCGCCGCTGCCAACAGCAGCACTGCCCAGGCTGCCAGCACCCAGCACACGTTGACCCGATCCAGCTCGCCGGCACCGCTCCATTTCACGATTGACCTCCAGTCCCCAGAGCTGCCTCGCCCATCCCCCGCAGCCGATAGAGGATGCTCAGCGCATTGACCACCGCGCCCCGGGTGGGGCCCTTGAATGTGTCCGGGTCGCCATCCTCGCCCACTATCGCCCCGTCGAATATCTGCCTTAGCAATTTCGTGAGGTTGTACGCTCCCCACTGCGTCGGTTTTCGCCGCCCCATCCGTCCTCTCCTTCTGTCCGTTGGTTCCAATCAATAGATCAGCCATCGGCTGCGTCGTCAGATACAGCTCCACCATCTCGCCATCGAGGAGGCCATAGAACACGAGCCGCACATCGTCGACCGGGCGCGAGGGCCCCCCATCGCCTCCCCCGCGCCCGGTCACGCCACCTCGCCGATCTGTTCCAGCGCCTCATCCACCTCGTCCGTCCAGCCCAGCGCCTTGCGGATCCGCTTCTGCTCGCCAGCTCTCGCCATCAGCCGGTTCTTCTCTATCCGGGAGATGTCGCCGCGCGGTATCCCCGAGCGCTGCGCCAGCTCGGCTTGAGTCATCTTCTTCTGCGCCCTCAACATCCGCAGCTTGTCACCGAACTGCATTCGAATTACTCCCTGTTGTCCCATTGATCCGAAGTATATTGCGCTAAAGTCGAACATACATGCCAAAAAAAAGGCTCATCTCCCTTGTCCGCTTTCTCCGAATTAAGTTTACCAGAAGTCGGCCCAAAAGTCAAGCATTTTCCGCGTCAATCGCACAGACTTACGCTCTCTCCGTGCTATAATATGGGCAGACATGGAGGGACCTGGTAGTAATGGACTTTGCGGAGTGGCTCGAAGCGCAACGTAAAAAGATCGGCATCACTCAATCAAAGCTCGCCGATCCGCAGGCGCACCTCGAGGCCCGGCGCCAGCAGTTCGATACCGGCGCGTTGACGGATGAGCGCGCGCAGATCGACAAGGCCGTCGCCGCGTTCGACGCTGGCAAACAGCGCTGGGACCACGCCTACGAGATCGGCAGCATCCCCCTCGACGAGCTCCTCCGCCACCGCCGCGAGATCGCGGGCGAGACCGTCCGGCTCGACGATCGCCGCCAAGAGATCGACGGCATGCTGGCCGGCATCGATGCGGCCACCGACTCGCTCGACCAGGTGCGCGACCTGGCCCCGCTCCTGCCCACCCTCGACCTGCCCGCCCTCCGCCAAGTGTACCACGCCCTCATCCATCACATCGCCCTGCGCTCGGGAGAGGATCCGGTGATTGCCTGGCTCTAGGTGTAACAGGAGGATGCGGACCTTGAATTCGCGCGAACTGTTACACAAAACGCGCCCCGCGGGCTTTTACACCCACGGGGCACGCTGGAGAGAAACGAGCGGAGGTGCGTCACGTCCCCGCCTGGCCGTGTGTCGCCAGGCCTGCCTCGACGTACCCTGGGCCGACGCCCCCAGGGGAGGCCTCGGAGCGGCCTACCCGCCCCTCGCGCGTGGTCGTCGCACCGCCTCGACCCGATACGGCGCCGATCTCTTGACCTCGTACCCAACTCGCTCGAGCGATTTCCATGCCCGGATCTCTCGCGCAGGGTCACTGTCTGGGCCCAGCCCCACGGCGCCGAGGATGCTCAGCACCGCCTGCCGGCCAAACGCGCCCACGCATACACCGATGAACCCCACCAGTATCGCCTCGATCTCGACGGCGAGCAGATCCGGTGGCGCCGGCCAGCCTTCCTGCCAGACCAGCGTCGTCTTGGCCAACAGCACGAGCACCTCGCAGATACCGAACACGACTAGCTCCGTCCCGCGCCAGTCCGGCTTGTACTTGGCGAACCATAGCCCCTTGAGCAACGCGGCGAGGATGGCCACCAGCGTGACCGATCCCATCGCTGCGACGCTCAGGTCGAACTTGAACCATTCCATGACGTTCCCTCCTCCTGCGCTCCTGCGCGCCTGTCTATTTCGTCTTGACCTGAATCGACAGTGCCCCGCTGATACCCGATCCCGCGGCCGTCAGCGCTACGTTCGTATATCGTCTCATCCGCCCCGCTCCTCGATTCGGGCCTTGAGCGACTCGTATTTGGCGATCACCTCTGCGCGTTCGCTTTCCATCTGCGCGATCCGCGCTTCCAGCCGTTCTCGCTCCGCTTCCCGCTGCGCCTCGATGCGGACGACCTGCTCTTTCAACGTGTCGATCTGTCTGGTCAGCCGGTCGATCTCTACTGTTCGCCGGTCGATCTCATCACGGTACGCATCGCACAGTTTCTGGAATCCGTTGATCGCCGTCGACGCCTTTTGGACCTCGTGCGCTGCCTTGGCCGTGCGGCGTTGACTGATGGCAGTGCCAAGGGTTCCTACTAGCGCGATTGCTGCCACGATGATGGCTACAATGTTGGGATCCATGCCGACTCCTAGTTCGCCCTATTTAAGTGCGTGATATTGCCCCAGTCCCCGATCCGGCAATAGACAATGTGCTGCATGTCGTCCCCTGGCGTGTACCAGGCCTGGCATCGCTGGCCGTCAATGTCGACCTCGCCTGAGATTGGCTGCCAGCCGCGATCGTTGCCGTACCGGAAGAATGCCGCTTCGCGGTTCTGCGGGATGACGTGCGCCTGCATCGCATCGCCCAGCCGTTGGAGGTCGGCGGGCTCTTGGTCCTGCTGCCACTTGGCCAGCGCATCGACCAGCGCGCGCGGCCGCCCGTTCTCTACCCACATCGAGCCCCAGTGATCGCCCAGGATCCACAGCGCCACGCCCCTCAGCGTCATCTTGGGATGCTTTTCGCCGCCCACCGTCCAGGTGATGTACGAGTTCTCGACCAGCCTGTCCATCCACTTGATCAGCGCCGGCCCAGTCCAGGCTGGCACCATATGCTCGCGGCTTGGGTATCCGCCCTCTGTGATCCACACGTCCATGTGCTTGGGGAAAAAGTAGGCGTATCGGCGGAACCGCAGCCCATAGCTCCCCGACAGATAGGCGTCCTCCGCGTGGTGAATGTAGCAATGGGCATAGTATTCGTCGGCCAGCATCAGCGCCTGATAACACGGCCCCTCGATCGCTGCCTGTTCGTACATAGCCGCTGAGCTGAGCAACTGCGCCCCGGTCGGCCCGTGCATATAGTAGCGCACGCCCTCGGGGTCGCTGTAGCAATAGACGTCGCGGTTGCCGATGGTCAACGGTGAGAATCCGAGTAGCCACGTCGGATTGTGCGCCTTGAGCTGCTGATACCCCACGCAGAATGCGTCATTGAACCGGCGCATGTCCTCGACCGTTGCGCCGAACCCCTCGTACTGCTCGGCCCAGCGGGGCATGTTCTGCTCGTTGAACAGGATAAAGTGCCGTTGGCTCTCGGGGATGATCCCCGACCATTCGTCGATCACCCGCTTGCACTCGTCATAGTAGCGCCCGAGCTCGTTGTTCGTGACCATGCTGGGCGGCAGATACGGCCGCAGCAGGAAATGGCAGCGCGGCGATATATCGAGGATCCGCCTGCCATCGTCGGGCGTGATCGCCTGCCGGCTCGGGCCGTAGCTGGGCATCAGCACGACGTTCCCGGGCGGGCAGCGCAGCATGATCTGCCAGTCGTTCGCCGTAATCGGTCCCTCATTGCCGAGGTGCCAGCCGATGATTGTCATATGTCCTCGCTATCGTTGCCGATTCTGCGACTTATCCACAGGTTATCCACAACTTCTTTCTGAGATTGCTCCCAGAACGCTTGACTATATGATACCATTGTGGTATCATATAGATAGAGTAGAGACAGAGAGAGAGACGGGAGACACGAAATGCAGATCACGATAAAAGAGCAAGAGATGTGCGGACACAAATTCTACGCAGTAGGTCTGGATGATACGGCAGGAAAGCGCGCAGCGCTCAACGCAGGCATAGCCGTTCGAAGCCAGGGATATGTAGTGATCTACAACGAACTGGTTGATCTGATGGTTGACGGGATGCTGGACGCGGACAAAGCTGAGGCCTTCGTCAACGGGTTCGCCAAGCCGGAGCCAGAGCCAACAAAGCCGCTCCCCCGCTTCTGCCACTACTGCGGCCAGCCGGTCAGCAACGACCACGGGTTCTTCGGCGAGCCAGTTTGCGACAACTGCCGCTAGACACCACCAAGGCCGGGACTGCCAACCGGCCGCCTTCCCGAGGAGAGTACCATGCCCTTTCACGTTTAGACCGGGGCCAGCAACGGCAGCGCAACTGAACGAATTGTGCCCGCGGTTCGGGTCGCAGCAAACTATTGTCACCATGGCGATTGATATGTTCTACCAACGAGAATTCCCACAGGAGGCACCGACAATGACAGACAATATGACCTATCACGTAGACACCGACACGGATCTGTATGGCGATAATTGCCAGGATGGCCAGGCCTGCGCGAAGGCCGTCGCGGAACACCTGACCGCCTATGCAGCGGA
>Ga0208769_1001422_pt1 | contig 10578 bp, 9 predicted proteins | sample AntAceMetag02UKC_FD_184768 | JGI IMG/M metagenome (GOLD analysis project Ga0208769, IMG submission 184768) | Saline lake microbial communities from Ace Lake, Antarctica- Antarctic Ace Lake Metagenome 02UKC (SPAdes) (version 2) | ecosystem: Environmental > Aquatic > Non-marine Saline and Alkaline... | reverse complement strand
TGTAGTCACTTCTACACATTTATCATTGATGTAACAATGTGCTTTTCGGTCTGAATCTATTTCAATTCTAAATCGATAAACTGTGCTTGCCGCGCATGTCACTCCACTTGCTTTCGCTGTGTCTGTGCCACCAATTGAACTTTCAACTACCCATCCTGCATCTGTATCATCAGTTGAATATCTGAAGTATACCTGATTTGAGTCTGTTGCTATTACTGGTGTGTTTGTTAATTTCAAACCTGCCCAGAATAGAATTGTCGCTACTGATGCCGGTGTTTTTATTGCTGCTTCCCAAATTACTTGGTTTTCAGTTCCCCATTTAACTCCTGTCCACGGTGTGTATTCAGAGTCTAGATGTGGCAATAAAATCACTTGGTCGTTGTCTGCTGCAGTTGTTGTCAAAAGCATAGCCGCGTCCGTTGCCGAATACGTACTACAAGTTGTAACTGCATTTTCTCCCAAAAGTTCGAAGTCTGTACTAATTGCTCGAGCTATTTCAGTTGTGTACACTGCATCAATATCTCCGTTAAGACCAACCTTTCGTCCCATCCATTCAAGATAATATCTCTCTGGACTTCGACTAAAATTTCCCTCAACTTTAACTTTGTCTTTGTACACTCGGTCGCCAGTCATGTTTCCGCTTACTATTCCTTGTCCTACCATTTTAATTCAAAAACGGCAATCTAAAGACGGCCCATTACGTAGATTGTTCTTGCTTCGTTATCAGTTGCTCCTGGAATCAGTAGTCCTGTCGCGTCTGTAATTACTAGGATTGGTTCCCAGTCGTCAGTTGCTCCATAACTTGAAGCTGTCACAATTTTTGAGATACTCACAAGTGAACTGATATCGATGGTATCACCGTCGTCAGCTGTTGCTGGAGTAACTATCTTGTAAACATTAAACCCAACTTGTGGGTCGTTTGTTACCGTACAATCATCTATATCTATTGCTGCTATTTTTTTTACCTCCTGTGTGATTTAGTTGGGATGCCTGTTCTGGCACTTGTCGTTTTTTTTATTCTCCGACCGAGAATATTCAAATAAAAAAATAAAAATAAAATTGTTATTTACAATATATTGTCAATAAACGCGTTGAACTTTGGATTTTTCATCACTAGACATTGGTACTGCTTTAGATAGAACTTATCCGAATCGTTAGTTTTACCTAGCGCTTCGTATGTTGTATCCTGCAAAACCCTCATCTCGATGTAATCTGTATCAAGGAAGTAAATCTGTTTTGCACCTGAAGTGTTGCTTAGGTACTGTGAAGGAATCAGTGGAACTGCTCCGACCATAGTCCATAGCACTACTGCTGCTGGTACACCGAATGGCAATACTCCTTCAGGGACGTCGCTTGGGTTATATCGGTACGTGTCCAATATAATCTTTCGCACATCTCTTATTGCAGAACTGGATCCAATTGCTAACTTAACGTTTCCGCTGTCATCAAATGAATTCTGGCATGCTTCTTCAATGCTATCAAATGTCAATGCTGCGCCGTCCAAATCTACAACGTTCTCTGTCCCCTGTAACTTTACGATACCTGAGAACTCAGTTGCGTCTGTGGATGCATCACCATTAACGATTAAACTTTCTTCCAATTCCTTTAGTGCTTTTGCCGCGGTTAGAACTCTTAATTGCATAGCGTTAGAGGCTGCAACGTTTCCGAATGCACTACCACCTAACCCTGAACCAGTTCCCTGGAAACCTTCCAATACGAACGCAGGTTGTGCTGCTCGTGCCGGTCCGGTTACTCGACCAACTGAATAAAGGAATTTGATTGCAGTAGAATAACGATCGACTGTATCGTTCGCTTCTCCAAATGCACCATCTTCTAGTGCTGTAAACGCAGCACCTTTTTCTGTGATTTCGTTCCAGTCAGCATACATTCCCAAGTTTGTCACTCGAGGAATTAGCTCAACCAAAGGTGTTCTCTTCCTTGTCTGATCAATCAGCAAAGGAGACAAATAGACCGGAATCATTGCATACCCTGCAGTTCCTGGTCCACCCTGTGTAGTAGTGGTAGCTTTCATGTCGGCCTTAAGCCTCAAATCTTCTCCACTTACTGGGTCCCAATATCTAGTTTTGCTTTTAAGATTTGCGAACGACTCGAAGTATGCGCCTTGAAAATCGAAATCATCAACGCTTACACTTCCTGTGAATGCTTGTCCCATTTTAGCAAAGGTCTAAAGGATCAACAGATTTTAAATCAGCTTCAGCTGCTTTCTTATCTGGTTCATTCTCATTGTTGTTCAAGGACTTATGTACGGGTTGTTTTAAAGCATCTGTAATCTTAGCAAGGTTCTCTTTCATTTCTGATTGAGCTTCCTTCATAGAAACATTATCTTTCACAACAGCGTCGTACTTTTCGTTCATAGACTTCAATTCGTTTGAAATAGATTTTAGCGCTTCTACTGATTTCTTGTCAACGTCATTCGAACCTTCGCCTTCTCCAGCATCGCTGCCTTCGTCGGTTTCAGTTTCTTCTTCGTTTTCGTCATCTGTCATCTTAGAATTTTTTGTGTGTAATTTAGTTATATCACCATCCTTTCGGTTGGTAGAATTTGATTTGCTCTTGACCTCGAGCTGATTTGCTACGCTTGGGTCTGCTTTCTTTCTCTTCTTGTATTCCTCTAGCGCGTCCATTGATTTTGTTGAGATTTCTGTTAATTGGGCTTTTGTGTTGCATGGATTTCCTGTTAAGGCTACGTTTAATAAAATAACATCGTTCAGCATTCGAATCGCCTTTCCTTCTCTCTGCTCGTAGCTTATGTCGGTTGCTAAGAAGGCCACACTAAATGCATCCAAGTATTTCTCTACTAGGTTTCCCTTGATTGATTTGTAGTTTGGGTTGTTCCGGTTAATCTCTGCTTTGACGCTTGTTGAGAATCTTCCCTCTCCTAGTTCCTTAACCGTTGCATCGATTATCTTTCCAGCTGGGATTTTGGTCTTGTTGATTTCCTTCTCTTCATGCGATTCTCCTTTGAATGCTTCGTGCTCTAGGTCTAGCTTCATGTTCCGATCTAGGATTTGTCTTTGCATACTCTCCTGGCAATTCTTTGTCATAATGTCGTTCACAAAATCGATGTCATTTGTAGAAATATCCCCATTAACAAATAGGTGCTCACCGTCGGCTTTCGTTACAATATTCAGGTTCAACGGCGTTGTGAATGTGAATGATGCTTCTTGATCCATAATCAGTCTAACTCTTTTTTTATTATAAATCTACTTTCAAAATTTTAGAAGGATTATTTATTAACTAAGTTGTGGATTCTAGTGTGTTCCCCATGTGTTAAGCATTCCAGATTTTCTATTTTATTATTCAATTTATTGAAATCCTTATGATGTATATCATGACCCTTTGGTATTTCTCCATTATGTTTTTTCCAGACAATTCTATGTTCTTCGATAAATTTATTCTTAACCCGAATCATCATATATCCACGATAAATATATGGAGAGGTATTTTTACATAATGACTTTGAAATTTTATCTTTTGTTTCTTCTGAATGTTTAAATCCTGTTTTTAACTCAGTATTTGTTCTTGATTTCAATCCTAATTTCTTAAAACGGTCATATATTGCTGACTTTGATTTGAACCCGAAGAAGTCTGCTATTTTTCGATAATCCCAACCATATTCATAATAAAACATTTTCATTTGTTTTAAATCAATTTTAATCTTATTAGATGGGGTGAATCCTTTTGGTGGTGCCATATTGATACCACGAACTTAAACCTTTTAAAACTTCCTAATCTTCATCTTCTATAAATATTAAAGTACTCCGGCAGTTGACATGGGCACTTGGGGCTTGTCCTGACCATCCACTTGTTTTGTCTACAAAATTTTCATCTAACCCAACAGTTTGACCATCAAGTCTTTTACAGATATTACTTGTTCTTGCATCATGAGCAGATACCCATTTCTTTTTGTATTTTAATCCGGAGCCCTTCATTGATAATAATTTTCCCTGGTTCTCAGCGTTATTTACCTCTGTCCTAGCAATCATTTCGGCTCGGTTATTTCCTACATTAAATACTTTTGTGACTCTGGCCTTTAACTTAACCAATCCTTCCCCATTAATGATTCCTCTGCTTAACTCTGCCTTCAGGTCATTTGATATCTCCTCGGTCATGTCCTTAATGTTATCAAATGTGTGGTCCTGGAGAAATTCCAAAGCCTTGTTATTCATTGGAACGTTCTTATCGATTTGTTTTTCTGATTCTTCCCATCCAAAGTTAAACTTAAAACTGATCACTTCATCAACTACCTTCTTGAATGTGAAAATGCTGAATATCTTTTTGATTATCCCTGGCAAATCATCTATACTCTTAATCTGCAATAACTGCTCAGGCTTGCCCTGGTCCTCTAATAATTCGAACACCCTCTCCTTATTGCTTTTTAGAAGGTCTGTTATTTGTTTCTTGAGTTTCTTCTCGGATGTGCTCATCTCTTCGTTTGACCCGAGTACCGTTGGTGAATCAGTTGTTTGCGCTTTCTTTTCTGTCCTGGCATCACAATATCCACCGATCCTTTCTTCATTCCCACACAATAAACATCTTGGGTGACCGTTTGGATGTGTCCACTTGGCCGGTTTAAATTTATGCCTTGCCATGTTCTCTGGCTTTACTTTGTTCAATTTGATTTTTTCAGTCTCGGCATCTGCTTCGGGATTATCTTTCTTCTTCTTGATATCATCTGGCTTATCTCCCTTAGCCGGCTTCCCGGTCATCTTGTCACGATTGTTTGCGCTATCCCTATTGATTTTGTCTGCGTCCTGTTGTCGGGGATCCCCTACGTTTATGTTCGTTCCCTGATTTGGACTTCTCTCTCCAACATTCTTGTCACCCCATTCTACATCATCTAATCCTTCTGCGTTACGCACTTCGTTGATTGTCTTAAGGTCTGATTCGGTCTGCAACTTGTAAAGGCCCCACTTCTTAGTTTCCTCATCAATATCGAAAATTTTGTATTTGTATCGGACTCCCTCAACTCCAAACTCCGGGATGATTTCCGTGTTGACGTGGTATTCGATTAATCTTAGTAAAGGATAAATGATTCGTTTCTTTGCTACGCTTGTCTGTACGATTTGGTTTGCTGAGCCTTTTGCATCTTCTGTGAATCCTAGTTCTGTGGCTGTAATCCCGAAGGCTCCCCACACTAGCTTTGACCACCACTTCTGGCTTTCGATAAGTTCTAGCTCCTGGTTTGTGAATCCTAATCTCTCGAACTTTGGCATCTTGTTAACCATTGGGAGTTTGTGATTTGCTCTCTTCCAGTTGCCCAAGTCATCCTGAACCTTTTGCTGCTGAATCCATTGTTGGCCGAATGTCTTAAGGTCCGTAGCATTCATCCCTTCTAATCCCAAGACTCCTGGAGGGATTGAGTTGTCGTTGAAATATTCGAGTTGACTCTCCACTGCGTAGATTAATGTCTGAACCGTCTTTGCCAAAACTTCCATACTGCTTCGGCCATATAAATTGTTGGTCCTAACTTTCTTCTCAAACCACACTATCTCTCGCCTTCCGAATGGGATTGGCCTTGCACCTGTGTTAAATCCATATTGAAAATACGCGCCCTCTTCATGCGCATCCTCAGCCGTCATCTCTGCTTGAATTGCTGGATAGTCCATGTGTTGGGTTTGTTCCTCTCCTTCCCCAAGAATGTTCTTCATTAAAATTATATCAGCTCTGCTCGTGTAAAATCCATAAGGATCCGGATTCTTTGTGAATGCCATTCCATCCCTTGCGCAAATCTCAACCATCTCTCCAAACATGTTAAAAATCTTCACCATGACTCCGGAGTTAAGTTCGAGTAAATCTGGCAGCATCATTCTCACGATCATTTCCCATGACTCTTTGTTTGTGTTTGGGTTCTCGAAGAAGTCCTGCACTCTCTCAACATCGGCATCCTTTCCTGGTACTGCATTTCCTGCTCGGTCCTCTGCTACGATTTCGTATTGAATGGAACACACCTCGTCGATGATTGCTGTCACACACATATCCACATAAATGCTGGCTGCTAGTTGTCTGTAATAATTAAGGTCTTTATATCTTGGATATCCGAATGGTGCTCTGTAGAAAAAGTTTGGAATGTATGCTTTTGGTTGGCCGTCTCTCGTCTCTTCGTAAACGGTCACTGCATTGCTTCCAGTTGGTTTTGGGTTGCTGGTTGCTTTGTTGTATGGTCCTATTGGTTGTCTTGTGTGCTGATTTGCTTGTTGGCCGAATGGTTGTAGAACTGATTTACTACCCGTTTCCCAAGGGCAGTTTGAAAATATTGAGGCTGATTTTCTTTCCATGAATGTGATATTAAGGTGGGCAACCTTGATGAAGTGCTGGTCTGGATAATAACTCTAATTAAAATAATTTTATAAACCTTCTTGCGAAAATCGTCAAGCGTCTATTCTACGAGAATCCTCCCATTAACCATTCGAACTTCTTTGCCATCGACTACCTTTGTTGTTATGACTCCTTCTCCAAAAACTTTTAATTTGTTATTTTCCTTGATGTTGTCAATTGGATCCGTAAAGGTCCAAGCCGATTCGTTTGGGTTAATCTCAAAATACATTCTCATCATCATCACGTCCCCTGCATCCGTTGACCTGCTAAGTGCGGCCGAGTCATGAAGCTCTTTCTTTGTTATCACTCTCATCTTCGCATCTTTGTCTGAGTCCATTTGCTTCATGACTTCTAAATCCTCAATAATTAATTCTTTGATGTTGATTGGCAGCTCCCTATAAATTCCAATCATCCCAGAGTTAACATGGTTTGCTAATTCGAACCAACACTGGCTTCTTAGGTTCTTGTAATTGTCCAGCCCCTCATCATCCGTGCTTTGCTTCTTTTTCTTTAGTGGCGCCGCGTTTGCTACGAATCCGATAATCTCCGGCATTTCTTTCTTCAATCCGAACCCCACCCCAATCTCATCCACTAGGCAATGGCTTCTTGGGATTGTTCTGCTTGTTAGTATCTCATCCAACTCACTACTCGACAGCCCTTCTGAAAATTGTAAAAGCTCAGTAATAAATAACCCATCCCAAATCGACACCATGCAACTATCCCTTCCGAATCCTGACTGGTCCACTATGCAATACTTCTTTCCTCGCTTGGCCTCATTTGTGAATAAATCAACGATTGAGTCGTAGTTGAATATCTTTGTTGGATCATCATCATACTCCCAATTCCCATTCAACAATCTCTCCCGGTTCTTTTTGTCTAGCTTCTTCAAATTCTCGATATAATGCACTGAGATAAATGGGTTGTCGTAAACACTCGCCGGCACGTATGCTTTGAAGGGTTCGAGTTCGTTGTCTCGCCACTTCTTATAAAAATCTCTATAAATAAAAGTCTTACAAGGATTGCTCCCCATCCCAATCTTTGGGATTAATCCGAACTCATCCAACTTGAACCTCATACGACTTCGAATGATTTGGTACGCCTGTTCAGTAATGTCACCCATCTCATCAATAAAGCCATCAGTATACTCGGTCGAACCAAGACTTACAAACTCAGGGTCACTTGGATATAAAAATAAGTCCTTAAGATATTCTTCGCTTCCATTCGAGAAGGTGATATAAGATGCCTGAGCATTGTAATTATAGTCTATACCCATTTGTAACCCCATTTTACTCGCAACTTCAAAAAATGTCAATAGTGTTGATGCTTTCAAATCTTTAAGACGTGCTCTCGCGAGAAATCCTCTGGAACCTTTATACTTCAATCTTCGTTTAATTTGCCAATAACATCCTGTAAAACTTTTAGATCCCCCGGCTGCGCCACCCATAAAGATTTCTGTGTGTTCATCATCATCTAGAGTATTAAGGATCTCACTTTGCTTTTGGCTTAAGGTTATTTTTCTTATCATCTTTGATTTTCATAATTGATTCTTCTTTCATTTTCTTAATTGTCTCATCACTCATGATTACTTCTTGAAAGGTTATACTTTGCTCTCCAGAATGTTCTATTTCCTGTTTTACTCCCCATCCTCTAGCCTTTCCCCGTTTGGAGTTGGTTAATATCCATTTCCCATCTGCTACATCTTTGTGTATTGTTGCGGAGACTGTGATGTTATCCTCGATTATATCCAATACGTATTCAGCCTCCGCCTCTAGGAGTTCTCTCATTTTTGGGTTCTTTTTTAGAAAGTGTCCAATTGCTGAACGTGTGACTTCCAGTTTCTCGGCTATTCTTGCTTGGTTTCCACCAGAATTCTTAAGTGCTTCCTTGAATGTTTTTATTGTTACTTTTGCCATAGTTTACTCCCAACTGCTTGAATCACGTTAGTAGTAACTGCATTTCCCATTTGCTTATATCTTTGTGTGTCACTCATTTTAACTCGTTCCCCTTTTTCATCTGTTCCGTATTCTGTCCATCCATCTGGAAATCCTTGTAATCGTTCACATTCGACTGGGGTGAGTCTTCTGATTGTTTTTCCATCTGTGACTCCATGGATGTCTTGTCCTGTGCAAGTGAAACTTGGTTCTCCTGGCTCTTTGAATCTTCTTCCGTTTTGTCGTTTTTCTGCTCTGTCTGGGGTGAGGACTGCTCTGATTTTTGGCATGACTCCACCACCTTGTCCTGTTGGGATTGTTGGGCTGATTCCCTCTGTTGAATAGACTCGTCTGATATTCTCGTGTCGCTTGTCCCATCCATCTTCTGTAAGCATTCCTTCGACTTTGATATATGGACTTCTGTGTGTTTGTGCTCCGACCCTAGAATCGATTGTAGGAGTAATTTGGGTTTGTGTGGTCTCTTCATTGCTCTCATTAACCCGGCAGTCATTTTCTCCGAAAGGAAGTATTTCTGGTCTAGGTTCTCCTCTAAGATTTCCGATAATGAGTACCCTCTCTCTGTTCTGGGGTACTCCGTGAAATTTGCTGTTAAGTACCATCCATTGAACTTCATACCCCAATTCATCCAGCGTTTGAAGGATGACTCTAAAAGTTTGCCCTTTGTCGTGATTGAGTAAGCCCTTGACGTTTTCGAGGAGTATAATTTTAGGTCTTTTAACTTTAAGAATTCGCGCAACCTCAAAAAACATAGTACCTCTAATGTCTTCAAATCCTCGGCGTTTTCCAGCGATTGAGAATGCTTGGCAAGGAAAACCTCCACAGAGCATATCAAAGTCTGGTAGTATCTCTGGCTGAATCTTGGTGCAGTCGCCCCAGTTCTTAACTTTTGGGAATCTGTATTTAAGGACTTGACTTGAGTATTTGTCCCATTCGGACATGCCGACACAAGTAAATGAGGGGCTCTGTCTATCGCGAAGCAGTGTTCCTTGCTCATCAGTGGGCCCGTTCCGCCTTTGTTGGTCTTGCTCGATTGGGGGAAGTGATTGAGGATTGTTGGCTGACTTGATAGTGTTGGTGCTATATTCTCCGAATTGTAAACTCTCCGAGTCATTTCGTATTCTACTTCTTTCTCGTAGAACTCCATCACTTGTTCGTCGTAGCGGTCGTCTAGTTTCAGAATTAAACTCAATTTCATCCATGTCTTTGGATTTGGTATTGCTCTGCTCTTGTCTGTTCGGAAGTAATGTTCCACTTGAGTTATTGGTTGGTTCAATATCTCCGCTATCTGTTTGTTTGTTAATCCTATTTTGTTCTCTCTGAGGTATTGATTGATTTCCACTGGTGTCTTGTGAGTTCGTTTCTTGGCTGTCATCTTCACCATTCCTATAACTTGCGGCTTCAAGTCCAATTTCGAACCCTCCGACTCCTGAGAACATTGAGAAGTATCTGATTTCATGCATATTTGTTGAATTTGTTGAATTTTATGTGTAAAACTCAAGAATTATTCTCCATATTTAACTCTTTTTTCGACCATTTTAGTTCGATTTTTCCTCTTTATTTTTATTAAATACTCTGTTTAGGAAGTCTTGCATGCTACTTCCGACTTTCATTGGGCTAATTTTTCCTATTTTTTCGTGTGTAATGTCTTCATCTAGGCTTTCGTTGTATTCTTTTTTACTCCAATCAAAATTCCAATCAAAATTACTCATAATGTATCCGCCTCTTTTATACCAAAAAAGTCACAAAACCAATATATTTGTGCACAGTGTCCTGCCAAACATTCTCTATCTTTACATTGTTTTTTATCTTTTTGCCAACTTCTAATCATATTGGTTACTTCATTTTTTATGAACTCGTCTAGTCCTTCCTCTATATCTTCATTATTGAACCACTCATCTGTTAATTCTTCAAATTTTTTCATAATTTTACCCCCTTCTTCCCGGTTGCATTTTCCTTTAATATTGAACGATATTCATAACCACATTTTTTAGAGCAAGTCATTTGCTTTAGATGTCCACTCTTTGGTCTGAATCTTATTTTACAATTCTTGCACGTTAGATATTTACCCATTTTACTATAAGGTATCCCGTGTATTTCTCCGTGACAGTTTGCGCATAAGCATTTTTGACATTTATAATTATCTCTCTCAAACACTTTCTCTATCCAATTTTTAAATTCTGTTGATTTTCTCATTAGTTTATTTTTTGTTGATTTTCTTCCTACCTTATCATAATGTTCTTTTATTGAGGCTTTCATTTTTTCTTTGCTTTCTTCTGATTGTTTTCTT
>Ga0208769_1001419_pt1 | contig 10583 bp, 18 predicted proteins | sample AntAceMetag02UKC_FD_184768 | JGI IMG/M metagenome (GOLD analysis project Ga0208769, IMG submission 184768) | Saline lake microbial communities from Ace Lake, Antarctica- Antarctic Ace Lake Metagenome 02UKC (SPAdes) (version 2) | ecosystem: Environmental > Aquatic > Non-marine Saline and Alkaline... | reverse complement strand
GTGCCGATAATTTGGAAGGTTAGATAACCTTATCCTAAACTTGTAGAAAACTAATTTATCGCATGTATGGACGGGGGAATCGATGCCCCCCATCTCCACCAAACAAAAACCAATTCCACAGTATTTATATTAAATGTTGTAGAATGAAAAAATATATAAGAAAAACAAAAAAAGTTGTTTGTTTTAATTGTGGTAACGAATTTGAAAAATCGATATCTGAAATTAAACGAACTAAGGAGAGAAATGGTAATCATTATTGTTCTTTAAAGTGTAATGGTCAAAACAGTAAAATGAATTTAGGTGAGAATTTGGGGCATGGAAATGTTAAATACATCAAAAACACACCAAGGGGTGATGAATTTACTGGTTTTAGAGATTTTCTAAGAAGAGCAAGAAATAGAAAAAAAATGGGTGATTTAACACTAAATGACTTAAAAGAACAATGGGAAAAACAGAATGGTTTTTGTCCATATAGTGGTGTTAAATTACAATTACCGTCAATATCAAGAAAGAAAAAAGAAATTAATATTATTAATTTAGCATCATTAGACCGAACTAATTCTACTAAATTGTATGAGAAAGGAAACGTTATTTTTGTTAGCACACCAATTAATTACATGAAAAATACCATGAGTGAAGATGAAACAATTGGATTTTGTAAAAAAATTGCGTTATTTTGGAATAAAGAAAATATGGTGGAAGCAGTTACTTTAAGAAAGTCACCACCTTATTAACACTAAAATTGAAAAGATGAACATTGAAAAATTGGAAGCATATCTGGTGAGTGATGAAGGTAAAGCATCAACTGAAAAGTATTTTAATGAACTTGCTGAAAAACAAAAACTGAAAGAAGCCAGACACAAACGTTTTGAGAAATGGTTGGAAGACAATGATTTCAACAAACTAATGCATCGCTTGATTCTGGAACACGATGACGAGTATATTGACATGTGTTATCATAAGGGTTACATGCCGTTTGCAAATAGGAAACTTGCTTTTGTTATTGGGTATGTGTGCGATAATCTGGTATCTATAAAGGTTAGTAAACTTGATTGTAATTTTCCCAATGAAATCTGGCAGTTTCGAGGCTATTATTTTCAACACATTCATGGTCAGGGAACTATAACCAGAATATATAATAAAGATGATTTAAAACAGTTATTGCAGTTATGAAAAAATATAATAAATTAGTACGAGATCGTATCCCTGAAATCATTGAAGCCGATGGGAGTTCATATAAGTTTCATATTGCTAAAGACAAAGAATACCGACTAAAACTGACTGAGAAATTACGTGAAGAGGTTGAGGAATTTCTTGAAAAACCATGTGCTGAAGAAATTGGTGATGTACTTGAAGTCATTGAAGCCATAATAAAATTACATAATATTGAAATTGATGATATCAAACAGCAGAAATTGACAAAAAGAAAAAATCATGGTGGATTCACCAAAAAAATTATACTGGAATCGACTGAGAAATATCGAGATGATTAACACAATAGTAATATCAGACCTACATTTAAGCAGAAAAGACTCCAATGTGGCTGAATTCTTAGAATTTATAAAAAGTACTTGAATCTATTGCAAGATTTTATAAATTCGATTTAAATGATATTAAAGAAGTTAAGTCAAGTAAAAGAAATAAAAAAGGTGGGTTCGATAATAGAATAATATTAGAATCAACCAATGAATAGCTATTATAGTAACCAAAGTGGTCAAATTTGACCACAATAGCTACTATAGTAACCAATGGCGCAGTGATGAAATTGGTAGTACATGCTGGACTTAAAATCCAGTGCTCCGAAAGGGGCGTGTCGGTTCGACTCCGACCTGCGCTACAATATTTTGGTGGTTTTGGTAGACAAGAGTATTTATATGAAAATATAAATATGAGAACAAGTCAAGAACGTCAAAAAGTCTTAGAATATTATGGTGATGGATTAAATCAAACGGAAATTTTCAAATTAACAAATATTCCAAGACGTACTATTGGGGATTGGATTAATAACCCTAATCTAATAAAGAAAAAATTCGATGACCCTAAACAATATGTTCTTGAAAACGGTATTGAGAATGAGTATTCTTACATATTGGGATTGTATTTAGGTGATGGTTATATTAATCAGATGCCGAGAACATGGAAATTAAGATTTTTTTTAAATGGAAAATATGAAGAATTAAATAATTTTGCTGTAAATCAACTGAAAAGGATTTTTCCTGAAAATGTAATAAATCCATATCGACACCCCAAACACGATATGATAACAATTTATGTTCATTCAAAAAAAATACCACTTTTATTTCCACAAATGGGTGAAGGAATGAAGCATACGAGGAAAATTAAATTGATGAAATGGCAGGAAGAAATTATTATTCCGAGGTTTTTTATAATGGGATTATTCCATTCCGATGGCTCTTATTATATTAGAAATCAAAACGATATTAAATATCCGTCATATGATTTCAGAAACGAATCGGATGATTTACATAATTTATTTAAAAAATATTGTGAAATATTGGGAATTAGTTGTACCTTTAGCACCAAACCCAAAAACACACATATCTACAAAAGAGATGATGTGAATATGATGTTAGAAATTATTGGAACTAAAGAAATAATAAATTATTAATTGTTATGGAAAATACTGGAAAAACTAAAATTGGTGGGCAACTGAAGGATTTTTTGAAAACTAAAAACGAATGGATTGCACATTACAATCGGTTAGTACGACCCCCATTCAATATGGGGAAGGAAAAACATAATAATCGGACAAAAGTGAATGTGCATGGTAGTAATATTACCAGATACAAATCATTGGGGAGAAAGAGAAGGGACCCACAATATTATATGTGCAATTTTAATAGTGAGGAAGAATGTTGTGAATTGCAGCGCAAATTGAGGGATTTAGGTATTAGTGCTCAATCACACACATATCCATCAGGAGAAATTGAAATCATCCTACCTTTGGCTGATGTTAACAGGTTAGTATCCCCAAATTATTATCGGAAAAAAATAAAAGTTAAATACTAAAGTTTGGTGGTATTGTTACAAATAAACAAAGGCGGGTTTGGTTTCCCAACATCGGTGAAAATCGGTGACATGAGTTCGAGTCTCGCCACCAGATTTTTTAAATAATAAATTATTAATATGTTAACAACAGACAGACAATATCCAGATTTAGACACACCTAAAGGTGAGGGAATGCAAAACAAAGCATATCTTGTTCTTAGTGAAGAAGAAATTGCTAAAGGTTTTGTGAAACCAGTAAGAAATAGATATATCCATATCGGTAGAAATGTGAAAGCACACTGGAAATCGATTCATCGCATGCTTGATGATGAAGAAAAAAAAGAACATCCAGATAAAAATTATGTCGCTGTCATGACAGTTATCACAAATGAAGACGGTAGTTTCAAGGGTGGTACTTATGTTACACAAGAAGAATTCGATGCGTGGGAAAACAGTGAATTTATTGGTGGGTGTGGAACTAAAACATTAATCGCAAGAGAAATTGCTGAGACCTATGCAAGAAATCCTAAATTTTATGGTACTACTTGGTGTATGGGTTGTGGTAAGCATATTCAAGTAACCGAATTCATTTGGGACGATGATAGTGGAGATAAGGTTGGTGAATAAATAGTCCTCATCTTCGCTACAAAAGAAGTATTTATTTACATGAGCGAAATTAAGGCGTATTTTTGTGTCGATAGATATCAGATGGAAACGAATTATTATCATGCAAATTGGATGAGAATAAAAGCGACTTCAAGAAATAAAGCGAAGTACGAATACTCCAAGAGAACCAAAACGAAATACATTGATTGTGTTGCAAAATTGGCTTGTTATGAAAAGGAAAATGATTAATGATACCATATGGAAAAAATAATAAGTTCAGAAAGAATTTCACCGATTGTCATCCCAAGAAATTGGGAAAATATGTGAGAAATTGGTGGGAAGTTGAGTTGGGTGGTATTGATAAGGGTACTGCACGTCAAGAAGCGAAAAAAGAAATAAGGAAGGAACTCAATGACAAAAGTAATTAAAGCCGTTAAACCAGTACCCAAGGAGAATTGTTGTGGTAAACAGGTGAAGAAAACCGAAAGAAAGGCTATTGTATATAGGAAAACTGTAAGAAAAAGAAGATAACCCCAGATGACGGAACTGGTATACATATTTTGAGCAGCAAATCGGTGGTCATTGAGCCACAACTGTGAGTTAATGACATTTTTTGTAAAGTTTGCTTTGCAAAAAATGTGAATAACTTAGTATTTATATTTGTAATGATGAAAGAAAAATTTTTAAAAAAGAGGGAACAGCTATTACAAAAATTAGCGGATTTCATCTATATCAGATTACAGAATGCTCGAAACGACAGAGAATTTGATTATTGGATGTGGCAGGGATTGAATCTGAATTACTGGTGTGTTGAAAAAGAACTTTATTTAAATTAGAAACCATGAAAAAAATCCTTTACGCCTTGTAAATTGCTCAAATGCAATTGCAAGGTAAATGAGAAACATCGAAATAGTAAAGACCACGACAAATCGTAGCGAATTCAATCGTGCGTATAAAAGGTACTTAGAATCTGGTATCGGGGCAATACGTTGCAGCTATTGCCCTTATCATCGGGGCGAAAACCGCACAAAATATTACGGGGGATTCATACATAAAAGTGTGGTACACCCAAACTGGAAAATAGTTTCCAAAAACCGTAAACAATGGATGAAAAAACCATTAAAAAAAGAGACTCGTAATTTAAATAGGGGTCGTTACGATAATGAAATGATATTTATTAGTTTTAAATGGTGATATCTATGGCGGGATAGCTCAGTTGGTGAGAGCGCATGAGTCATAACCATGAGGTCGAGGGTTCAATTCCCCCTCCCGCTACAAATTCCAATACATTAAATCTGATTATTACTGTCAAAGAATGTGACGGTACATATCTTGGTTTCGAAATCGAAACCAAGTGATTCAACATATAATGTGTCACCTAATTTCAGGTTGGCTTCAACGATTTGAAATTTCCAAAGAATCTCTGCTATATTCTTATCTATTTTTTGTTCAACTTCATCACTTTGTTTATTCAGTAATTCCAAATGATACATGCCTTCAACACTATCGGCTTGAACCAAAAAATTCTCAACGCCTTGGTCATTCAACCAGAATCCAATACGCCAATTAATGGCAATATCACTTTCGTTTATATTAACATCAAAATCGTTTGAAAAAGACTGAAAGTTATAGAAAGTCGAATTTTTAATTTCCTGACGAAACTTGAAGTTATCGTGTTCCATTATATAACCTTCTTTTAAGATTTTCTGAAACTCTTCTCTGATAATATCTTTAATTTCCATTAAAATCGTAATTTCATATAAATACTCTGTGAAGTTAGAAATTCTTTTATATCTTTGTGTTACAAAATAAATAATATGGGACTATTTGAAAAACCGCTCGTGATTAACCTTTTTGCAGGACCGGGCACGGGGAAGTCAACAGCAGCAGCACAAATCTTCGCAGAACTAAAATGGCAAGGATATAGTTGTGAACTCGTAATGGAATTTGCCAAAGAAAAGGTTTGGGAAGAGAGTTTTAGAGTTCTTGACGACCAACTATATATCTTTGGAAAACAGGCACATAAAATGCATAGACTCGTTGGGAAGGTAGATATTATAATTACGGACTCACCGTTATTGTTTTCAGTGGTGTATGACAAAACAAAGAACGAGAATTTTAAGAATCTGGTTCTGGATGTTCATAGTGAATTTGAAAATCTGAATGTGTTTCTACAAAGACAGAAAAAATATATTAATTCTGGGCGAATGCAAAAAGAAGCCGAAGCTATTGAATTGGATACCGTAATTAAGGAAACGTTAACTACTAATGGTGTTTCGAAAATAGATTGTTTAGCAACATATGCTGAAATACACGAACACCTGATCCCAATTATTATTGGAACATACGAAAATTTAACAAAATAATTGTAACATTTATGCCACAAATTGCGTATAAGTTATTTAGGGTGTTGAAGTCAGGCGAAATAACTTCGCTTTTCATTAATAAAAGTAGAAAACTTCCATGTAATGAATGGATGGAGTCCGAGAATTACCCAACATTTGGTTTCGCAGAAAGACCCGGTTGGCATTGTACGGCAGAACCAAATGCGCCACACCTTAAGATGGAGTTGAAGTCAGGTGAGAAAAGGGTTTGGAGACGAGTATTGATTGAAGACCATACTGAATGTCAGAGACCAATTAATCAAGGTGGTTTATGGTATTTGGCAAAACGAATAAAAATTTTAGATGATTTTGGCTTTATCTAATGTTAATTTACGAGATAAAGCCAAAAAGTTCAAGTATGAACCGATTTATATATTTATAAAATGAAAATGCTGGAAAAAGTCGATTGGAAAGTTTTAAACACCTACATCGAAGAGAGTCTGATAGTTGCTAACAAGCATCCAGAATACGATATCTGGATACTCAACTATTCACCTAAAGCACAATCAAAAAAGTTTTGGGACGAGTATACTATGTCTTGTCGTGGAATGGTAATTGATGCCGAAGGTAAGATTCTGGCTCGTCCTTTCCAAAAGTTCAAGAACTACGAAGAACATGACCCATCAGAAATCGATATGACTCAGGAATTCGAAATCTTTGAGAAAATGGATGGTTCGCTAATCATCGTGTTCTATTACAAACCACGTATGGAATGGATTGTGGCTTCGAGAGGCTCATTCATTTCTGAACAAAGTATTGAAGGTAAGAAGATGTTGGGATTAAAGTATTCAAAACTCAACACCGATTGTACTTATTTGTTTGAAATCATCTATTAATTACCCGACAAACTGAATTGTTTTTAATTATCGACTATTTATTATTATGGGAAAAGAAAAAAATGGTTTTGTTTATATGTGGAAAAATTTAGATAATCAAAAAAAATATATTGGATATCATGTGGGAAATTTAGATGATGGTTATGTTTGTTCATCACATAATAAATCTTTTTGGGAAGATTTTAATAATGATAAAATGTCTTGGAATCGTATTATATTATTTATTGGAAATTCAACATCTTGTTTAATTGAAGAACAGAGATTATTAAAAAATGTTAATTTAAGAAGTGATGAATATTATAATAATGCACGTGGTTCTGAAATAATTTTTACTGATGAGGTAAAAAAGAAAATGTAAGAATCAGGTAAAAAAAGATGGAATAATATGTCTTTTAATGAAAAATGTGAAAGAAATAAAAAAATTTCAGAATCTAAACTTGATAAACCTAGAAATGAAAAAACAATAAAGAAAATGAAGGACTTTTATTTTGATAATGATAATTATGTTGGAATTATTCCAAAAGAACAATATAATGTTGTTAGAAAGAAAATAATTGAAAGTAATACTGGGAAAAAAAGGTCAAATAAATTTAAGGAAGAACAAAGTAAACGAGTTTTAGGTAATAAAAATCCAATGTTTGGGAAGACACATAATAATGAATTCAAAAAAAAACGAAGAGATTATTTTTTAAGTGAAAATAATCCGGGTAAGAATAAAACAGATGCTACTAAATTAAAAATATCAAAATCAAAAACAGGTGTTTCAAGTAAATTTAAAGGGATATCAAGAAAAAAAATTCGTTGTCCATATTGTGGTAAAGAAGGTGGTGAAGGTATTATGAATAGATGGCATTTTAATAATTGTAAATATAAAAAATAAAATGGGTGGTAGAAATAGAATTGTCGTTGATTATGGGGATAGAGAAGAATTAGTTTTATTAAGTGTTATCATCACTAAAACTGGTGAAGAAATTCCATACAATGAATTAGTAACTCTATATTCTAATTACTTTACTGTTGTGGAAAAATTCGAAATGGATGCTGTTAATGATTTATCTGAACTCAAAGAACTTGAAAAAGATAATCGAGAAGGGTTTGTGATTAGATTTTTGAATGGTTTCAGGGTGAAGGTTAAGTTCGCTGAATATGTGAGATTACATGGTATATTGACTAACGTATCTAACCTAACTGTTTGGGAACACATGAGAGATAACTATGAATTCGATGAATTACTGGACAGAGTTCCAGATGAATTCTATGACTGGTTGAAGAGAACAGCAGCCAAACTTCAGGCTGATTTTAATGACATCGAAAGACTGGCATTATTGGAGTTCCTGAGAATCTATCACGTAAATGAAATTACTGATCGTGCGTTATTTGCTGAAATGGCAAAGGTATCGGACAATAATTCAATTTTGTTCAGGTTATATGATAGAAGATCATATGCTAATATTATTTGGAAAAAGATACGACCTGTGTATTCGAAACCATTTAAAGATGGGTATGAATATAGTGTTTAAAAAAAAGCGAAGTAAATCTTCGCTTTTTTTGTATTTATAATAAACACTATTATGAAAAAATGGAAATTATTTAGTTGGCTCAAGAAACCGAAAGCAACACCAGCACTTAAATTTGGTTGGAAACGTGACTTACCTGACCACAGAGACTTCAGATTCAAAGTCAGTGCACCAAAACCAGTTCCAGCATTTGTGGATTTAAGAGCATTATGCCCACCAGTATATAATCAAGGTAATATTGGTAGTTGTACGGCAAATGCTCTAGGTGCAGCATTCCAATATGAAGAAATTAAACAGGGAAGGGATAATTTTATTCCTTCAAGACTTTTCATTTATTACAATGAAAGAGCAATGGAAGGTACAATTAATGAAGATGCTGGTGCAATGATTCGTACAGGTATTAAGACAATGGTTAAAGATGGTGTGTGTCCCGAAATTAATTGGCAATATGTTGAAAACAAATTTAAAATAAAACCACCAAAACCATGTTATATTAAAGCACTTAATAATCAGGTTCTGGAATACCTGAGAATAAGTCCACATACATTACAAAGTGTTAAAGAATGTCTTGCTGATGGATATCCCATTGCATTTGGTTTCATGATTTACGAATCAATGATGACACAAGAAGTTGCTAGAACAGGTTACGTGCCAGTACCTAATGCCAGTGAAAGACCTGTTGGTGGACATGCTGTAATGGCTGTTGGATATGATGATAGCAAAAAAGCACTCTTAGTTAGAAACAGTTGGGGCAATGCTTGGGGTATCGGTGGTTATTTCTACCTACCTTATTGGTATATTACAACACTCAATGCATCAGCCGATTACTGGACAATTAGATTAGTAGAATAACAGAGTATTTATATAAAAGTTTAGAAATGACAAATGACAAACAAAGACTTCTTGAAGTCATGCAAAAACTTAATCCAGAATTTAATATTCTTCAAGAAGGTGCTTGGGGGCATTATCCATTAGATAATGATGCAGTATCTGATTGGAAGTGGAAATTTGGTGATATGATATTAAAAGAACTCAAAGATAAATTAAAGGGTGATGATTCAAGTTATCAATATTATGCTATTGGATTATGGAAGTTTTTTAAAGAAAGATTGGAAACACAATATTCTTTTTTTAGTGATGAACAAATAGAAGAAATGGATAAATTAACCAATATCATAGCAAAGAAATTGTTAGAAAGTGATTTTGGAGATAGTTATGAAGAACCCGATAAAATTAAAATTTATCTCGAAAATTTCATAAATCAATATTTGGACAAGTCTGTATTAAAAAAATAATTATAAAAAATTGTAACATTTCCTTGTTTATTTCGTATTTATGTTATAGTTTTGTATCGACAAATTTAAAAAAAGAAATGATGACAACTTTTAGCACATATTATTACGGTAAAAAAACTTATAAGCAGAAGCCTATGAGAATCGGGATAACCATGTCTGAAAGTATGATATAAAAGTAATGACTTTATACTAAATCCAGAGAAACCCGATTCGCAAGAGTCGGGTTTTTTGTTTTGGTGAAAAACGTTTATTACTCGTGAAAGACAGTTATAAATTAAAAAGTTTTGTGAAAAACGTTTATTACCCCAAAGTTATTTGAAATATTAAAGATTTGAAAGTAATGTGAAATTGAAAACGAAAATTTGGTAGAAAGTGTATGAAAGGTTTGCGTGTAACAATCGCAATCGTGAGATAAAAAAGCAAGAGCAGTGGAAGGTGCTGACAGGCATTCAAGCTGGAAACACATAAGTAAACCAAATGATTACTGGACGAAATTAACATTATGAGTAGACATATCGGCTGCATCTGTAGCTCAGTTGGCAGAGCAAGGGAACAGCGTTTGCGATTATAATCCCTGTGCACGGGTTCGAGTCCCGTCTGATGACCAACAGTCGATATGTGATGATTTCGTAGCTCAGTTGGTAGAGCACCTGACTTTTAATCAGGGTGTCGTGGGTTCGAACCCCACCGGGGTCACAAATCGTGTAATGGCGAAACGGTAAACGCTATCCAAGACATGGGGAAAGGGAGAAATGGCAACACCTTCCATGCAGGTTCGATTCCTGTTTACACGACAAATGCATTCGTAGCAAAGGGGATATGCCTCTGGCTTTTAACCAGATGACGTGGGTTCGATTCCTACCGAGTGCACAAATGGGAATGTTGGGTGCTGGAATACCCAAGACTCTGTAAAAGTCCCGCTTCGGCATGTAGGTT
>Ga0208769_1001418_pt1 | contig 10589 bp, 22 predicted proteins | sample AntAceMetag02UKC_FD_184768 | JGI IMG/M metagenome (GOLD analysis project Ga0208769, IMG submission 184768) | Saline lake microbial communities from Ace Lake, Antarctica- Antarctic Ace Lake Metagenome 02UKC (SPAdes) (version 2) | ecosystem: Environmental > Aquatic > Non-marine Saline and Alkaline... | reverse complement strand
TCCCTCTCCGGCGACCGATCCATACCAGAAAGCCAAGTTCAACCACTTTGGCTCTAAGTTGCATATCCACCGATTATAGTAGTATCGAGGGCATGTTAGTGCGTCCATCGTTTTGTGAACGGTGATTAGTTTCAAGTCGGTGCTATGGGGTATTTTGTTTATCGACGGCATCATCAGTCCTTTCTCTCTCTATTGTGAATTTCAACTAACTCATCAAGCCACTCTCTGGGAAATTTTTTATCGGTTTGTACATATCTATACATGGCCTCTATAATCTCTTTTGCACGTAAACAATCACAAGTACCTCTGGGTGTTAAACCTAAAGAGGGTTTTTTTGCTGCAATTCTTTCAGTATCATTTAACATCATCAGTCCTTTCTTTCTCAGCAGGCTCATCCTCTGGGTACACTACTTGTGTATCGTATTCATCTTGAGCTGATCGCAATCTAACCTCATCTAGCCTATTCCAGTTGTTTATCTTACCTTCGCTCATAATCAATCCTTTCTAATCACAATATATTCAATCAAGAGGTAGAGCACATTTATAACAACACTTGTGACGAACTTGCGATTGCATCACAAAGACTAGTCAGCATTGCACCAACTCGCTTGAGCTTCACAGTAAGGAAAGGTCAAACTACATCTTGTTATTAAATTATCAATGAATCTGTCTACAATGATGTACCTGTACTTCAGCACAAGAATAAAGACTAATACTCGACGCATTTCGCTCTACCTCTTGATGAATTTAACTTAACAACTTCTTAACCACACCGCGATGTTCGTATCCAATTGCCAGTAAAAAATCTTTACACTCTTCCTCTGTCTTTCCAATATCATGCGGACACACTACCTTCGCATCAGCCGCATGATAAGTAAACGACTGTTCCTTCACAACATACTGAGCTAATGTATTTGGATTATCCATGTTGATTTTCTTACTCATTTTGCTCTCACTTTCTTCTCTGCATATTCTATAGCTTGACTCAGTAATTTACTAAATATCTTAGCCTCTTTGATTGTAACATACCCACAACATGACCAGTTGAGTTCAAAACTATCATCATGAACATCAACACTATTTACCGATCCCTTTGCTGTAAAATACTTATTACTCATCGGCCTATCTCCTTTATAGGAATATTCAGATGATCTTTATATCCGGGTGAGGCAAGTCTACCACTGCTCACCTCAGACTTAAAGTGACAACACGCCAACGCTACACATCCGTATATAGCTGATCGTATACCATTTGACTGTCCTTCAATCGGTATCCAATTACGACCGTTGCGTTTTATTGTACCTCGGAACCTCTTTACAATCCCACACACATTAAAATGTGAACACTTGTCACAACTCTTATCACTCATCAGTCACTTCCTTTCTATTTACCTAACCTGTTGGTAGCCCATCATGAGCCAATTCTTCACAATCGGTTCTACACATCCTGAATCACAAAATAATATCGGCACATCGTACTCAGTCTGAATCCTAGCAATCCAATGCCAAGCGGTTTCCTCAGTTAACTTTGACCTTCCATCACTATTGTGACTTAACTGCCTTACGACTTTTCTCACCCCTGCGAGTGTCAAGGGCTCCTCTACAATAATGGCCCTCACTTGCATCTCACTTAATCGACTCAAAAATCTTTTAAATGTCGGTCTATAGCTGTTAACCAAATCGGTATACAATTCTTTAATACCGCTCTTATGCTCAAGTGCGATTTTATTCTCATACCCCTGGATGCTATAATCACCTATCTTCAGATACGATTTTTTATCAGTCGCTGGATCAATCCATTGTACTTCGAAATACCGCTCTAACCACATCCACGGTACTTTGCCTTTACCTGATTCACGATGGTCAGGCACGATAGTAAAATCTGCTGACAGTGGTCTAAGTTTTTTTCTACTCGGTGTCATTCGTTATCCCTTTCTGTTGATCACTCACTATGATCTCAAGTTACTCGACTGATATACACTCACACCTTTGATATCACGCTCACCCGCTCGCACAGCCGCTCTCAACTTCCCCCTATCAGGAGAGCAATACTCTCTTGGCACATCCTCCTCAACATCGATATTATAAGTCCATACTTTCGCTACAGTAGCACTGCCCACATTCGGCACATATTCAGTCTCTCGAACAACTGCAATCTGTTCATCCAGCTCATCCACAGTTTCAAGTGCTTTATCAACCGCTCTCTTACTTTTAAACTTCTCAGCTTTTGCCTCTGCTGTGACTCTTTCATCTTCCAGCCTCTGTTCCTCAGCCAGCCGCTCTTCCTCAGCCTCATCTGCAATTCTCTCCTGCTCAAGTCGATAATTTACAATTCTAGGCGTCAGCACCGCTACAAACTCAACCAGCGGCTTGACAATATCACTAAACAAATTCATAGTTTCCTTCTTGGACAGATCCAACGGCCTGGTAATCTTCAATCGCCTCTTTTCCGCATCTTTGATCATGTCCTTCGCTGTCCCAACTGCCTCAGCAGCGAGTGTCTCACTCTCAGGAGAGTCAACCACAATAGCGGTCTGACTGATCGCAGCAGGTATCCCTTTACGAAACTCCGCTAATTCATTCTTACGCACTGTCTCAACTTGTTCGACCTTAATAACCACCTTCTTAGTCACTTTTTTCTTTGCCATTGGTCGTCACTTCCTTTCTATTGTTCATTTCGTAACTCATTCAATTCACGTTCTAACTCACCAAACCGCTCATTAAACTCCTCCACAAGCTTACACAATGGACAATGCTCAGTCATGTAACTAATCTGACTATGTCCGCTTGAACAAAACAACACCGTACTGATCTCATCTAATGCCATATCATCACCGCCTTTATTGTCACTCACGTCCTTGTAACATCTTCCTCAAGTCTTCTTTATCATATTGATTGAGAGCTTCTGCTATAAATTCAGCTCGCTCCTCACTTGTACAATAACATACTGAACTATCAGAATTGACAGGCCACACACCAAAGGTACATTTGAACTGCAACACTCTGTCATCAATCGGATGTATCTCAAAATTTTTCATACCGCCTCATTTATCTATCAATATTCACATCGTGATGAATTAACAGTAGTTATCACCCCACAACTCGGACAAGTGTGTACTAATCTCTTCCCTGGCGGTATCACTATCATACTTGGTGGATCATGCTCAGGGTCATGGCATTTTCTATACTTATACATGTAGTCTGTGCTTTCTGGAATGTCTTCTATTACACTTGGCATTTTCATTCCCCTTACTAAATAGACTTCTTATCGCCCCAATTCGTAACAGTCCTCTTACATTCCACTCTCAACCGTAGCCCAACATCCAGCAACTCCTGCACCTCCTCCATAGCGTTCTTCACTCTCATCACAAATCCCTCTTCACCTCGCACCAGTCTTCTCTCAACCAAACACTCATCATGAGCGACCAACACAAGATGCTCCAGCTTCGGTCTCAATGCTGCTGACACTTGCACCAGCGATCTCTTGAAGACCGAGGCACACAAACCTTGATCCTCAGCATTCACTCCCTTATATGCCTCACCGGGCTTCAAGTGATACCGCCGTCCAAATAGATCAGTAATGCATCCATCCATCTCCAGTCGCTCTTTAATCTCCTTTTGATATGCTTTGATCTCAGGAAACTTCCCATAGTACAGTGCCTTTAGTTCCTCCGCTTGCCTCTTACTCAACCCCAGATTAGCTGCGATCTTACTCTCCCCAGCTCCATAGATAATGCTAAAACTCGTTGTCTTAGTAATATCTCTCTCAGGACTATCCTCTGTGATGTGCTGACCATAAATCTCCCTCGCCATCATTAAATGAAGATCCTCATCTTTCTCATAAGCATCTAATAGAAGTGGCACACCCGCCAACATACCAAACACGGCCATTTCCATTTGACAATTGGAGGATATCACTCCGGCAGATAAAGCATAATTATGATGACCTGTAGTTTCAAGATTATAAACATTCTGCTTTTGTCTCAGTGACTCAGAAACCACAACCTTGCGATTAAAACCTTGGTTTTTTGCTTTATCAGCACATAGTTTTGAACAAAAACTCTCTCTGGCATACTGAAATTTCTTCAACCGGCAAGGAGAGAAGTATCGCTCTTTCTCACACCATAAACACTTTACAATCACACCTTTTCTGTTGCCATAGTTTGGATTCTTATCCCCTTTCTGATTTCTATTCACTATCCCTTTATAATATTGCTTAACTCTCTTAGTGTGGTCCTGTTTTAACCAGTTTTTTTTAGCATGTGCACTGTTATGATCTGATTCTGGTACATACTCTAAATTACCAGGATGATCATTTCTCATGTTCTCATCAATATGATGTGTATCATAGCCTTCGGGCCGCTCTCCTAACACAGCGTTTGCATTGACTCTATAAGTATAAGCCCATTTAAAAGAACTCTTGGAATACAGTCTCTCTCGTCCCACAACCCTGTGCTTGCGAAACGGTAGTAACCTATCACCAGGTTTCAGATACCGCATCTCAATTTTAGAACCATCATACCTATACAACTTATGCTCAGGTGTGCCTACAATCTCTTCTCCGTTGTCAAGTATAATTCTCCACACATCTCTACGCCCTTTATAACGAACATCAACAACATGCTCAAAAGAGATTTTTTCTGTACTTGGATTCCACGAATACACTGAGTCACCAATTTTTAAACTATTTAATCTTCTGTCCCCAAACGGGGTGGCAATTTTAGTGCTACCCACTAAACAGAAGTCAAAACAATAAATCGCACATCCATCACGACACACAACACAGCGTCTCACCACTCTCTGCTCATACGTACTGCTTTCCTTCGGCTTACTGAATTGCTGTCCCGTACCTCCCATGCGACCGGTCCTAGCACTCGTGGGATTGATGCTCACAAAAATAATTCCATCATTTCTCATCGCCATACGACTGAACGGCACTAAATATGTTTTACTGACTTTCGCTAGATGACGATAATCTGTCATCGCCACATTGAAATCATCTATCTCTTTGACCGCTCCTCGATCAATCGATTCATACTGCTCATTATTCTGCAAATGCCTCACCGCAGTGTCAACCACTTCTGCCGCAGTTGTGATCTTACCCTTCACCATTAATAGCTTCTCCGGCACTCCTAAACCCAAAATATGCTTCTTCACCTGTTTAGGGGAATTAGGATTCACTCCTGACATTGTCTCACTGTTGAGTAAGACTTGCATCTTACGCTCAATCACACGGTTCTCTCTCAACGCTAATTTTGAATCCCACCTGAGACCATATCTCTCCAGCTTATTGAGCACTGGAATCACACTCATTTCTAATTCATATAACTTGGCAAAATCTAACATGGTCTTCCCCGTCTCAGTACTGTATACACAGTGTCCTCAATTAATTCGCACGATACAACAATGTATTTAATACTATTAACTATCTGACTCTGTCCGGCTTTAAAAAGTCTGCTAAGCGTATAGGGCTCCTCCCACAAGATATTGCCTTCTTCATCCTTCGCTACTTCTGTTAACACCATTTTACTTCTCCCTATAGTCATGAATTTTAGTGCAGTTTGTATAAGATATTTTACAATACTCTTTTTTATAACGATGCGTTGCTCTATGTCTGGCAATACCAAGATAGTGAAACCATCGCTTACATTTATGACAATAACATTCTTTTGACTTTGTTACAAACATTTCTTATCTCCATTTCGCTTCGCCCTGCAATCTGAGCCACAGCATCAATGTCATAAACGCATCTGAACTTGCATACTTGCCCATGATCTCTTCTGATATATGACTATAATTAGCATAGTCAACATCATCATGCGGCCAGTCAAGCTCACCGGCATTTATCAGCCTGGTATACTTATTCTTCAGTCTAGTCAACTCCTTCTTAATTGGATCATCCCACTGACTAAGACCAGGACAGATAAACTCTGTCAGCTTTTTCAGCCCTACTTTTCTGAGCCTATCCCACAATATCCTTGCCTGTGTCATGGTGCAGTGAGACTCACCTCCCACTTCAATTCCACTCTCTTGACACACCCAATCATCGTACTTCCAATTATGCCACACCTTGTCTTGTTTGTCTTTAATTATTTCTCGCATCTCATCAAATATATCAGTTCCGAGTCTGCCCCACACTATGCACATACCACCCCAGTTGCCTGTCACATGTTCGCTGGAAACAACAAAAGCACAAGACAGACCAAACACGATAGGCACTAACTGCTCAGATATGACTGTTTCGCTCTCAGGATCAAATAACACATTGGGCACGCCTCTCGATAACCCAGTGGTCTCCGTGTCCCAGCACACCGGCCAGCTAGTGTCTTTCAGTTGGTACAGCCCTCTCAGCTCTTCCACACTCTCAATACACCTTGCATAATCGTATTGATTTTTTATAAAATGACGGTCTATTTTCATATCAATCACCTACTGCTTTATCAATTTTATCCGACAGCTTCACGATCCAATTCATGACCGTATCACACCCCGCTGACACATGCATGTAACTGGCTGGATGGGTGCAATTAAACACCTTACCTTCCCACACTTTTGACACTGCAAATTGAGCATCGTTTCCCAACGCAACCACTAACTTCGGACTCACAATCTCAATCGCTCTTCCTAACCACTCACGGCAGTTGTCTTTCCAAGCGGTTTTACTAACTCGATTCTTCGCCGGATGACAAGCAACTGCATTTAAAATACACAGATCCGTTCGCTTAATCTCGCTCAATCTGCATGCAAGATCTAGCAAACAACCGCTCTGTAGTATGAAGGGGACACCACTCGCCACTGAGTATTTATGAGCTGATTGACCCACGATCACCACAGGTGACATCAAGTTACCCCACGGTGGGCACACCTCAGACACTCCTGGCACATTAAGCCCATCACATCGATCACAATTGCTCATCACTCTGCTGAGCCTCTTCATTCGACATGATTTTTCATACAACTGATACTCCCACTCCAATGCTGGCAACATGAGAGAATCAATGTTCTTCGGTGTGATGCTTCCAAGGGACTCAATGTCAACTAAGTCAGCTAATTTGTTTAGTTTTTCGGCTTTCTTATTCATGGCTTTCACCTCCTTGTTTGACTAATAACTCAGGATTCTCATGCACATTACCCAACACTTCAAACTTGCTAATCTTATACAACATTGTATCACCAGCTTCATTGCGATTCGCCCAACCACAAAGATCATCACTGTATATAACCTGTCCCATAGTCATGACCGACCACGACTTGAGATTACCGCGAATCACATCTCCTTCATAGATATCCTTGTCGTTTGCATCCTTCAAACCAGTGTACTGCATGATAATTAAATCAGGGTGATCAGGTACATAAACACCCATCCCGGCATCTACAGCACTGGGATCAATAGCCAACGCAAGCGGTGTTGCAGCATTTAAGTCTGCCATCTTTTTTCCTCTACTGTTCCATGCTCTAAATCGTATCTCTCTGCTCATCAGTCACTTCCTTTCGGCTCTCTAACTCACCTACAACACGAGCGTCTTCCGTCACATCATCTCGTCGATTAACTACCCAATCGTAGCATTTACGACACAGCTTTTGATTACTACTGGGCTCGTGAAAAACTTCGTCCACCTCACATTCACAACCATCACATATCTCACTCATCTCTATGCTCCTTTAGAAGTCTCCGTCAGCTACCTGAACACACACGTATCCAAGCTCACGCCACTTCTTCACCATGCTGTTTCTGTCCTCAAAAATCATCTCAACCTCATCTGGGCCTGCTCCTAATAACTCAGGCTTGAGTATAGTGTCATGTCGGGTATCACCATCAGGACGCATGATAAGTTCATCAAAATGAATACCTTCATACTCTAGCCAATCCTCAGTCTTTTCTCTGGCACTTTCGCGACGATCTGTAAGTATAATCATACCCACAGCTTCTTTGTATGTTGGAGCTAAAGATTTGTAAATCTTGCAAACCGGTTCGTTAGGTTTATCTTCATCACATGCTTCATAAAAAGCATTCCAGTCTTTAGGGTTCTGTTGCAAATATTTAACCCTATCACCTACTATTGAAAGTGTGCCATCTAAATCAAATACTATCATTACTCAATTCTCCTTCATATCTCTACGGCATGTACTTATCTAACATATCAATCACTTCGCTCAACGTTCTTCTATCAAGTCCATTATGCTCATCATCACGCCAAGCCACAAATATCTCATGCACTCTTACAAATGCCTGCTCATACTTAATCTCATTCTTTGTCTTCGCAGTTGTAAATTGTGATAGTTCTAAGTATAGCTTATCAATCGCTTCTGTATCACATGCAAACATAGTGATCCTTTCTCAACTGTCAATCTCTAACGCTCTATACAACTCGTTTTCGTCGCAACCATCCAGCCAACCCAGTTCCTACACCAGCTAACAGCACCGCTCCCGGCACCGGCACAGTAGTTTCACCCTCACCACACTCAACCGGCTCACACACCACTTGACATTGCCACAGTTGACTTCCATCACAGTACATCCACACACCATCAATTGGGATATTCATAACGCCCCATGGACAATCAACCTCAGTGGTATCAGGATACACCCAATTACCGTAATTATTAGTGACTCGATCGTCATCACATCCTGTCAGCATCACCAAACACATCACTACCATTAGAATTTGAACTTTCCGAGTCTTCATTCTGTTTCTCCTGTTTCTAAATTATTTTTTTAGGTAGATATTTTCCCAGTCTTTTTTATTACACTCTGGCTCTTTTGTACTGTACGGATTTTCTGTTCTTTCATGCACTTCTCCATGGTGGTGACACCAAACATAATTCAGTATCTTTCTATATTTCATGATCTGTCTTCCTCAAATCTTATAGTCTCGTCCATTACTATTAAGCCTTCATAGTAGTATATGTACCTCTTATTTACCAGCTCCTTTCTTAATTCTTTTCCAATAGGTTCATGGTCCTCATCAAAAGACTCAATAGAGAGTAAGCAACCAGTACTTTCTATGTAAACTAAAGCTTTTTGACTAGATCCCTTTATTTCAGTACGAAATATCCCTTTTTGTTGGTACGCTAACATGTATACCTGTTTCTCCTAAACTATTGATTAATTTCTCATAACAAACTAAACACAACACTGAACAGGGAGGGAATCGAACCCTCCAACAGGAAATTACCCGCGTCCATGCCTGCCTCCGGATTCGAACCGGACTTCTGCCAAGCTGTTCATAATGATGATGAAGCCTGTCCGGAGAGAGAGATGAGCGGACTGAGAGAGAGAGGAAGTGAAGACAGGCTCCATCATTCTATTTAGTTGTCAACTACCAATGGTGACCGACCAGACTCGAACTGGCATAGCTGGCACCACAAGCCAGTGCCTTACCGATTAGACGACGGTCAACACAAATCGCAGTCGGGCAAGACATTGGCTTTTCCCGCTCGTTTCAGTACCAATATTCACCGACACCATTGACGGCAATTACCCGTTTCAACACAGGGGCGGCAACCCAACTGTGGTTGTATTAATCACGAACCGGGCCGGATTCCCCACCCGGCTCCACTTGTCATTGTAATGGCATTTAACAAGTCCGCTTCGAGCTCCTCATAAACGCCCTACGAAGGTTAATTCACTTCGATTACCCAGCATGCCACGCCGCCGGTTCGTGATATTGATTATCAAAGAGCAAACTACGTCTCATCCAAGTGCTTCCCAAGCTTTCTTAATTGGTTTCTTACAGACATATGCCAACGCACCAGCAACAACAACCGGCACAGCACTCACTGCCATAATACCACTATCAGGCCACTCAGTCAGTGCCGGAATAACCTGTGTCGCTCGCATAACAATATGTGGAGTCGCCACACCATACGCCCAAGCCGCTGCCGGTCCAAACACAGTGTACAGTCCTACCAATGTACAGCCCTTTAATGTCAACTTACCAATCTTTTTTGTCTTACTCATTTTGAATCTCCTTTTAGTGTCATTGTTATTTCTTATATGACTAAAATCACTCGGTTTATTGATAAACTGTCGCATTTTGTCCACAGGTGAATCAGCTTTACCAACAAAGTCCTCACTCGGCACTGTCTTCTCACTCGGCTCAGATCCCTCTGCTATGTCAACTGCAATCTGTCTAAGCACACTTTCACTGTCTATGAATAGGCTATCTGTCACACTGGTACCTTCTGTTTCAGCTTCAGACGACAGACTAACATCACTCACTTTAGCCGGATCACTGCCGCTATCCGCTACTGTCTCACTCATGTCAGCTTCAATTAGATCTCCTCGAACCCAATCTACCCTACTACCGTCCTCGCTTTTAATTCCATACGGTATACTGCTATTATCCACCTCTATGATAATGTATTTTATACCCCTCCCTGACCAGTGAGACCCTGTCGTCACTACTTTATCACCAACACTAAATTTGTGTCTACTCACACTTGTCTCATCACTATCAAGTGGATTGAAATCACACTCAGGACATTTTATTACCGCATCAGTGCAATTAGAACACGGAGGATTACCAGTATGACACGTATGACACGTATGACACGTATGACACGTATGACACGTATGACACGTACAAG
>Ga0208769_1001416_pt1 | contig 10596 bp, 7 predicted proteins | sample AntAceMetag02UKC_FD_184768 | JGI IMG/M metagenome (GOLD analysis project Ga0208769, IMG submission 184768) | Saline lake microbial communities from Ace Lake, Antarctica- Antarctic Ace Lake Metagenome 02UKC (SPAdes) (version 2) | ecosystem: Environmental > Aquatic > Non-marine Saline and Alkaline... | reverse complement strand
GGTGCTGTGTTCTGGTTCCTGCAAAGCTCAAAAGCCACCCACCAGGCTTGAGTACCCTTAAACATTCACGCCATAGGGCAACACTTGGCACATCATAATCCCATTTCTTACCCATAAATTTAAGGCCATATGGGGGATCAGTAACGATTGAATCCATACTGTTGTCTGGTAGAGTCGGCAATATAATTTCAGATTTTCCGTGGTACAGCTTCCCGTTTTCCGTTTCAAAGTATGGTTTCATATTAATTTATTTTATCTCCGATGTTTTTTAGGGATATATTTCTGTCTTTTGATTGGTTCTTCCTCATGGATATTTACAAATAATCCTTCTTCAAAATATTCGTTCAATATTTCTTCGTCCGGTACCTTTTCTTTATCATGGGCTTTTATAGCATTCAAAATATCGGCCACAGATTCGGAAACACTTATTTGAGTATAGCCAGAATCAGTATCAAAAAATCCTGATAATTTTGATTTGCGAGGCAAGCATTTGAAAGCCTCTTTTTCTCCTATACCTTTTATTTCAACAAACGGGGCATATAAAATCTTGCCGTTTACTTTCCATTCAATTGCATCTGATAGCCCTATTTTAGGAGGCATTATTTTGATATTTCGTTTCCGGGCTTCATTTGCAATATCTTCTTTGCCCGTTCCATATGTAAGTTCAGATGCCATAAATTCAGCCGGATAATAATATTTGAGCCATGCCGTCCAATAAGATATAAGGGCATATTCAACCGCATGTGATTTTGAAAATCCGTATGAAGCCCACTCCAAAAGGCCTGTCCAAAAATCTTCGGCGTGTTCTTTGGAAAAAGTCTTTTGTTTGTGGCATCCATCAATAAACATTTTTTTGTATTCTTCAAAGGCAGAGGAATCTCTTTTCTTGCCGATTATTTTTCTGATTTTATCGGCAGTAGATTCCGGCAACCCCGCCATCTTAGATATAACGGCCATCACCTGTTCTTGATAAACCAGAAGACCGTGGGTCTCTTTTGTAATTTCTTCATAGATAGAATGCTCTGGCTCCCAAGTTTTTCCCTTATTTCTTTCAACATACATTTCGGTCATGCCGGAGTAGAACGGGCCGGGCCGTACAAGCGCCAGGATTGCTGGTATATCGCCGAATTCTTTAATACCCATATCCTTACATAGCTTAGTGGATGGAATGGCGGATAATTGAAATACACCAGCCGTATCGCCATCGGAAAGCATTTTGAAAACTTTTTTATCGTCCAATGGAATTTTATTGAATTTAAAAATTTTACTAAAACTAAAATCTGTTTCGTAGATTAATTTTTTACACTGGGAGAGGACAGATAATGTATTCAATCCAAGGATATCTAATTTCATTAAACCGGAGTATTCACTGTCTTGCATGTCAAAATTTGCCATAATCCGTTTGGATCTCAGGCACAGATTGCAACGGTTTGTTTTCCTGAGATCTTCTTTGGATATCACTACGGCGGCAGCATGTTGGCCGCTATTATGAACAATAACTTTGTTTGCTACAAAATTTTGATTTTTATTATCCATTTCAATATCATAAGTCATTTCTTTTTCTATCGGAATAATATGAGTTATTCTGTTCCATCGAATTGTCATTAATGGATTAACGTTTCTTATGTTTTTGTTTTTCCGAGTTGCCCAATGAATTCTATGATGACAATAAGTACATAATGATAATAAATTATTCGAATCATTGTTATACCTATCTTTATCTATGTGGTGGACTTCTTTTGCTTTTCTTCCACAAATTGTACAAAAAGGATTTGCTTCAATATATTTTTTTGGTTCTGTGTATAATCCATGTTTGTAACTTCTTTTCGATAATTTTTCTTTGTTTTCACTTTTTTTCATAGGATTATTTTGTTTCATTCTTTCTGAGGCTGCTTTAATCGAAAGGTGATCCTCTTTTGTTAGCCCTTTGTTCCATGCTATTTGTGCTCCTTTTAATCCTTTGTTCCATGCTATTTGAGAATTTTTTAATCCTTTATTCCATGGTATCCCATTGGTTGCAACAAAATCCCCAATTTGAATTTGTTCTAATTTTTTCCATCCTTTTTTTGTTAAAAATTTATGATCTATTGTTGTTTTAATTTTTATACTTCGTGCGATTTTCACCAGATAAAGTTTTTTTATTCCTGATTCATAAATATTTTTTATTTTTCCAAATATTAATATTTTTTTATCAAAATCATACATACGCAAAAGACCTTTATATTTCTTATTATAAAGAGTTTTTATTGTATTTAATTTTATTCCTTTTTTATTTGGAAGGACTAAACGACTATCTCCGGATAAACAACTTTTTATTGTTCCTTTGAGTTTTAAGGCATTGCGGATAACATCTGGATATTTCTTTTTGAATGCTTGGCCTTCGTCTGTTTCAATTACTTTTTCCAGGGTATCGGAATCTTTCCGATAGGAGACAATATTTCCTGCAAATTCATTTACTTCTTTAATCGGTACCTCAAATACCCGACCTACATCATGAATCACGGCCCGGTCTTTCATCCTCAAGAAAGTGGATATACCACCTGTATTATATTTGCCATATGTCTTCTCAAGATATTCAATTACCAGATGCCTTTTCCGGTCTTCAAAATCGATGTCAATATCCGGATAGTCCTGCCGAGTTTCAGAAATAAATCTGGAAAAATAAAGCCCGTATTTTATTGGGTCGGTTTCCGTGATGCCCAAAAGATATGCTATAAGACTGCCACCGACTGAATTATGAACGGCAAGACCTTCTATATTGTAACTTCTTTCGTTTTTTATTTTTAAGTCATATACTGGACCTTGATAATGTTCGACCCATGTTTTTTTAACCAATTCCTCGTCGCGTTGTTGGTTGAAAATCTTATTTTTAAGGTATTGAAAAAATCCCAGTTGATCTGTTTTGCACCCATTTTTATTAAATGTTTTTCTGTATAGATTCTGTATTTTATCTTTTGTTTTCTGAAAAAAACTATTGCGGATTTCGCTTTTTTCCGAACCTCTCTCGACCTTAATAAATACCCCTTTATCTCGATTACATTCCCGTTCACTTGGAAATCCGGTCGATAGATTTTGTTTGCACCAAGAGGCACAACCGTATTGCATCTTTGGATAGAAATACCATTGCAGAGACAATGTGTGATGAAATAAAGTTCGAAGGATGAGTCGAAATGAATTTCGTTGATCCACCCAGAAACAAATCCCTTTGGCCCAAACTTCATCATATAATCTTTGTCTACCAACATTCTCTGTCGATGTTTTTTTACTCGTTTCATTATTGCTTTTGGAGAGTTCATATATTTTGCTCCGGCAAGACCCTTTCTCCTTGCTAAAGTAGGGTCTTTTCTTTGTGCTTCGAACTGTCCTTGCCTGTTTTTCTCTATTTGTTCTGGTTTGTTTTGGGCGATTAATTGGGCTTCCGAATTTTTTTTTCTCCATGCAGGCGTGCTCGTTGCTACCTTCAAAATGCACTTTTTGCAAATTGGCTCCCAATCCAATTCGTTTTTTCGATTCGCAATTTTTCGAATCTGAATTCTTGAAAAAGCATTGCATTCTTTGCAATAAAAAGAGACATATTTTTTCGATCCTTTTGGCAGTTTCTTGCCCTCTTTCAATGTGAAGTCGATACCAGTTATATATTTTTCGTGCAGGTCTTCTGGAATGTGTCTTTTCTTCAATCTCGCTATTTTTTGTTTGTTTATTGTGCTTTGTTTCCTTATATATTTCCCAACAGTTGACAATTTTATCTCCCCTCTTTAGATCTCCAGCTTTCACCCACCCTTTATTTGTATAAACTTCATGATCCAGAGTGCATGAAATCGTCTTGTTGCCAATTTTTACTTTTATAATTTTTTCATTAATTATATATTTAAAAATTTTCTTAACAACATCCAATTCACCTTTATGATTAATAACAATGTCATCGATTTCAATGTTTTCAATATTTTTTAATGTACTTTTGCACTGTACCATATTTTTAGGTAGAAAGCAACCCCGACCAGGGCCGTACATGACATCATTTTTCTTGCACCAATTCAGAAGATCTACAACGATCAGAAAATATCTTGAAAATCCTTTTCGGGAAATAATATCAAATTCATGATCTTCTCTTTTTTCATACTCCTTATTATTTAATAAATTAATTTTGCCACTTTTATTGATAAGATTATCCAATTCTATATCATCGGTGGTAGCATCTTTAACCTTATCTGAATATTCTATTCCGGGTGGTGTCGGTAAAGATATATCTTGTTTCGGAATAACAAAGTCACAGCATTTTTCAGCAATTTTAATCGTATTACTCATTGCCTCTTTTATGGTTTCATCATCCCAGTAATTCTGTTTTTCAAATGCTTTTATCATCTCCTTTTCAGATCGCAGGTGGAGTCCCTTAAATCCAAATTTGAACCTGTTTTCATCGCTCCATTTTGCTTTGCGATTAATAGCCAGTAATACTTCTTGGGCTTGCCAATCTCCCCGATTGATATAGTGACAATTATGAACGGCATAATTATTTGCCGTATATGAATTATCTTCTTCGACTTCAAAATTATAAACATAATCCCTATAGTCGATTATTTCTTGTTTTTTGATAAGTTTTAATGCATAAAAATTATTTGTTTCAAGATACCTTTTGTTTATTTTTTTGGGTTTATCATAATTTTTGTCAAGCTTGACAAGTTTTGAAAAATTATAAGCCTGCATTCCAGATAAATTAACATAATACAGCCTTCTCCAATTTTTATTTTTTTCATCATTTTTTTGTATTGCTGGCAAACTTAAAAAACCTAATGAATTTAAAATTGAGGATAACTGATATACAAGTTTTGTTGAAGTTGTTGCACCTATCATTATAGTATTTTTGCTACAACAACCATCACACGCAATATATGATTCCAAAATATGCAAAGTCTGTTTTTTGTTTAAATTTAAGTCAAGGGGAATTTTTTTATTATGTGAATAAACACCACATAGCTTACTAAATAATTGTGCAAAAATACTGCTTGATATTGTAACTCTCGCACAATTATTTTCTATTTTTAAACCAGGAGATAAATTAAATTTTTCAAAATATTTTTTAACTTTTTCGAGAAAACGAATTTTATTTTTATGAATAGAAATACCAAATAAATATTTATCTCGGCAACCATTTGCTATATATATACCGATAATTGATAATAGTTCTTCGTCTAATTTTAAAAATCTTGGTATTTTTATATTCTTATCAGTTCTCCAATTTTTAATATATTCTGTTCCGTTTTCGAAAAAAGATTTATCCTTTAATTTTGTATCGTAATAATCAAATAAATCAATTTGCTCCTTTCCCTTATCATAAAAAATATTTATTTTTGGAACAATTAAGTAATCATTATTTCTGAGTGATCTTGTTTTTCTCCATCTTATATTGCATATTTCTTTTTTATATTGAATATAGTTACAAATATAAAATGGATGAGAACCGGTTGCTTCCGCAGCTATAGTTCCAAGGGTTGTTTGGAGCCTGTACGTTTTTTCGTTTTGATTTAACTCTCTTTTATTCGTGCTTATGACTTTTCTAAATCTATTTTTATGTGTTAAAACTAAATCATTAATAATTATGTCTTGTATAGGTTTATGGCCCTTATTAGTTAAAATAAGAGTATCCTTGATCAAACAATCATTGGTGGCACAGAAAGGCAATTCTATTTCAGCATTTGTAGATGTAATAAGTTTATGCTGGATTTTCTGGGCTGGGATATTATGAGGCATGATTTCATAATAGCACTCAGTATTATTTTCTGTTAAATCCCATAAAAAATCTTCCGCTCCTTCCAAATGTAAAAATGATCCGGCACAAGCAGTCATAATAATCAAGCCAGAAAGATCAATATCAAGCATGGATTGATAATCTATCCTGGGCCGGTGGTAAAAGCCTTCTAAATTAGCCCTTGTAAGCAGCCTTAGAAGGCTTTCCCAGCCACTTTCATCCTTTACTAATACCGTTATATGGCCTCGCTTTTCGCCCTTTGATTTGGCATCCATATAAGGCACGATATACATCTCACACCCGATTATGGATTTGATGCCTTCGGCCTTACATGCCTTTTGGAATTGGATCGCTCCATCCACGTTTCCGTGATCGCTGATTCCAAGGTAGAGAAAGCCCATTTCTTTGGCTTTTTTGGCATATTGTTTGGGTGATCCAATTCCATCGAGCTGGCTGTAAGATGTATGATTATGTAGGTGGCAAAAATCGCTATTGCTCATCCTGACAACCTCATAAAATGCTCAAAATTTTCGCCCTGGAAAAGAAGCTGGCTTTCACCGATTGTCACTACTTCCAATTTGCCCAGGATTTGATTCAGGAATTCCGGCTGGACTTTGACTTCAATCTCTTCCCCGTCATAATCAATTTTCGTTGTTTCTTTATATTTGCCATCAATCCCTTTACCGCTGCAAATAATCTTATCACCAGCAAGGGAAATTGTGATTGTTCTATCCAGGGCAAAATCTTCAGAAATAAGAACAGAGGCCCGATCAACAACATTGGAAAAGGACTCAGGTAAAATAATCTGATGACCTTCTGTCTTGAATACTTTCTTCAGGGCTTTTTCCGGATATTCGGCATCATAGGTCCGGCAGGAAAAAACGGTTCCTTCTTTGTTGATAAAATGGAGCCAATTGTTTTCTTCCATCATTTTGGTCGGATTGTAGTTCTGCAATTTGACGGCGATCTTGGCGGGGATAATAAATGTTCCATCAAATTCTTCTTCCATCTTATACTTGGTGCCACGATAGGTATCCGTGGAATAGATTTCTTTTTCGGATATGAGAAGACAAGTCAATTCAGGTTTCACCATATTAGTGCTGGCGGAAAAGAAAGCCAGCTTTACACCCTCCATAAAATCGGCTGGGAGCTTTTTCCATTTCTTGGAATTAATGCCGGGGGCTTCGATCTTCTTCAATTTGATTTCGGCATCGACGGAAAGAGTGGTCTCAAAATTCTTGCCTTTGATTATGATACCGGATTCGCCTTGGATAATTTCGATTGTCTCATCTTCGATTTTGCCGCAGAGTTTGAAAATCTTATCTGCAACTACTGCCCCGGTTACACCGGTTTCAAATTTGTGGCTGACGGATATTTCATCATTGTAGGACCAAATCCTGTCAGGATCAAAAATAAAATGGGTGGACTGTTCAATGATCGCTTTGTCAGATACGCCCGGCTTTACTTTTGCCAAGGAATCCAGGAATTGATTTCTGTTTACTCCCTTGTCCTCTTTGATTTCGACTTCTTCTTTGACTTCGGGGTTTTTTGTTTGCTTTGTTTGTCTACGTCTTGCCATTTGTTTTGAGCTCCTTTTTAGTTAAAATTGAAAATGTTTTTTTTGAGAAAAGGTAATGTCGAATAATATATATCATAAAAGGAAAATAGAAAATTATTTCCTTTTTCTGCTTCTTTTTCTCCTTCTGCTGCGGCTAAGTATATGATCATTTTTATTCCTTCGAAGATGACCGATAATATGTAAAAAATAAAAAGATAAAAGTCTGTTCTCTATTTTGGCTTCATCCAGAATAGAAGGTTGCTCTTTATCTAAAAAATGGCTCATATATATTTTCATAAATCAAAACCCTGCACCCCATTATAGATGAAAGGCCAGGGCCACTTTGGTTGGTCTTTTTTGAAGTCTTTTAAATATTCTAGATTTAGCAAATCCCTTTGAATATATTCTTCTTTTAATTTTTTTATATCAAATTTTTTCATTTTAATATATTTTAAAATTAGTTTTCGGGTCATAATACTTAAGGTATCATAATGCTTTCCATTAGTTTTTGGTCCTTTATTAGAAATTTTGATTCTTAATGGTCTGATATTATATTTGTATTTATTATTTTTAAATCGAGGGATTATAATTTCTCCCATCCTGCTGGCTATAACCCATGTAGTAGAATCAACAGAATACCAAGGATACCGTCTCATAAGGTTAAAAGTCGTCATTCCAAACCCGTGTATTTTAACTTTAGGCATTCCAGAAGAATCACAGATATAACGAGAAAAAATATTATCAAGCCATAATTGGAGATCTTTGCTGGAAACAGGAACCATACCACCAAGGGCTACATAATCATATTCGGCAATATAATCCTTTAAATATTTTTCGTTCTCTCCGTAATGATAACAGGGCAAAGGATCAAGTCCGGCAGCTTCCATTATTTCCTGATTTTTCAATGTCTGAACAGGATCTCCGATGGCATCCAAGACGGCATAAACTTCAATTTGATTCTTGTATTCTTTTATAAAATTTATGTATTCCTGAATGTTTATTTCGGCTCCTTTTGACCATGCAGAGAACGCCCCTGAGTCGAGGAATAATGAGGTTTTATTCATTTCCCGTCCTTGTAAAAGGCAGAACCAATAGACCGGAACAATATTTGATAACAGCCTGGCCCCATATGGCAGGCCAATAAAAACCAAAAGCAAGGGTCACGAATATTAATGAATCAAGTGGGCAGGAAAACAAATTGGAAATATAAATTCTCTTTTTAAAATTCATTTTCAAAACTTTGAAGGCAAACCAATCAACCCCTTCCGCCACAACAAATGCAGCCACCGACGCCATTGCGACTTTCTGATTTAGAAAAAAGGTTATACCGGTTGCAATTAACATCCATATCCAGCAGGCCCAGTCACCCCATATTTTTTGGACATAATCCCTGAAAGAAAAGGTGAGGCCAATAAAGACAACCCCGGCAGGGAATACAAGCCCGGCAACCTTCACAATGCCAAACCAGATCACAAAAAGATTTCCCAAAAGAATAGATATCAGATACATCATGGGCCAAAAATATTTACTGTTTTTCATTTTCTTCCTCCTTGAATAAATGTTGATACATATCCGTTATGGATGGAGCACGTAATCCTAATTCACAAATACAATTACCGGTATTAGTAAAGATTTGCAAATAAGGACAATTGACAGGGCAATTTAATGTTATTCTTAATCCGGCTAAATGTTTTTTAGTCGAAAATTTTTTCTGTTTTATTTTTGACTCCTTAAATAAAAATGAGATGACCAAAATAAAACAGTCACCTCATTTTTATTTATTAAAAATCATTTAATATAAAAACCGGCAACGATATTGATTCCTTTTTCTTTAGACATTCTTTTCGGGAGTTGTACCTGAACAGTTTTGGCCATTGCTACGGGGTCACGATCTACAAAACGTTCGGAAAGTTTTAAAACGATTTCATCCTTGGTGATGGGACCAAATTCTGTTACAAATTCAAGAATGGAAGCAATAACACCGGGGCCAGTGGTTGAGGTTTTTTTTGGTCCTGCTTTTTTCTTCGGCTCTACTTTGGCCTTTTCTTTCACCGGTTCTTTTTTGGGATCTGGGGCCTCTTCCGGTTTGGTCACTTTCTCATCCGGCTCTTCGGCCTTTTCCTCTTCAACGGGTAGTGCAACAGGTTTTTCCCAGCCCATTACTTCCAGCCAGATCACCATATCATCGGTGAAATCTTCGTGATCCAGGTCGCCAAGCTCGATATCCTGGGCGGCGTCGGCAACTTCGTCATAAATGTCTTTCCGCAGGACTTTTTTGCCGACCAGAATAGGGTCTTTGTACCCCAGAACTTTGTTCATCATTGTTGCAATGGATTTCAACATTTTCAATGTGACGTCTTTTTTCAGCATTTTCGGGCCTCCTTAATTAATGGTGCATGTGATTGAGTTATGTTTTCTAAAATTTGTTTTTGGGAATAATCTTGCCCGGCTACTCGGGCCTTATATTGAGTCTCCTGCCGGGCAAGATGTCTTATAAAACCGGCTCAAGTGCGATTGCTTAGATTTCCCGGTTGGTTCTGCCGATTATATTGATAGGGCGGCGGTATTGGATCGATCCGGGACCAGGCGGCACAGGGCATTAATTAAAGCCCCAGGCGGGCCGCACAAGCAATCCATTTGCACTTGAGCCGGGTGCTACCTAAAACTAATGAAGCTTCATGATTTCCTCCTTTCTCAACGGTGTAATTTCGGTTCGTATTTAATTACCTTTCACCCCTATTATAAAGCCAAATCAAAAAAGTTTAAATTATTTTACAATATTTTTTTGCCCTCCTTTTAAAATTCTCCTCGGCAACTATCCAAATAAATTTTACCAATATTGAGTTGCTGCAAAACGGTTATTTTTTCAACCTTGTTTTCTCCATGCCGGTCTTTCAATTTGTCAATCCGGGATAACCCTCTTATTTTATCAGCATCATTTTGATTGATTGCCATGCCGCCATCAATTTTACCAAGCTTGGAAATATCTTCTGCCCAGTCTCCTTTTTTGATATCCTTACCCGTTCTGGCCGTATTGGATTGGGAACCAGTTACCACAAGCATTTTTCTTTGCCCTGCAAGAGCTTTGTGCCCTGCCCAAATATCTTGAATGGCATATCTTGGATTTGATCGATGGTTTTCATCGGCGAACTCATCAGCAAAATCAGTCACAAGTACATCGCAAATAAAATCTTCATAATGTTCTAAATTATACAAGCTGGCCCTTAATTCAGAAATGGTCAATGTTCTGGGAGGATATTCAATAAGTTTGATTTTGCCGGATCGTTTTAAA
>Ga0208769_1001401_pt1 | contig 10664 bp, 15 predicted proteins | sample AntAceMetag02UKC_FD_184768 | JGI IMG/M metagenome (GOLD analysis project Ga0208769, IMG submission 184768) | Saline lake microbial communities from Ace Lake, Antarctica- Antarctic Ace Lake Metagenome 02UKC (SPAdes) (version 2) | ecosystem: Environmental > Aquatic > Non-marine Saline and Alkaline... | reverse complement strand
CTAGCACTGCATTGGCCTATGGAGATAGCGGTATCATTAGGAAAAAGGAAACCTGGCTATCCAACAAATTACAAGATAGATATTGCAAACAGGCTATTGAAAATAGGGGTGGAGGTGGATGGGAAAGGCCATCAATGGCATGTAAAGAAAACAAAAGACAGGAAAAAGGAGAAAAAATTAGCAGAGTTGGGGTGGAAAATATTGAGATTTACAAACGAGGAGATAATGAGCGATCTTTCCAAAGTAGTATCGGAGATACAGAAAGAAGTCAAGGCTTTGTGAACTTATACGATTTTCAGGTAAAAAATAATCCCTCTTATATAGCTAACGGTTGTTATGTTCATAATTGCCACCAACTTACGGGACCAGCCCAGGAGAGTTTGCTTGTTATTTTGGAAGAACCTCCAAAGCATATTTATTTCGCATTGTGCACAACAGAACCAGCAAAATTGAAAAAAAGTTTGAAACGCCGATGCCATTCCTATGAGTTTGCCGTATTGACTCCAATACAGATCAAAAAACTTCTCAAGGATATTTTGGAGAAAGAAGGTGTCAAAGATTTCCCAAAGGAGGTGATTGAAAAAATAGCTGATGTTTGCGATGGTTCTCCAGGCAAAGCATTAAATCTCCTGGATACTGTTATTGACGTTACAGATGATAAAACGGCGTTGGATGCAGTAGAAAACGCCACTATCACAGAAGCAAATATTGCTGAGATAGTCAGGTTACTGCTTTCTGGAAGAGCGCAATGGTCTGAGATTGCTACGCTGATTAAAGGCTTATCTGGAGAGCCTGAGAGCCTACGTTATGCCTTTCTTGGATATTTCAACGCAGTGTTATTGGACAAAGGAACTGACCGTGTCGCAGAGATGATGATGGCTTTCCAAGAGAGTGTTATGTACTCAGGGAGAGGAGGCTTGACTCTAGCAATTTATTTCGCATACAAAGCAGCTACAGCGTAAATAAACGCAGATTTCATTAGAAGATGTGCTATAATAGAAGTAAAGAAAATGCGTTTTACATAAAGGAGGTGAGTAAAATGTCAGAGTATGAAGACGATCTCAATATTGATTTTAGCCAACTCGATATTAATTGGAGAGACCATTCTTCACATTACATGAAATGGTCCGAAAAATGGGTTAATTCTGTCGCTGTTAAAGATCGCAAAAAAGAAGCTTTGGATACACTAAAGGCGTCGCTGGATTCAAAGTACAGACATGAACTCTTTCAGGAGGAGAGAAAGAAGCCAACTGAAGCTGCAATAAATGCGTCAATTCAGGGCGATGAGTCGTTTCAGTTGGCGCAGACGGATTTAACTAATGCTACTGAAGATATGAATATCCTTTCTACAGTTAAATTTGCATTTGAACACCGTAAAAAAGCACTAGAGGGATTAACGCAATTATGGCTAGGTGGTTATTTCTCGAACCCAAATATACCTGCTGAAATAAAAGAGCGTTTCAAAAAAGAGAATTCGCAATCAGGACAGGTGAAAGTGTTGAATACAAACACACGTCTACAAAAACGCAAACCAATAGCAAAGAAATAGCAAAGAAATGAATATGGAAATTTTGAAGTATATATTATTAACGTTTGCAGTTTTTTTTGGTGGCTATATTTTATTTCGCGTCATGTCAATGGCTATATTTAAAAGTTGGTTTGACGTAAAAAATCAAATTAGAGAAAGAGAGGAAACAAATGAAATTAGAAAAATTGATCAATGATATGTTGATCATTGCGGAAAAGGCAGGGATTAACGCTGGTAAATTCGAAATCGAAAAGAATAATGCGGCTGGTACGAGGGTACGCAAAGCCATGCAGGAAATCAAGAAGATTGCCAATGACATACGAGCTACTGTGACAGATATTCGCAATGAAAGGAAAGGGGCGTAAGTATGGGTTTCAGAGATAAGTATAAAAAGCAGAAGAAGGATCTTCTCCGTAGGCATGAACAGAGCGTTGCTGACAAAGGAGGTGGTCAGTTTGGTAGTTATATCACCACTGGCAACCTCCCAAAAGGTGTTGGATTCTGGAAATGTACAGAAGGTGGCCACACCATTGATTTTATCCCGTTCTTAGCTGGTAAGAACATGCCCAAAATAAGTGGCGGCAGCATCGGTGAGGGTGAATTTACTTGGTTGGTTGAGCTTTGGGTGCATCGCAATGTTGGTGTTCTTGACGCGCCATATATATGTCCGGCACGTACTAATGGAGAACCATGTCCTATTTGTGAATACCTGAATCAAAATCGTGATTCTATGTCAAAAGAAGATTTTGATGCGATGAAAGCAAAACGTAGAACATTGTATCTTGTTTGGTGTCATGATAATTCGGATGAAGAGAAAAAAGGCGTTCAGCTTCTCGACATCGCGCATTGGTTTATGGAAAATAACCTGAAGGAAATTGCGGAACGTCCAAAAGGTGGAGGAACAGTTCTTTACTTTGACCCAGACGTTGGCAAGAATGTTCTATTCACCCGTAGAGGTTCTGGAATGACGAACACACAGTACCTTGGATACCGCTTTGATGATAGAGAAGAACCTATCCCGGATAAGATTCTGGATCAATCGTTCGCTCTTGATTCTCTCATCAAATATACTGATTATGATGAGATTCACAAGGCGTTCTATGGTGCATCAAAGGCTTCTGATGAAAGCAGCGTTTCCGGTAGTGATACACCTTTTGACGCAGAACTGGAAGAGCAGCCCCCCGAACCTATGGAGCAAGAACCTGGTGAACCGGCGCCAGATGAATGCCCGATTGGTGGCGAGTTTGGGGTGGATCATGACCAATTAGGAGACTGTGGAGATTGTCCAAATTGGGATGATTGCTATGCAGCTAATCAGGAATTAAGTAAGCCTGAACCAGAACCAGAGCCTGAACCAGAGCCGCCTAAACGCGGTCAGAATTTGCGCAGTAGGTCGGAAACGACTGAAAAGAATAGCGCGTCAATACGTAAACCAATTCGTCGTAGGAAGTAAGTTCCCATGGGTCACTCTTAATTGAGTGGCCCACCCTATAAAAGGAAATATCGAAATGGTAGAAAAGAAAAAGATAGAGAAAAAATCGCCAGCTGAGCAGATCAAAGATAGGGCTAAAAAAAAGCCAGCACCTATTAAAACCACCACAAATGATGGTGATTTTGCAACAGTTGTGACGACAGGCAGCACGCTGCTTGACCTTGCAATATCTGGCGGTAGAGTAAGAGGTGGTGGAGTCCCTAGTGGTATTTTGATGGAAATATTTGGACCATCTGGTGCTGGAAAGAGTTCAGTCCTTGCTGAGATGACCGCAGCAACACAGGCAAAAGGCGGTCATGTAAAATTCTTAGATCCAGAAGCGCGGTTAGATCAAGAATATATGCGGATCTACGGCATGGAATTGGCCAAGGAAGATTATTACATGCCTGATACTGTCAATGAAGTATTTGATCATATCCTTAAATGGGAACCCGACCCGCCTAAAGAAGGCGCTGTTAATATGATAGCAACTGATAGTCTGGCGGCACTCAGCTCTGAACTTGAATTGAGTGATGCTGGTGATAAAATGGGCATGAAAATAGCCAAGGATTTCAGCCAAGGATTGCGGAAAACATGTACGAGGATCAGGAAAAATAATTTTATCATAGCTTGTTCCAACCAAGTGCGGCAAGGAGGTACAGGGGAAGTCACATCTGGTGGTAAAGGAATCCCATTCTATGCCTCACTGAGAATTAGAATAGGACCTCCGGCAAAAGATAAATACTTGAAATCTATAAAAACGCTGCATGGAACAAAACAAGAAAAAATATTTGGTATTCAATCTGTTTGCACTATCAAAAAAAGTTCTGTAGATGATCCATTTAGAACAGCTAATCTTTATATAGTATTTGGATTAGGAATCGACGATGTCAGAGCTAATTTGGTTTACCTCAAACAGAATACAGAAGCCACCTCCTACCTGGCGGTTGATGCGGAATTCGGCAGAATGGATACCGCTATTAAACACATTGAAGATAATAATTTGGAACTTGAATTGCGGGAACAGGTGATTGATTTATGGGAGGAAATTGAGGAAAGCTTCAAAAGCAACCGTAAGCAAAAAAGGAGAGGGATATGAAAAATCGCAGAATCAAATGTGAAGTCAGCAAGACAATACAAGAACGTCAATATGAGCCTTTTCAGGTGATTTTCACTATCGAAGGTGACGTAGATGACAAAGCTGATATTGATCTTGAGTTCGATAAAATCTATGACAAATTAGAAGAACATGTTTTTACAGTAATCAATGCTAGGGTAGAATAGGAGGTTAAAAAATCAAAACGCTAATCATAGATTGTCATGCAATATGCCATGCCGCAAAGCACACGATTGGTGATCTATCTTATGAAGAACAAAAGGTCGGCATCGTGTTTGGCTTTATGCGACAGATGCTGACCCTTAGTAAAAAATTTGACACCAATAAATTCATTTTCGTTTGGGATTCGAAAAAGAACTTTAGGTACAAACTCTATCCATCATATAAGAATAGATCGCCCCTGACCGATGAAGAAAAAGAATTTGAGAAGTTTGCATTTAAACAATTCATTGAATTAAGAACCAAGACTCTCCCAAAGTTTGGATTTAAAAATATCTTTATTCAAACTGGGATGGAAGCTGACGATATTATTGCAATCATAACGCAGAATTACAACAGAGAATTTGTAATAGTATCAGGTGATGGTGATCTATATCAGCTTCTGAAAAGTAATGTAGAGATGTATAGCCCCAAAAAGAAGAAACTTCTCACAGAAGATAGTTTTACGCAAGAATATGAAATAACGCCTAAAGAATGGGTGATGGTAAAACGTGTTGCAGGATGTCGTTCTGATAAAGTTGAAGGAATTTCTGGTATTGGTGAGAAAAGAGCAATCCAATATATCAAAGGGACACTGAACGAGAAGACGAAAGGCTATCAGAATATCATTAATGGCAAGGATATCATTGATAGGAATAAGGCGTTAGTTGAATTACCGTTCGAAGGGACTAAGCTCCCAAAACTTGTAGACGAGAAGCAATTCCTGCTGTGCAATTTTATTGAGCTTACTGATAAATATGGTTTCAGAAGCTTTCAACAAATAGAACCGCTAAATGAATGGATAACGCAATTTGAGATGGTGTGATCTCACTTCAATAGGAGAAATACAATGAAAGTGACAAAAGATGATCTAAGTGCCTTGATGGAACTCATAGAGCAAGCCGATGAATTTAAACCACTACTAAAAAAAGCTGTAGTGGTATTAATGGACTACAGCAAAGAATTTAAATGCATATTTGATGAGTTTACGGATTATATGACCACTAATAAAATTAAAATGATTCATAGATATATGGAAGAAGGATTTACTAAAAAGGAGTCTATTCTATTAACAATGGATAGCAGACTTGCTATGAACAAAGTGTTGTCTAATCTTAAAAAATGAAAGTGTATAATACAATCTAATGAGCAACCGATAACAAAATCCATGACTAAGTTACGTACAAATGATTGAGAGGTACACATGAAACAAGGTGGTGGCAAAAGAAAAGGTGGTCAATATGAGCGTGATGTGTGTCGTGTACTCTCTCTCTGGTGGACTCAGGATAAAAAGAAGCCACACGATGCTATTTTTTGGCTAACATCCCAGAGCGGAGGCCGTGCGACAACTAGAGCAAAACAAAAATTAAAAACTCCGAATTCTCATGGTGATGTTGGTTATCTTGATATCAAAGGAAAACCATTTATTGATAAGGTATTACTTGAACTCAAAAGAGGGTACACAAAAGATATTAGTATCCTTGATTTCTTGGATAAAGGTAAAGGCGAGCCTCTATTACTAAAATGGTGGAACAAATCTGAGAAAGAACGAGAACTTGCAGGACGTAAATATATTCTGATCATATTTCGTAGAGATAGTCATAAATCCTGTATTTTTATGAAAGGTTCTTTATTTGGGAAGATGCATGATACGTTTGGAACATTTGATAACAATGTTTTACATGTTCGGTATAAAAATCTGAAACTCGTTGTAGTCGAATTCGAGAAATTATTAGACTGGTGCCATCCCGACTTTTTTATGAGGTAACTGATGTTAGAAAAAATAAAAATCAAAAATTTTCAAAGTCATGTCAATACGGAAATGATACTTGATCCTGGAATCAACGCGATCACTGGATCAAGCGATGTTGGGAAGTCTAGTATATTCCGCGCTATTAACTGGTTATGGTTGAATAGGCCAATTGGTTCTGCTTTCATTAATAATAGTGCAAATGGGAACCCTACGGAAGTATCCCTAAAATTAGATGGAACAGCAATAACAAGGACGAAATCAAAATCCAAGAATGAATACCATCTTGATAAGAAAGCATTTAAAGTTGTTGGCTCGAATGTGCCTGAAGAAATCACCACTTTTTTGAATCTAAATGATATCTCTGTCCAGGGCCAACATGATGCATATTTCCTATTGCAAAGTTCTCCAGGCGAAGTCGCCAAGAGGCTTAACAAAGTAGCTGGCTTTGAGATAATTGATGCAATCACTAAAAGTGTAAAGTCAACGATCACCAAAAACACAACCGATAGCAATTACAAGCAAGAACATAGTAAAGAGCTTGAAAATGAGATAGAAAAATATGCACATCTTGATGATGTGGAAAAACAGCTGCATTCCGTTCGAGCGGATATCAGTAAATATAGTGATACAGAAAAGACTTATACTAGCATAGTATCAATCCTTAATGATATTGATGACGTAAGTGTAGCACTTGAAACGCTCGATGATTGGCTTGGAATAGAATTTTTTGTAAATCCAATACTCGTTGATGCCACCACAATGAGCGATAAATCAGAAAAGGCACTTCGCTTGAAACAAATAATCACAGCAATAGAGGCTTCAGAGAAACGCATTGAGGAGCTTGAAGTCAAGGCTCTACATGAAAAAAATGTAGAACAGATACTGACTGATGTTGAAAAGTTTAACACGCAGTATAGAGCCTTAAAATCGCTTGTGCTGGTATTAAAAAATATAAAAGAATATCACAATAAAGTAGAAACCCTTGCTTCAAAAATAGTGGATTTAGAAAATGAGATGAATGTGCTTCTAAAAGATCAAAAGCTATGTCCTCTGTGCGGAGTGGAATTGACAGGCGATAGAATAAAACACATACAACATTGGGGATGAGATGAAAATAATCTGTTGTGGTGATTGGCATATACGAGCGACGCCAACAAAATTCAGAACTTCTGAATATTATGATCAGATGCTTACGAAAATAAAATATATTATGAATTTCGCTATTGAGAATAGTATATTTATAGTACTCCAACCAGGGGATTTTTTTGATAGCCCAGATATACCCAATAGAGTGTTTGTTGATATAATAAAAAGCATTGGCCCAGCTGTAGTGCATGTTGTATTTGGACAGCATGACACAAAGCACAGACGGACTGAAGATACAGCACTAGCAGTATTCATTGAGTCTGAGGCTGTAGAATTACTCACTGACAAACCAACTACCTATGATGAACGCAAAGTCGTTGATATCTATGGATCATCTTGGGGTGAAAGCATACCAATTGTTGTTAATCCGAAACATTATAATATTTTAGTGCTTCACAAAATGATTGTAAAAGATAAACCATTATTTCCAGATCAAAAAAACTATATAAACTCAACTGATTTTGCGGAGTCTCTTTTGAACTATGACCTAGTAGTATCTGGTGATAATCATAATTCATTTTCATATTTACCAGAGGACGCACAACTTCCATCAATCGTCAATTGTGGTTCTCTGATGAGAATGACGACTGCACAATACGATCACAAACCATGTTTTTGGGTTGTTGATACTATTACAGAAGGAGTTAAAAAATATGTTATTCCAATACTTCCAACTATCGAAGTTTTTAAGGAAGAGGCCATTGAGATAAAAGAACGAGACGAAAAAATGGAGGCATTCATCAGGACGTTAGATGACACAAAACTGACTACACAACTATCGTTTGAGGCTAATGCGCAAGAGTTGTTGGCTACTACGAAAATGAAATCATCTGTAGGGAGATTAATCAACGGATTTATAAAGGATTACTATTCTCAGGAGAAACCATGACTGGCACTGGTTCAGTTTAATAGGCGCTTTAAGCTATTGAAATAAAAGAAAAACAAAGCTCTGTACAAAATAGACAGGAAAACATAAACTAATTCACCTTTCTTATATTGAACAAGGAGTAAGTTATGATTTTGTTTTCCTTTAAGTGCCCAAATTGTCAATCTGAAAATGTCCATGTTGCTTATGAATACAATACAGCCTCAAATGGAAGTCGGAAAATGTTTATTTGTCGAGAGTGTAGTTCTTCATTCTCGGAAACAAAAAACACCTTTTTAGCAGGTCTCAAAAAACCTGTAAGTACCATCTGGCAAGTCATAAAAGCAAGAACTGAAGGGAGTTCTCTGAATGCAACTTGCCGGGTATTTGATATCGCCAAAAATACTCTTCTTTCGTGGGAAAGAAAGTTCACTGGCCTATATTACACACTATTTATCTACTCAATGGCCCATGCATTTATCGAAATGTTAATCGAAGGTGATGAATTTTATACGAAAGTTCATCAAAACCTCCCTCCCGAGGAATCTAAGGGATGGACAATTGTCCTCATGGATCGAGCAAGTCGATTCATTTGGGAAATGACCTGCGGTAAGAAAGACAGGTCTCTTTTCGAGAAAGCTATCAAAACCCTGGCAGACCTTGTGGAACGAACCGATGACATAACACTTCTGACAGATGGTGAACGACGATATGGGAACATTTTGTTCGAAATATGTCATGAACTTATACGGACCGGGAAGCCTGGCCGCCCACGGAAGACATTGAAAAAAGGAGTAACCGTCAGGGTTAAAAACATTTGCATTTAAACATGTTATACCAATTGTGTGCTGAAAAGTTTTTCGGCGGTAAGACCACTTTCGATAAGCCCTAAACTTACTGCGGGGACCTCCTTGGTGGTAAAGTGAACTCTTACAAAATTGTGAATTACCCAATAGAGGTTCAAAACACGCTGAAGGCCTGTTTGAGATTTTGCATAGGTATTTGTTTTTCTTCTGTATGGAGAACATTTCCTGCGCATTGCACTGTTATTGGCTTCAACGTGGTTGGCGTGTGTTTCCTTGTCTGAAACATTATTCGAGGTTTCAGGATGTTGTGGGTGCGTGGTCTGATATTTCGGTTTTTTACGGCCCTTTTTATGCGCTTGCGACCCTTTGTTTTTAACCCCTATTAAACTGAACCAGTGCCCCATGACTGACATAGCTGATATTATCGGACAAGTGAAAAGCATCAAACAAGACATAGCTGATGCAAAGCAGGAAAAGGCAAAAGCAGAGGGTGTGCTGTCGGAGCATATGCGTAATTTAAAATCATTTGGGGCTAGCTCAGTATCAGATGGAAATAAAAAACTAAAAACACTCCAGAAAGAGATTGGATCGCTAGAAACCACTATCCAAAAGAAGTTTTCTGTACTCAAGGAGAACTATGAATGGTAAACACAAAAGATGTGATCAGAGATGTTATACAAGCAGAGAATCAATTCGTAAAAGACCGTGCTATGGAGGAGGTGTTAATAAAAGATTGGCAAAAGAGCCAGACTAAGTTAGTCGCGCTAAAAGAAAAAGGAAGGAATCTCTTAAAGGTACAAGCGTTGTTCCAGAAGGCTGCAGAGATGACACAGAAACAGCTTGAATTCCATATCTCAGGGCTCGTATCCACGGCACTAGCTGCTGTGTGGGATGACCCCTATGAGTTCAAAGTTGAATTTATACAGAGGCGGGGAAAAACAGAAGCAGATTTATGGCTTCTCAGAAATGGTTCCAAAATAAAGCCGCTAGACGCATCAGGTGGAGGGGTTGTTGATATCCTATCCATTGCACTCAGGATGGCATTCTGGAGCCTTACGAAGGAAACTAGGCCGCTTCTGATCCTTGATGAGCCGTTCAAGCATCTTAGTGGCAATCTGCAAAGTAAAGCAGCCGCAATGCTTCGCATGATTAGTAAAAAGCTAAAGTTACAGATATTGATGATTTCACATGTAGAAAAGTTGGTCGCAAATGCCGACAGAGTCTTTTACGCCAGGTTACAAAATGGAAAGACACTAATGACTAGGATAGCGGAATAATTTGCATAACAAAATTTATATCCAAAATAATTTCAAAATAAACTTTTGGGGTGATTGATGAAACAGAAAATGCAAAAACTGGAGGGAATAGGTTCCGATATTGAGCAGATTCTTGTGCAGTGCTGGTTAGATGCTGATGCAGGGTTGTGGCCAAAGGAGAATGCAGGGCAATTTAAAGCTAGAATTGAATATGCACTCAATGCTTTTAAAAAGGTTGACCTCAACGGAGAAAGGATGATGAAGAAGTGTACATGGGAATTAATATCAAATGATACAGAATATGGCACATTATGTGGATATGAAATTGATTCCCCATCAGAAGATTATCCTCTGATTACCGCAGGATGGCGATATTGCCCGTTTTGTGGGAAGGAGATTGAAGAATGTTGATACAAGTGGATTTTTATAAAAAAACAGGAAAATGGTATGCAGGTGGAAGAGTGGAAATAAAACCACAACCCTGGGAAGATGGTATATATGAGGCCATCTTGGAGAATCAAGAT
>Ga0208769_1001391_pt1 | contig 10733 bp, 12 predicted proteins | sample AntAceMetag02UKC_FD_184768 | JGI IMG/M metagenome (GOLD analysis project Ga0208769, IMG submission 184768) | Saline lake microbial communities from Ace Lake, Antarctica- Antarctic Ace Lake Metagenome 02UKC (SPAdes) (version 2) | ecosystem: Environmental > Aquatic > Non-marine Saline and Alkaline... | reverse complement strand
TGTTCCGATATAACATAGTTCCGTATGTATGACGCGCACTGTGTATGCTATACGGTGTTTTTATGCCCGCCTCCCCTACCCAGTGCTTAAATCTCTTTTGAATGGCGCTGAGGGTCATCCTGGGGCTTCTTTCTGACGTGAAGAGATAGCTTTCCGGAGAAGCTGTCTCTCTGTTTCTTTTTTTCCAGCTGATGTACTCTTTTAAATGCTTTTTTAGTTTTTCCCCGATTAAAACTAAACGAGATCTCTTTCCCTTTCCATTTTCTACAAAAATCGAGCTCTCCCCTTTTCCGACATGGATATCCTTTATTCTCAGATTACAGATTTCGCTTGCCCGGAGGCCTGCCGATAATGCTATGTCGATGATCGCCCAGTCCCTTACCGGCTTTTTCTGTTTCTTGGTCAACGACACTATTGCTTTTTCTTCCAGGAAGGATCGCAGGGATTTTATTTCATGGTCTTTTAGGTATTTTTCGGGTGTTAATATCCATTTTTTCATTTTGGTTCGCTTTTGTGTTTTTGTTCTTAAGAGAAAAAAGTAATCGCAGCAGTGCACAGCTTTGCTGTGCCTACTATTAGTTTTATATATTAGAACACTATTAGCTGTCTTGTAAAGGAATATAAATAAATGAGTTAAGCCCCCTTTCCGTTCCAAAAGGGAAGTTTTCCGTTCCAAAACGGAAGTGGATAACTTCCCTTTCCCCTTTAAATCCCCTTTTTCTTAATGTTCCAAAACGGAAGTGGATAACTGTCTTAAAGCACAGACTTTTCCACGATCGTTATGTCTTTTTTACTGGACACCCTTTTTTGTACTGCCGGCGGTGAAGGCTTTAATTCGAAATAGCCATCCTCGAATTTTGCTTTTACCGGCCAGAACATTTGAAGATCCTTCAATATCTTGTTTAGTTTCATTCTGGTTTTTCTGTGGTTCTCCTCTTCTGTTCCCAACTGTTCAAAGAGCAACGCATCCGGGAAAGATATAGTCTTGTTCAAAGAATTGTTCCTATAAGCTAAAAACCGGTAAAAATCTAAAGCTAGAGGATTTCGTTTGAAGCACCCTACTACATTCATGTCGAGCGGGACAGAATGTTTATGGATATATCTGGCGTAGCCTTCATCGAGGATTATTTTCCCTTTTGATAACATCAGCTGAGCGGGATTCTTCACGTCAAAATGGATGTCCCAGGCTTTGGCGATCACAGAATGGATCCCCAGGATCCGTCCGGATGACGCTTCTTTTGGTTCGATGCTTATTACGCTTGTGATGTAATTTACAAGCTGTCTTAGAAGGGCTTTATTAGCGCGGCCTTCATTGTATCCAACCTTTTTGACATATTCGTTGAAGGATCTCCCGGTATCAATAACGTTTGTATTTTTAGTCCTTACTTCCGTATCGATGAAGATTTGGTTCATCCGGGCGTAACAACCGTAAGGGATCTCGTAATTTTCATGTCTTGTTATTGTGAGTTTGCAGAGAGATGTCTCTTTTGTCCAGAAAGCGGGATTATCTTTAACCTTCCTGGTAGGCAAACCAAAGACCATGAAAACATTAGAGGAAAAGCCAATCTTTTCCTGGACCTCATCGAATCGTTTTTGGACTATTAGATCGAGCATAGTTTTATGGGATTTTTTCATAGTCCCCTACCCTGTTTGTTCAGCTGCTGCGCGAGTGTTGTGAAAGCCATTTGTATCACTCTTCGAGGTTTGACTTTCCCCGTTTCCCAGCGTTCCACCGTTTTATATGATACCCCGAGCCTACTGGCAATATCTTCCCTTGTCAGTTTATAGCTTGACCTCAGGGTTTTTATATCCATCTGATTCCCCTCTTTCATTTTCTGCGGACTCCTTATTTTGATTTTGTTTTGTTAAAGTATCTTGTAAAATCTGGACTTGATTCTTCTTTTGATCTAACAATATTTTCATTTCCGCTAGTTCAATATTCTGTTCTCTTGTTTTCCGGTCGTATTGGTTTACATGTTCCGTGTAGTTAGCGAATATGGTGGTTACTTCCTTATCTTTTGCTGAAAGATTAGAATCGAATTTTTCCTGAGATTCTTTGTGGAGTTCCTTAAACTGGAGTATCCCGTAAACAGATGTCCCGATTACGGCTAAAACGACCGCAACAAGGACACCTAAATAGATTTTGTGTCCCCTGTGTCCCTTTTGTCCATCTAAAAGGGACAGTTTAGAAGTGATTCTCTCCAGCTTCCGGTCGAGGGTTTTGGTATCCTGCTGAATATATCCAATATCCGCGATGGACTTTTCAAGCTTGGTGATGACAGTCTTGACTTGCTCTATTTTTGTCAACATCATATCGGTTTTTTGATCCTGTTGAAAAAGAGTTATCTCTTTTTCAACAGGGACATCATAGACATTTGGGACTTTGGAGACATCATTTTCCATCGTGGATGTCCCGATTGTGTCCCTTTTGTCCATTGAAATGTCCCCAATGTCCCTATTTAAGCTCTCATTTGATATGGAAGGGTACTCTCTAAGAATATCCTCTTTAGCAACATATCGACGCTGTCCGCGTTTGATACTTAACATTCGTTTATCACGGATATGCCTACGGACTTGTTTGGTGGATAGATTCAAGACGGAAGAGAGTATAGGAAGAGAAACAAACTCACGACCAAGATCATCTTTAATGTGTGGCATAAGGATCCTTTTGTTATGAACTAACTTTTAAAGCAAATATACATAATGACAGACATTTTGTCAAGTAAGGGACGTAAATTTTTATGATGGAAGAAGGGACGTTGTTTGAAAAGGGGATGCGAATTCGACCGCCGCCTAGGGGCGGCTCATGTGTGCCGTTCAGACGTTCGATCGTCGCAGGGGCTCCTCACTCACTCCTGCGCTCGCTAGGTCGCTCGCTTTTAGACACGCGGCGTTCCACAATCACTTGTTATTTTTAGCGGGGTAGGGGAGAGGCGAAAAAATAACAAGTCATTACTCCACTCATTTGTTTTTCCAAGCGGGAAGTTCTCGAGGATCAGCTCTTTTTAATCGGAGTTCGCTAGGCGCTCGAGTTTCCCACAGGGGAAAGCGGCTCCGGGGCATGTCATCGATCTTTGGCAAAATAAACTGTTTTGCCAAAGATCGAACGGGCAAACCAGGCGTGTTCTTAACGTGCTTTTTGCGGGGACCCCAATTTCCCCAAAAAAAGCACTAAACACGCCTTGTCCGATAATGCCTGCATTATAGGACCTTGCCCTTGCCATACCCCTCCGCCGGCCTCCACACCAAATTTTTGGGGATAGGGTAGGGGAAGAAAAATTCGGTATTCCGGCTTTACATAACAATATTATGTAAACTTTCCTGACAACACGTTCTACCCGTCCGCTCAGTGAACACCCCCTCTCACAACCCCGCGCCGGCTTGCCGCCAGCGGGGGGCTCTCTCCCCCTTATAAAGGGGGAGAGAGGTGGAAATTTTTTCTAGTTTTATTTGTAAAATTGTTTCTTAAGTGTTAAACTCGTTGTGTCACAAAACTGACAAAACCATGATTGAAATAAAAGAACCCTACAAAAACAAATTATCTAAAAAAAAGTTTATAGATTTATTTGCCGGGATCGGCGGATTTCATACCGCTTTCAGTTCCTTTGGAGCTAGATGTATTTTTAGTTCTGAGTGGGACAAGCATGCCCAACAAGTTTACGAAGAGAACTTCTTTGAGAAACCAGCGGGGGATATAACACAAATATCTGAGAAATTAATCCCCAGGCACAACATATTATGCGCTGGATTCCCTTGCCAGGCTTTTAGTATCTCCGGAAAACAAAAAGGATTTAACGATACGAGAGGAACGCTCTTTTTTGATGTCGTCAGAATAGCAAAACACCATCAGCCGGAATTATTAGTTCTAGAAAACGTGAAAAATCTTGGAAACCATGACAATGGGAAAACTCTAAAGGTTATTTTAGAAACCCTGGACAAGATAGGGTATGACGCCTTTTATAAGGTTTTAAACGCGGCTCATTTCGGTGTTCCCCAAAAAAGAGAACGAATTTATATTGTAGGCTTTAATAAAAATTTAAAAGTCAAAAATTTTGAATTCCCCAATCCTCCCATGACGGCAGTTAAACTCAAGGATGTTTTACTGTCAGACGAAGAAACCGAACAATATATTATTGACAGGGAAGATGTGTATCTTAAGGAAAAACTCCAAGTTGAAAGAGACATTTTTGGCAGGTATCCATTAAAGCCGATACGTGTTGGAACAGTAAATAAAGGCGGGCAAGGGGAACGGATTTATCACGAAGATGGCCATGCCATCACACTATCTGCGTATGGAGGTGGGGTGGGGGCAAAGACTGGTCTTTATCTTGTGAATGATCGGATCAGAAAACTTGCTCCGCGTGAATGTTGCCATCTTACAGGATTACCTGACACTTTCAGAATGCACTCATCAAAAACACAAGCCTATAAACAATTCGGAAATAGCGTTGTAGTAGATGTGCTACAGCACATTATCTTGGGGATTTTAAAAAAGGGAATAATTGCATGAGCAAAGATCGTCTAATTAGTTTAGGATCCCAGACTGCAAAAAACGGGTTCGGGAACGAACACGCTATTGCAGCGAAATTCAATAGCTGGAAAGGGGATCCGGAAGCTAAGAAATGGCTTCGTGTCATGAAATATGATCTATCCGAAATTGGGTTTGTAAAAGCCGCGGTAGTATCAGGACATAAAACAGATGTTCAGGTCCAAGTTACCATTAAAATGAAAGAGGTTATCAGCGTTGAGAATTTACAAGTCAAATTAGTGAGCAATCTCAAGGGGTACAATCAAATAGATAAAAGATGGGTGAGAAGTTATGTTCCTCTATGGGAAATCCCCGAAAATGTTGTCGAAGTTTTAAAACATTTCACTGGAGAACTTGCTCCTACAATTAAAAATCCGAGAGATAAAAGAAGAATGTTTTTGGATGAGTTTTCGGACAACAAAAGAGAACTTGCGGTTTCTTTTTTCAAGGAAAATAAGTCTTTAATAGTAAACGACATTTTGAAGGGTAGGGGAAGACTTGCGGCCGAATGGATGCTTGTAGCCCAAAAGATAGAAAATAACGCTCGATGGGTTTTAACTCCCATGAATTGTGCTATAAACTTTTTTGGCGGAGGGGATATTACAGTTACCGATCGGGGGAGTCTGAAAATAGGAAGAATCACTGTTCAAAGAAAAGGCGGCGACGCCGGCAGAGACACCGCAAATATGCTGCAATTCAAAATCAATCCCGCAGAACTATTCGATAAAAAATGACCGATACTGTTTCAAAAGAAACAAGACGAAGAACAATGCAAGCGGTTAGGTCCTCTCACACAACGCTAGAGAACAATATTTGCAAAATATTATGGAGCAGGGGGTTCCGGTTCAGGAAAAACGTCTCTTCTTTGCCCGGAATATATCATAGATTTTTGGGATTTTACAGATACTTCGTGCTCTTACGCCGGCACCGGCCGTTGCTTCGATTGTAAGATCAAGTTTAGGAGACACACAAACAGCAACATGTGAATATTTGCTATTTGTACCCCTTGCTATGATCTTTGATAGGGGGGTTTTCTCCCCATTAAGTAATAAGATGTCTCCGGGCTTCACATAGTCTCCCTAATTTTTCTCTTCCTTAATAGCTATTTTAGTCTGATACAATTCATACGCAGATTCAAATGAATTAAATAGTTTAGCATTTATTATTTGTGTCCATTCTAATGCTTTTAATAAGTATGTATCTTCCGCATCAATGCGTTTCATCCACATAACGTAAGGATCATGAGTTAATCTTAAAATAGGAGTTACCACTCTTATATCTACCGGTTGATAGAAAGGATCTACAGAAAATGTCCCATCATCATTTCTTTGGAGGTGATAGTCCATGGAATCGTTCCATGAGCCGTGAATACCTTCGGAGGGCAATCCATATAAATGTTTGTATAATTCCTTCGGTTCTATCTCGGCAAATATTTCATAAAAGCTTTTTCCCTGTAACCTCCACCTATTTTTCTTTTGCTCTTCAAAAGAATTAATATCCAAACCTTCGGCTTCCAGTTTTTTTATAATTGACTTTGTCAGTCGTTTCCCGGGCTTACTTCCCCAGAATTCAGGATTTTTTTTAGAATGCAAAATCATATTGATGCGATCCTTGTAAGAACATTTTCGATAATCTAGAATTGCTTCATCACCTTTAACTAGCAAATATTTTGCAATTACAGCTGTTTCAATCAGCTGTCTATCTAAAAGAGCAATAATATCACCATTGTTTTGTTTGTAATAAAAAACAATTTCTTTTAGTATTTTCCATATTCGAACAAGGAGTCCAAGTATAGCTGCATCATTAAAATCAAACCCAGTTGGATTTCTTTCAATATTTTTTAGACGAGTTAATGCATCATATATTTCTGAAACATCTTTATAGAAAGAGGTTGAAAAGGTGACAAGACCTTCAAAGGTGGATATTTCCTTCTCAACGTCTACCTCCTTATAGCGCAATATTATATCTTGAATTTCTTTCATTATAGACCTTCACCCCGTTTTTGCCCACACTCCCTAAACACGAGCCCCTTCCGAACCCCCCTTCCCCACTTCTAGATTATAACAACCCAAAACCCGCATGGCAAGGTAAAGGCTTCAAGCAGGTAATCTCTTATCCAAACCATCCCCATTATACACATATTTCAACAAGCTTTCGCTATCTGCTCTAAAAGCCCCCTAAAACTCAAAGACATCAAGAATTAGCCAAAAACACCTTGCATAATATCGAGATCGAGCCTACAATGCTCTTATATGGCTTTACATTTTTCGAAAACGCGAAAACACCTCCTTAGATCGCTAGGCATCCGCCATTTCGACGATCTCATCCACGATCAGCCAAAAGACTGGCTCATAAAACATTTCCAAAAAGGAAAGAAAAATTATCCAATCAATGTGTCGCTTCTAATGCGTAACATCGTTTGGCAGGTACGTGAAAGGATCCTCACCAAGGAAAAACCGCCGCTCAAAGAGCTGGTCCGAACGTTCTGGTATATGTACATTAAACCGACTTTGGCCAGAGTAGGAGCTCTGACACACAAAACCGACCAGTATGACCAGCTGGTAGACACACTCGTCTTCTTAACCAAAGAACAAGATCTCATGCATTATAAAGACATTGGTTTCCGGGACGACAACCGGTTCAATCGAAAAGTCGGGCTCAACGCTAACGTTATCCTTTTTTCCGAGAAGGTCGGACACCAGGACTTTCTCGCTGAAATAGCCGAGAAATACCAGGTTAGTATCCTCGCCCTGGGCGGTCAACCTTCTGTAATGAACATTGAATATTTCGTTGATGATCTCAAAAAACATGGCGTCAACCTTCGTCGATCATTCTTTCTTTTTAGTATAGTTGACTATGATACCTCCGGATGGATCATCCGCGACGCCTTCATCGATGACCTTGTTCACTACGGTATAAAAAATATTAACTGCGTAGATCTCATCAACCCGGATATGCTCTCTCCTGATGAGATCCTTGCTGCTCGTTACCCTGTTCCGATCTCCGAGAACATGCGCAAGAAAAACACCGCCTGGCTCAGAGAAATCAAGAAAATGAAATACAACAACCAGGAACACCTGGATCCCAAAAAGGACCGTAGAGGGCGTAAGATCATTTACGGGCTTGAAGCCGAATCCGTCTCAAGTAAACGCCTTGAAGAAAAACTCGACGTTCTGCTCCCTCCTTTCTTGGGAAAGAACGAACGACTACTTAAGATAATGTCTCTCGAAAAGCTTAACCAATCGCTTAAAGATCTGATCCTCTTTAAGCTCACTTAAAGGAGCCACTATGCCGGAAGAAATGGACCTCATAAAACTAAATACAATTAAGAGATATATCAAAGACGTTAAACACATGCGTATATCCTCCTCCTCAGCGAACGAGCTCCGGATCCGGTTCAATTCCATCATTAAAAAAATCATTTCAGAAGGAGCCACGTCCGCGAAGCAAGATAAACGCTCCACCATCATGCCCCGGGACATTACCCCGGCCATAGCGACCGCCCTGGGCAAGAAAACACTCTCGCCCAAGGATCTGATTAAATCGATTAAAAAACTGAACCCTATAGACCTAGGAGATCTCTCAAAGCTGATTACAGCATATATCGAGGACGAGAAACAGAAAAAGAAATGAATAAAAAAGACTTAGCTATAGATTTAAGACGTGAGTACGGTTTTTCCTGGAAAGACGCGAACGGGATCATCGATACTGTTCTTGGCTCGATCAGATCCGGTCTGCGCTCCGGAGACAAAGTTTCCCTGCATACTTTCGGGACATTCAGCGTGAAAGAATTCTCAACCAGAAAATACAGAGATATCCGGACCGGCCGGATCCAGATAAAAGGCATTACAAATAAAGTGAAGTTTAACCCTTCCCGGTATATTCTTAAACCATGACAAAAAAGAAAATTAGTAGAAGAATTGAAATAAGAAGACGTGGAATTCTTTACTACGTCCGGATCGACGCTCGTGGCCGGTGGAAAAGCTGGGTTCGTGCTGGGAAAGCGATTACGTTGGATCGTAAGCGGAAGGCTAAAACAAAAGTAAAATCTGGACAAAAAGATCGTGGGGATTGATTCTTTCCTTACTAAATTTTTATTATACTATCTAAGAACTCCTTTACTTCAGGATACTTATTTTTCAGCTTCTCACATCTTTTATACGTTATTTTTATGCAGGTTATCTTACATAACCATTTTTTAAGTGCTTCGGTTTCAAAGTCAAGCTTATCCTCTTGTGGGTTTTGTGTCGTTACTTCATTCGTTATAAATCTTAAGATATTCTCTTTTAAGTATCCTTTTTGCTTTTTTTTCTGAATCAGTTTCTTTGCATCTATCGTTTGGTATTTTTTCTTCTTAAGTATTTCATTAACAGCCCCCAGAAGTATCTCAGGATAAATAAGATCTTCAATTTCGTGATTATACCCTTTTCCCGTGTCCCCGGCCCAATTGCCAACATATATTTTATAAACATTTATGCTCGGATATTTATCCGCTAACGCATTGTAAATTTCCCTTCCCTTCGAATCATAATCTAGTACACATAAAACCTCTGGTTTATAGCTTAAATCTTGAGCAAAGTCATTCAAAAAAGATAAATATCCTTTAATTTTATCTGCTCCTCCAGCAACAAAAATATTAGGGCTACTTAAATCGTTGCTCCTCAAAAGAGTAGATATGTACTCTTTATCTTCAAACCCCTCAACAAGAACATTATAAGGAACTATTTCCCAACTGTCATTATTTTGTATCCCCATATGGCTTTTTATTGCAACAACCTTTTCATAGCCCTTTAAATGATTTAAATGCGTATCAACTTTAAAGTATTCTTCATCGGGGCGTCGTTCGTACTTCTTTATCTCATAATCGGCGTCTAACAACAAACAGCTATCAAGTTCATTAAGATTTATAAAATGGTGTGAATGAGTTGTTAATATTATTGTTAGTTTTTCTGCTAAATTTCTTAAAATATTGTAAACTTCTTTTTGGAGACCTGGCTGCAAAAATACTTCTGGTTCATCAATCCCCCATATCACATTTTTTTTAGTATTTGCTGAAATGTATCGAACAAGGGACAAAAAGAGCAGCCTCTGAATTCCACTTCCCTTAAAGTCAAGTTTCTTGCGATTAGCATCATATAAAGTAAAGGTAACCATATCGGCAATAGCCTCTCTTAACGTTTCGAACTCGGGGAAGTTTATTTCAATATTCCACGATTTAAGCTTTTTTATAGAATCGTTCTTTTTAATAAACTCTTTGAAATATTCCCCTATTTCGTCCTCAATTCCTTTTACTGTCTCTCGTGAAGTAGAAATAAACTCCTCTAAGGTCTCTAAAGGTATTTTTTGTTTTTTTCTTAAATGATCTAGGCCGGCAGACAAAACATCTGTTTTGACAATATCTCCTATCATTTTAGGTAGATTAACGTTGCTTGCTTCAATAAAAATATACCAGAATTTTTTCAGAAATTTATCTATTTCCGTTACTTCTAATTTACTTTTTTTCACTCTTAAGACATGCTTTTGTCCTGTTTTTTTTATTGTTATTATCTTTTTCTTCTGAGTGAACTCCTTTTTTATAGTCCATCTTGTTTTTGCCTTTTCATCCCAAAAACAAATTTCTATAACTGATTTAAACCCTTGACCGCGACTACCCTCGACAATGTGATAAGGTATATCATCTTCGGGCGCGAATTTTTCATGAAAAAATAAGTTTAAGGCTCTAAGAATATTTGTTTTTCCCACGTTGTTCGGCCCACAAATTACGCTAGGCTCCTCCTGGGAAGGAAAATTTATCGTTAATTCAGAAATAGATCTATAGTGGTGTATTCTAATTTTTTTAATTCTATATTTCATTCCCATCCGAAAGCCCCTTGTATTGGATATATTTCTATACTTATATATCCAATTTCCCTGTTTTTACCTTGTTTTTAGGCTGTTTTTTAAAGGTAATATATCCAATTTACACATATAACGCATTGACCGCTTTTTCTGTGTCTTCATTTATCACGTCGGCGTATACTTCTGTTACTTGGCAACTCGCATGTCCCAGCTGCTTTTGTACCATCCTTAGATCTTTAGTGTTCCGATATAACATAGTTCCGTATGTATGACGCGCACTGTGTATGCTATACGGTGTTTTTATGCCCGCCTCCCCTACCCAGTGCTTAAATCTCTTTTGAATGGCGCTGAGGGTCATCCTGGGGCT
>Ga0208769_1001387_pt1 | contig 10744 bp, 20 predicted proteins | sample AntAceMetag02UKC_FD_184768 | JGI IMG/M metagenome (GOLD analysis project Ga0208769, IMG submission 184768) | Saline lake microbial communities from Ace Lake, Antarctica- Antarctic Ace Lake Metagenome 02UKC (SPAdes) (version 2) | ecosystem: Environmental > Aquatic > Non-marine Saline and Alkaline... | reverse complement strand
AATTACCCCCTCACCACTTTTATATCCTTCATAAATTAAAACATATTTAGCATATAACTTTATTCTTTCAACCGCGTTTTTATAAGCGTCTGGGTGTAGATGTTGTAAATGCTCATAACTTAAAATCACATCAACCCCTTCAAATAAAAGCAATTTTTCTGTGTCTTGGTCGTATGCTTCCAATAACATTCCACGACATATTTCTAAAAACCGTTTGTTAATATCAGTCCCCTTTAATTTAACATCTTTAAATTTCCTTTTGATCATTAGCAAGTTCTTTCCGACTCCACACCCCACTTCTAGCAAACTTTTAAATTCAATCTTTTTTAAAACTCTCAATACCTTTTCAAATTCTTTTTCGTATTTGCTATAGTTGTTCGCCCATTCCGTAACCCAAAACTTAGTATAGTCATCTTCTTTCCACTTCTCTTTAAATGTTTCTTTATTCCAACTCATTATTTTTTCCAACCATTAAAACCAAACTGACCGGGCTTAATGGTATCGATTAATTGTTTAATTACCTCCGGATATTTGCCTTCATAGTCTTGAGCCTTTTCAATCTCCGGCTTGTGATATTCCATGTAATGTTTTACTTCATCGCCTTTTTTAAAGGGCATCCCAGTTTTATAATACCGGTAATACGCTTTCCAATATCTAAACCAAAAATATTCAATATGCTCTTTAGTTTTAAATGTTCCATCAAAATTGAACATCGAGACTCCTATCCTTAAATGTTTTGAATTATCATAAACACCTTCATAAATTCCGTCCTTCTCTCCTCTAACTTCTATTGGATGGCTTAGGCTTAAAAATTCATTCGTTGCCTTGCCTAGTTTAATCTTATCTCCAAATTCCTTTCTATTAATTGCACAAGCCCTAAATCCTTTGCAAAAATATTTATTATATAACGGGAAGTTATAGCAAATAAAACTAGCGACTGGCTTATCCGGATTATCTTCTAGCTTACTTCTTATTTCTGCAAAATCTTTTTCCATAAAGAACCTGTCAATGTCCATTTTGATAACCCAATCCCCTGTGCAACTTTCTATTCCGAAGTTAAACGATTTAGGTATCTGCTCCCAATTCCAATTCATTTTCCATTTATAAAAAACTACTTTAACATTATCCAGCCCTAACTTCTCAATCTCTTTTAGCGATCCATCCGTTGAGTCCCCGTCAACCACTACCACCTCATCAGCTAACTCTGAATAGTTCTTAATCGCTTCTAAATAATTATCTCCTCTCAATCTAGGATTAGTAATGTTTGTTGAAATACTTAGTTTCTTAGTTTCCATAACTTAGTTTTCATTCTTAAAATCTCATATCTTTTTTTGCTTTTGTTCTTCGTCCCAAATTGTGCTTCTGATTTTGCGGCTGTTTCAAAATGCAAAATGTAATTCAAATTTCTCATCCGTTCTCTTATTTCTTGGCTTTGCCCTCCATACTCATTAATTCGTTCATTGAACATTCCACAATTAGCAATGTGTTGCTTTCTTATCATAAAAAAGTTTTCTATAAAATCCCTTTTACCAGCTCCCTTATTTCCCCAAACTGCGGAAGGACTTTTGATTTTCTTTATATGATTAACAAAAACTTCAACTGCTTCTGGCTCTGGGATAAATCTATCATCAGAAAACAATAAATAATTTCCGCTTGCTTCAAAGATGCCATGATTCCTCGCCCCTGCTAAACCATACCCGGAATACATTGTGTTAATATATTTCAATGAAACACTTTTGTTTTTCTTCTTCCATCCATCAATAACCTTAAATGTTTCATCGGAAGAATTATCGTCACAAACTATTAGCTCGACTGGTTTATATGTTTGTTGTTTTCCATAAGCATCTAAAACATTTGCGATAGTTTTAGCCCTATTGAATGTTGGTATTATTACAGAAACCAAATCTTTTTCAAAAGCTAAGTTGTAATACAACTTCTCATAGTTCCTAGCCATTATTTCTTTATTCATATTCTTAACAGTATTCCAAGCCGCTTGCCTCATTTTATTTTTTTCTTCTAGGCTCATCTTTAAAAATCTATTTATCCCGTCCCTTAAACTTTTATAGTTTTCAAACTCGACTAAGATCCCATTTTCTCCGTCTTTTATAATATCATTTGCCTCACCGCTTCGGGTTGTTATAACTGGCACGCCGCAAGCCATAGCCTCTAGCAATCCCAAAGTCCCCTCCTCAATGCCATCTCTGCTATTCCCGATATAGCAATTCATTTCGTGATAGACGCTAATTTGATCTTCGTCTGCTGTTCCAAACCTAATGTCAAGTTGCTCTTTATACTCTTGGCATTTTTTCCAGTAATCCGCCTTGTCAATTCTCCCCATGCAGGTAACCTTTTTACCAGCTTCTTTTGCATACTTAGCAATATCAACTAGTCCTTTCCAATCAACAATCCTACCGACATATCCAATATTTCCATCAGCTTTATATTTTTCATTATATTTAAAATGTTCAATATCAATTCCATGTTGAATGACTTCGATATTCCAATGTCCTGCTTCTTTTAAAATATTCTTTGCTCTTTGCGTATGAGTAACTAAGCAATCAATATTTTCCCAATTATAAGTCAACAGGTTTTTTTGGTTGTGATGAGTTAAAATAATTTTCCTGCCCTTGCAAGCTTCTTTTCCTGCTAAGGTATTAGCTAAGTCCCAATAATGAAAATGAATAATGTCCGGATTAAATTCTTTTACTTTCTGATCAAATATATTGCTCCAATTTTCAGTATCACGTCTTAAGTCTTTCGGGTGTATTTCCAAAATGTCTATATCTATATGCAAATTTTTTTGTTGTATTGTTCTCGCTAAGGCTCCTATCGCCCACCCTCCGAAATCAATAACTTGTAAAACCTTCATTTCGTGTAGTTAATTATAAATAAGCCAATTATCCCTAATGTTATTAGTATTATTAGTGGTATCACTTCCATATGTCTACTTTTAATTTCCAACCCAATTTATCTTCTTTAAAATCCCATTTATTAAATCCTGCGTTTATAATATAATCTTCTAATCTTTCTGCTGTAAAAATATTTAAATGTGCGTCAAACTCATGTTTTTGAGCTCCGCAAAATGCCATTAACCATCTATTCGGATGAACTGTTTTGCCAGTTTCCTTTCTTAATTTTAAAACTTGATCTTCGCTTTCTGGCTTGTGGGGTATAATTTCACTTATCCAATCGTTCATCATCGCTTTCATCATGTTTCCACAATCAGGAACTTGAATGTGCATTTTACCTCCAACCTTTAAAATTCTAAAACACTCTTTCAAAACTGCGTCTGTTTTTCTCCAACTGATATGTTCCAAAACTTCCGTCATTAAAATCTCGTCAATACTGTTTTCTTCAAACGGGTATGGGTATTCTGTTAGGTTGTGAACTATATCAACATTTTCCAATCCCAATGCGTCAACATTCGTATAGCCTTTTATTCTTTTGTTGTGGCTTCCTAAATTTAGTTTCATTTTTTTGTTAGGAGCTGGGGGAAGCTCCTATTTAATTTTAATGCTTCTTACTGTTAGCAAGTTAAGCCTTTTTCTGATTAATTCCTCTTGTTCTTCTTTCGACTTCTCCTTAAAGTCATTCGGCATGTAAATTGAAAGTTCAAGCTCTACATTGACAATCATTGTTGCCTCCTTTTCCCCCGATACTTTTGAACCTTACAATCGTCCCGTTGTCCCAATACCTTTGGATGTAGTCGGTCTTTTCTTTTTCGTTCATTTCCGACCACTCCTTGCCACAAATTAAACTGCAATCTTCCGTTCTCACTTCTACATTTAATAACATTGTATTCTCCTCCTTTATCATTTTTTTATTGCCTTAATTAGTGATCCTTGATAATTATGAATAATCTCGTTGTTTTTTCTTAGCCCTCTCATTTTCTCTGTGTTGTAAACAGTAACAACTCTATTCATATCTTCAAACTTTCTTGCTTCCATTTCCTCTATCGCAAACCCCGATTCTTCCAATAACTTAATCGCACCATACCATGTATATCTCAAACAATCTTCTTTTATCGGCTCGTGGTGTGGATAAAGAAAGTGAAAACTAATATATAAAATCCCTCCCTTTTTTAAAAACCAATTCATGTTTTTTAAAGCAACGACTGGGTTCCAAATATATTCCATAACCTCAAGGCAAAAAACGTTGTCAAAATAATCCTCATAATAATCTTTGTCCTTAAAACTTAGTTCATCCCTAAATTCTTTGTTTAAATCTAAAACTACGTCCGGCTTTTGTTTTGTTTTGTGTGGCTCTTTTAAATCTAAAATCCTATATTCCGTTCCCATAGAAAATTCTCGTATTCGCCCCTTCAATGGGTATTGTGATCCACCTACATCTAAAACTTTGCCATCAACTTCAATAGTTTTTAACCACGCCTCTAATTGTTGTCTGCTATAGCTCGACATTTGTTTCATCTGTTAATAATTGAAATAAGCCATCGTATTTTTGTCCCATCGCTTCTAAGCTAAAATCTTCTTTAAACGCTTCTAGGTTAAACTTTTTCCCCATTGCTAACTCTACTAAATCAGTAGGCTTCAACTCATAATCTATCGGTACCCCATATTTAACTAGCTCCTTTGTCCCTCCGTAATTATGATAGATAACTGGCACGCCGCAGGCTTGACATTCAAGAACTGTATTGCTACAAGCATCTGCAAAATAAGGTAGGAAGGCGACATCACATCCCCTGATAATGTTTGCCAAAAGATGTTTATCTTCAATTACTCCCCTATATTCAAAATTTTCTCCGTTATGAAATTCAAAGGGATTATTTATTTTTTGGATAGCATCAGAAAAACGACCTGCCAAAACCAGCGTGTCGTCCTTTTTAATAAGGTTATATTCTCTCCACCAGTATTGAACTACATGGAAATTCTTTGTTTCATTTCTTGAAAACTTTGAGTAAAAAATTCTATTGTCCCCCCAGTCTTTCATTTCAGCGGGATAAAAAAACTCTGAGTCAACCCCATTTCTTATAACTATTCCATCACCGCAAATTTCTTCCAAGATGTGTTTAGCCCAGTCACTCTGATAAACAATTACATTAGCTCCCTCTGCATATTCTCTCATCCTTGACATTCCGGTGCTACGGTTTTTGCTATCCTCTAAAATATTATCAACTCTTAAAATTATTGGCTTGTTTTTTTTCTTAGCATCAACAAAGTCTGCTCGATCACATAAAGTTGCTCCGGCAATTAATAGAATATCATAATCACCATCGGCAACAACCTCATGGATGGACGCCTTTTTTAGGTTATCAATGAAGGATATCCCTCCTCCAATTCCTGTTTGTGTAGACTTAGGTATTTTTATTTTCATATGATAATTTTTTTATTATATTTTCAAACTTTTCCCACATATCAAATTTTTCTATTTCCCATGAATGGCAAGCTAAATGAAAGTAACCACCAATTTTCCCTGCTTCAAACATCTGATCGAACCTATTTAGTTTGTCCGGATAAACGTGAAACGTAATGGGTAATTCTAATTTATCATATCCGCTAACATCAGTTATCCATTGCCTCATTGTTCTTGCTTCTGTAAACCCAGCTTTTTTAACTAATTTGTGCATCATATCATTATGCCATCCTTTCGGGTATGCAAATTTAGTTATCTTTTTTCCGATTATATTTTCTAAATAATTCTTTCCACAAATTATTTCACGATAAGCGTCTTTCTCTTTTGCTAGCGTTAGCATGCAATGATTTAAAGTATGCCCGCCAATTTCTTGAGTCTCCGATAAAATTTTAATCTGTTTGTCACTTAACGGGTGATGATCTTGATAATTCGGTGCTATGTAAAACACTCCTTTAAATCCATATTCGCTTAAAATGTTAACCACCTTGAAATCATAAACACTTCCATCATCAATAGAAATTATTATTTTCATGTTTTGTGTTCAAGCATCGCCACTTGGTAAACTAATTTTTTTTCTGCATCTAGTATTTGTTCTAGTTGTTTTTCTACTTGCATTCTTTCTTCTACTTTTTTTTGTATTTTCATTGCTTCATCCTTTTCCTTAGTAAGGCTTCCTTTTTTCTTCGATCTTATTTCTGCTGTTAAAGTTCCTAATCTTTCTCTATCCTTTTTTATGTCTCCACCTAAAACATCGTTAAAATACGCCCTAATGAATTGCAAATCAAAACGAACTGCAATTAGTTGATGCATTTTTTCTGCCTTAATTCTCTTAAAGCTCTTTTTTTGTTTCCTTGTCATTTTCTTATTAGTTAAATTATTAATTAAATGATAACACCCTTCTTTCTATTTGTCAATTTTTTCAATCTCAAATTCTATAAATTCATCTCCCTTTTTTACATCTACTTTCTCAACAATCCATTTATAGATTCTCCTGTCATTGAAACCATACTTAGCCGAGATAATATCTTGAAATTGTTTTATACAGTTATCGCCATCAGCGTTTTTACTGCTTAACCCAAAAATATAATTTACTTTTAGTGTCCCTTCCGGAACTTCTAGCTTAGGCAGTATGCGGAGTAGATCCCTTTCGTAATATTCATAGTTTTTGGTTTTAAATCTTTTCCCCTGCCAAGCATCATTAACTGATAGTGGTTTTATTTCTATTTTATTCACTCCTTTAAGTTATTTTTTATATTTTAAAAAAAGCTTGATGTCTTCATTGCTTACCATTTCATCAGGGTCGGTTATTCTGTCCTCATTTAACCATTGTCTTAACATTTCAATCCCAACCTCATCTTCATAAATTCTTTTCTCAAACTTCTTTTTCCAAGAGTTATCTTTAGCTTCTAGTTTTGCGTTAAATATTTTTATTAATTTATTTGAAATTTTAACAGCTTTTTCAGTATCAAAAACACCAGTGTTTTTAAATAGCTTCCAGCAAGTTGATGCTTCTCCGACGGCAATTCTTATATTTTCTTCAATGTTTTGTTTATTCATTATTATTTATTAGTTTTTATAAAATCAATAATCTCGTTTATCTTATCTGCCAACTCTTCTATTTTGCCATCACTATAATTAAACTCTGTATACCTATCACCAGAATTGTTAATTTCTACGACTGTTCTTTCAGCTTTAAATTTTTTTAAGTCTAGCTTTTTCATTATTCTTTATTAGTTTTTATTCACTTTAAACGGCGTTGTTGATAGTTCCAACTATTTATTAGCTTTACGGCTATCCGTATATCTTGCCCACACTTTTAGCGTCTACCTATTCCGCCACTCTCCGATGTAATGAACAAATTTTAATTATTTATCTTCTCTAATTATGAGATCACAAACTATTTGAGCCATCGTTCCTTTTCCTTCTTTTTTTAGCCTTCTCAAACTAAAATGTGCTTGCTTATTTAGCCACACAGACCTAAATTGTTCTAAAACTGGTTTTTTGAGCTTGTTTTTGTTTAAATCTTGCTTTTTCATTTTATCTATTATAATAGATAATAATAATGCCCCCCTTTTTTTCTATTCTTATTCCCGAAAGTAGGCTTGGGAGAAGATCAAATACCTTTCTTCTTAAAGGCGCCTTTTAATATAAACTCTTTAAAAAAAATAAAAAATTTACAATAAAAACATTTCGTACAATTAAGCTGTTAAAAAAGTAAAACTAATTTAATTAAAAATAACTTTTTAATTATCAAGATCTACTTTCATTTTAATGAGGAGGTATCTTTGTAATTATAAGAGAAAAAGAAAACTCATATAAAGACACTCCCCCATTAAAATAAAAAAAGAATACCTTACAACTGCCTTTGCCAATGCTGACCTCTATCACGAAATCTAACAAAGGCATGTGTAAAACATCCTTTATGTGATAGATGGTTGAATAATTGCATTGGTAATATTTTTCATATTTTAAATGTACATCCTTTCTAAAATAAAGTCAACAGTCCTTTCTTGAGGCAAAACTAACTAAGGGATCTCTTGTTAGCCTCACCTCAAGCGTACGAGCATAAAAGCTCTCACTGCTATGCCGTAACCTTTTTATCTAATCTACCACAATATAAGACAACCTTTTTCTTCCAAATTCATTTGCTCTCAACTTATCATTTCCCATATAAACATCAACCTTATTTAATCCATCATATCTTTTATTCATACGATCATGAACAGTACATACTCCTAACCCTTCAATAGCCAACTTAGTTCCAAAGTCATAATCATTAGAAGCAATCACGCATTCATATACCTCTTTTAAGTTGGTTCCATCAGCTGTTATGTATGGAGTACTATCAGTTTCAAAAATGCTTGATGTGTAAGCTGAAACCTCTATAACTAATATCTCTTGATCTTCATCATCATTTCCTTGATCAATATTGTCTCCATCTGCAATTTTTGGATCATTTGATTTACTCTCGACAGTGATAATTCTTTTTGCAAGTAAGTTTGCTTTTGCTTTTGATGTTTCATTTTTTATTAAGAGTGCTAAAGATATTAAACCAATAATTGCATATGTTATAATCATTATCTTAACACAATTCTTAGGCATAATATATTCTTGATCTATTTTCATTTTTATTTTTTATTTATTAAAATAGCTATGCAATCCCTATTATGAAGCCGTAAATAAATGATATACTCCAAATAATAAGCGCTATAAATCCCATTACGTAAATAGTTTTTTGGTACCACTTGTTTAATTCCCACGTTGTTTTCCCTGTTTCTGGGTTGTAATTTGTTTTCATTGTTTTATGTTTAAAAATTAATTAATTCTCGACCTTTATTTATTAAACCATTCTAAAATTTCTGGCATAAAAGTTATATAAACTATAAATACTAATATCCACAAAGCTATTTTACTTATTATACTCTTCATCTCTTTAAATGTGGCGGTATAATAGTTCCATTCTTCTTTTAATATTTTTTTCATTTGAATAAGCTTCTTAAAAATCTTCTTAATTTTGAGTTTCTACAAGCGACTAATGATTCTAACTTATAAATCTCCCTGACATGCAAACCATTTATATACTTATATTTTGTTAATCTCATCTTTATTTATTTAATAAATTATATAAGGTGTGCAACGAGGCTTATGCTTAAGACGACTGCTCGAATTACGCACCTTATATAATTTATTTTAATTCTTTAATCGCTTGATAAGTAATTACCACTAGAAACAATAATAACATAAAATATATTCCTGCAAAGAAAATTTCTAATTGAACGATACCGTTTGCTTGAATGAACCCGAGCGGAGCAGAATATGTTATTCCCGTCCAAACTAATATTAATATTACAATCCAAATTACTTTTTTCATATTTATTGTATTACTTTATAATTTGCGAAACTTGTTTTATATTTACCAGTTCTTACAAATTTTTTATAAGCTTTAATTATTCCTTTTCTATTATTACCTTCTATCATAATCCTAAATACAATATCACTTTCTTTTATTTCATACCATTCTTTAGAGCCTTTAGGTTTTTTTAAATATTTCATATTGTTAATTAAATATTCTAATGTTTTTTATCCACCTTATTAATATGTTTTAATGTGTTTTGTTAAGCTCTAACCATTTAAACTTGATCAGATGTAAATCGTTAAACTTGATTGAGGAGCTAAGCTATTTTTATTATTTATGAGCTAGATCTCTCTAATCAATTACTCAACTTTATATTCTAAGTATACACCCTATTGAGAAAAAGTCAACAGCAGTTATGCACAAGTAAGAATAGTTGACAGCCATCTAATTTTAATGTAAGATATAGGTGACGCAAACTAGCTGTTCTTTATGCTAACTACTCTTCTTAAAAAACCGAATAGCCTCCCTTTTTAGTAGCTTATTGCTACTCAAGAACCTTGCGTTTTTTATTTAATATGCGTGATTGTAATTTTAAATTTTTTTTAGAGGCTATGAAAATTATTCATTTTTAATATATTATATTAAGCAAGAAGCTATGGATCAATTGAAGGAATTAAAAAAGTCCAACACCTTACTATTAAAGGCTTTTCAAGATCTTGAGAATCAAAAGAAGGAAATAGTAGAGAGAGGGAATAAAGAATTAGCAGACTTAACTCAAAAGCAAACTGAGTTAAATACTTCAATCGTTAAAAATCAAGGCAAGATCGAACTCTTAGAGGAAAATAAAAGTAAGATTGTTGTGCCAGATAATCAAATAGTAACTCCAAAGTAATGACGTTTACATTAGGAGTTTTTTTTGGCTTAATTCTGGGGATCTTGATTGCTGTAGCACTATTAATAGGACAAGCATTGCTACACAAGAAAGGAATAGAAATAACAAGACCTTTAAATAAACTAGCTAAGAAGGATGTTGAAATAATCAATCCGTTAAAAGAGCATAGAGCTAAGAAAATATTTGAAGAGTTATAAGCTCTTGTAGCTCAGTGGTAGAGCGATTCTTTTGTAAAGAATGAGTTGTGGGTTCGAATCCTACCAGGAGCTCGTAAATATTAAATAAATATATGATTCTATGTTCAGATAACAAAGAAACAACTAAAATAGAGCAGTTGCAAATAGAAATCGAAGAAAAAGAATTAGAGATTGAATTAGAAGAAAAGAGAATTGAATTAGAAAGACTTAAAAAGATTGTTGTTGAAGAAGAGATTGTTGTAAGAAAAAGATATATAGATGAATGGCCAACCTAGATACGAAACTCCTACTTGGTCAGATCCGCTCCACTACTAGTCGACCATATAAAAAAGTATTATTTATTAAAAATATATGCAAAAACCGCTAAACGACAACGTATTATTAGAAATAGAAGTGTTCGATAAAACTAAGAGCGGACTTGTTTTGCCT
>Ga0208769_1001385_pt1 | contig 10745 bp, 25 predicted proteins | sample AntAceMetag02UKC_FD_184768 | JGI IMG/M metagenome (GOLD analysis project Ga0208769, IMG submission 184768) | Saline lake microbial communities from Ace Lake, Antarctica- Antarctic Ace Lake Metagenome 02UKC (SPAdes) (version 2) | ecosystem: Environmental > Aquatic > Non-marine Saline and Alkaline... | reverse complement strand
TATCCAATTATGTTTAAGTATGGATTGGAACATGAGAGTTCAATCAGTATAATTTTAGCACCAAGAATAGAAAATAATTAAAACACTAGGAGGAAATTGAAATGGTAGAAATTAAAATATGGTATGAAAAGATAATTGATGCTGTTACAGAATTAGAAATGAATGACTATAAACCAACTGATCTCTATATCTTTAATAGTATTTCAAACGAATTGGGAAAGGAATATAGTAAACTTGCACAGAAAGGAGTTATTTCATTTACACATTTTATGGGAATGAGGTTACATCATGTAAGCAAGGCAAGTGAATTTAAAGTAGTTGATATCAATTATAAAAAGAATTATTTAAAAGCTAGTGTTAAATTATGAAGATGGATTATATACTAGATGTTGGAGGAAATTGAAATGGAATGTAAAAATTGTGGAAAGGAAAATCATTCAAAAGAAGAAGATTTATTGTGCCAGGAATGCAGAGAAATATTTGGTCATTCTCTTTATTCAGAGTTATAATAACAATGGGAGGAAATTGAAAATGGAAATAAAAAAATACATTGAACAAAGAAAGAAACTTGTTACGCAATTGAGAAGTCTTATTACTCTGCGGCTTCAAGCCAACAAAGATATCCGTAAAGTCCGGAGTGAAATGGATGGATGGGATTCCGCATTGATAGAGGGGGATTAAAATGGTCTTAGAAGGAAGAAAGATTAAAGCAATGAGGAATATGACAAAAGCCGAACTCAAAAGGGAAGGATGGGATGGCAAGTGTATCTGCCTAGAACTAGACGACGGCACAATATTATATCCCTCAAGAGATGAAGAAGGTAATGGGCCAGGAGCATTGTTTGGCTATGAAGATGGCAAGACAATTATGTACTGGATTTAAGAGGTAAGATAAGATGGCACAAGTAACACTGCTCGGAGAGGAAGCAGAAGAGACTGCGCAGAAAAAGAATCCAGAGAAAGTGGAGATTATCATTGAGCCTGGACACCACTATGATAAGTCACATAAGAATGGCGCAGAGTACACAAGCGTTGATTTTAGTGCTAGAACATACGGAGGCTGCAGTGGTCGTGATACTGATGAGGAGATTAATAATTCGGTAAAGCACTACAAGGAATGGATCATAAGGAAAGGGGATATCCCTGTGGGTGAACTACCACCACCTAACATTTGGTTTCACCAAAGTTAAGGGAAGTGGCTTCTTGTTTCATAGACACATATCTAGAATCAAAAACATTCTGATTCCCCGAAAGAGGTATCTCCACAAGCGTAACTTCAGGCAGTTCCTGCCTTAGTTTATTGATTGTAAGTTTTCTAATCTCTAATGCAGAATTATAATCTCGGTTTATATCCAAACCACAATTACTGCATTGGTGTTGTCTCTGATGCAGTCCCTTTGGTACAGTTATTCCACAGTTACTACATCTCTGGGATGTACCTCTTGAATTGACAGTTACAGCATATTTACCAGCATTTTCGGCTTTGTAAGTAATAAACTGTCTTAGTCTCCCCCAAGATACATCTGAAATTGATTTTGATAAATGTTTATTCTGAACCATATTAGACACAACCAAATCTTCCATGCCAATTGCATCATAATTATCAACATAATATCTAGAAATTTTATGGTCTCTATCTATCCTACATCTTCCTAGCTTTTCATAAGCCACAGCAAGTTTTTGTTTTGATTTATATCTATTAAGACTACCTTTCTTTTTCTTTGATAATTGTCTATGAAGTTTTTTTAGTTTTGCTTCTTGAGACTTTAAGATTCTTGGATTTGGAATATTAGTATTATCTGAATCAAATGTCAAATCAATCAGGCCAACATCAATTCCAACAACTTTACTAATCTTTGTTTTTTTTGGAATTGTTACTTTTCTTTCTTCACAAAGGTTAGCATACCACTTACCTGATGCTTCTCTTTTGATTATTATCTGTTTTATTTTACCAAGTATCTTGCGGTGGCATTTGATTTTTATGTCACCTATCTTAGAAAGATGAAGTTTTGTATTATCCTTAATTAACTTAAATCCAGTTTGGTTATAGGTAAATGATTTGAACCAACCCTTTCCTTTATATCTCAATCTTCCAACTTTGCGTTTACCTTTAGTTTTGGCTAGGGCTGAAAGATTGGAGAATAAACGGTAATTTTCGTATTGTAAGGTTTTGGAATGCACCCTTTTGAATCTTGGTTCACAGATTTTTATCTCGGGGATTGTACCTTGAATCATAGATTTATCTATAACTTTTTGTTCATTAAGTTCAAAGAGGAGTTTATTATACATCTGTCTACATAATTCCTTTGTCTCAAGCAATCTAGCTTCTTCTTTCCTTCCCGGATACAACCTAAATTTATGAGTTATTAGCATTTATTTGTTCCTTCATAATTTTTTGGAATTCATAACTTGGAATTAAATCATTTTCTTTACAATATTCTTGATACTTTTTCCAAATATCTTCCCTCAAGCTTATTGTTACGTTTATTTTTTCCATTTGTTTCATAAATGATAAGTAATTATCATACACTTATAAATCTTTCGGTGTTTCTTTATAAACTAAACTTTTTGTGCTTTTTCATTATTATACAATAGTAATTCTTTACCATACCCTAACTGCAAACAGTTCAGGATATGGACTTCTTTAAAGGGTTAAAAATATAACTCTTCAAAATCTTAATTTTTTAACAAAAAATATATATACATAGGGATCCTATTATATTATTGAAAAAGGTAAGAGACGGTTAATGTTTTAAATTATTACAAATCATTGAGTGTAATTTAATAGTAATAAAAAAGGGTAATCTTTTAAGTATTAACTAATTAACAAAAAAAGGGATTGAAATGGAGATTAAACAAATTGAAAAGATTGAGAAATTTGTGAATAGTCTTCCTGATGCTGAAAAAGGCAGAGCCGTTTTGGTTGTTGAAGGCAAAATATTCAGTTGGGAATCAATTCTAAAAGAATTTAAAAAGGGGGGCCCACTATCTAAAAAAGTTTTAAAGGAGTTAGAGGAGAAATTAAAATGATAGACCACACAATAACAGACGAGGATTGGGAAGTAGTTGAACAAAGGTTAGAGGATATGCCTGAAGAATTACAACTAGGAATTTTGGAACATTCATATACCAAATCTGAGTTATTGGAAGAAGTAAAAAAAAGGAGCCAGGTAGGAATAGCATACGCTGAAATGCAGTTAGGTTTTATAAAATGGTTGGCACAGCAAAGCAAGATAATGGAGTAGGTTCTATACTTATTGGACGATGTAATTGTGATCCTATTGTTAAGTATACTTCTTTTTGGTGTGAAGAAGTGATCTCAGAAGCCAGGGAACAGGGATATTCCTTAATTGACTTAAAGAATGAAAATTTTACAGAATCAAATTTTAATAAATGCGTATTAAAAAATAAACCTTCCATAATTCTATTAATGATCTGCGCGAGTTAGTTAAATTAGGAGGGAAATGAAGATGGCAAATTGGTTTGAGGAATTAAAAGGGATAAGCAGGAAGGATAAGATCATTGCAGTCGCAACTGAAAAAGGATTATTCAATTCAGTTGAAGAAGCAAAGGGTTTAGACTATGAGTTCGATGATGGGTTTGGATGTACCAACGGCCCAAAGTTTACTGCATGGAGTGAGAAGAGAGTTTACTTCCCAGGGGGATTTGATGGGAGTGAATGGATAGATAATGTTCCAAGGCATCCATCAAAAGAAGTAACAATGCATATAGGTGGTGGATAAAATGGTGTTCAAATTAATTGAAACATATAGTGAAGGAGACTACAACGAGTTTGAAGTATGGAAATGCACAGACTGTGGCAGAACTTATACGCATCCAAGTGGATCTGACTGTCCAGCGTGTTGCCCTTGTGAGTTCAAGGAGGATTGAAATGACACAAGCAAATCTATTTGGGGAAACAGTTAAGGTGCCAACTGTAAGTATGTCTGCGCCGGATTGGAAGGGAGAGAAGACTGCGACTAAGCAAGTTCCTCTGGGCCAGCCAAGAGACGAGCAAGGAAACTATATGTCAGATGATGACATTCAATATCCTAAAGAGTATTGTATTAACCAGATTGAATCAGAAGGATACCTTTGGGATATGCGCTGTTGGAATAAGTATAAAGATAAGGCAGAGGTTATGGAAAGATTAAATAATCTGCGAGATCTTAACTGCGGGCATACTGTCTTCTGTATTAAGCTTCTTCTTAATAGATATAATGTAAGTAAGGAAGAAGTCTGCGGCGTTATCATGCGAAATTCTAATAGGAAATATAAGAACCGGTTAGTCAAATGCTTTGGGGATGCAGGGAAATGCCCAAAATATTTAAAGCAAGGTGATTATAGTGGTGGGATTTGTAAAAGGTGCGAGTAATAATAAAAGCAGAGTATCATAAGTATAAGAAGTATAATACTTTCTATACTTACTTACTAATACTTTCTATATATCCCCTACCCAAGATAAGTATAAAGGTATAATAAGTATAACAAATATACATATACTTGAGAATATAAATATTTAATAACTTAAATCCCAAATTATAAATTATGGAATTACCTTATGATCCTTTTATTGAAGATTACATAGCCAACTATGACCAATATAAAGTTCACCCAGTTCTTGAATGTCCTACATTAAAGTTAATGAAGAACCGAATGGTTCAACAAGCAACACAAATTTCAAGGGGATTTTTTTTCTCCGAAAGATCTTTGCTCATTGGAGTTAAAGGGATTGGAAAGACAACGGCATTATTTTTCTTAAGAGATACACTAACCAAAAATGGAGTCACAGTTATAGATACCCCTCGCTTAATAGAAAGTGAAAGTCATTTTGAGATGTTAATTGGAAAGTCAGTAGAAGAATTAATAACAGAGAGTGGAAAGCGTAAGCCATTCTTCTTATTAGTTGATTTCCCAGATTCAATTTCCCCTCAGCAATTTAAGAACTTCTTGACATGGGTTGATAAGATTAATCGCAATCCTAAGATGTATAATTATGTGAACATGGTATTCGCTATGAATAAATCTATGTTTAATAAAGCAGATACTTACTCATTAGTGCTTGGTAAGTTTGTAACATTGAACCTTGAGAGATTTAATTATGGTGAGGTTCAAGGACTATTAGATTCTAGATTAAAGGCATTTAATATAAATTCTAAAGAAATATTCAGTGCAGAAACTATAGCCCTTATCCATTCTTACTCACAAGGAATTCCCAGAAATGTTGTGTCTGCGGCTGGGCTGTTGATTAACAGCAGAGCGCAAATGCCCATCACAAAAGATTCTGCACAAAAGATTCTAAGCAAAGATTATGTTGAGAAGATATTGATTAATAGAATTGAGGATAGAGACCTCAAGGTAAGATACACTAAAATAATCGAAGTGCTTAAGCATGACCTCAAGGGGAGTGTAGAATCACAAGATAAACTAATTAATATTCTCACTGAAAAAGGAATAGTTTCGAGGGCTACAGCCATAAAAGATATTAATAAATTAATTGAAATTGGTGTGCTCCAATGTATTAGGGGGGGGTATAACAGATTTCAAAAAGTGATTAGTTTACTATGAAAAATGGAACCAGAAAAAATACTAAATAAATTACTAGAATTCTTTCGTGATCACAAGGCAGAGTATGAAGGAGAACTATACCCAGACAATAGAATCAATTTAGATTTTGTAGAGATCATTGCATTTGATTATCAGCTCGCAGATGCTATCCTTGAAGATGGACTAAGTGGGATGAAGGCGCTTGAACAAATGGCTCAAGCAGGATTAGTTTCTGAAAGTCCAGTCAAGGTTATCCTTCATAACATCCATAACACTGTACCTTTCAGAGAAATAAGGGACAAACATTTTGGTGAGATCATTGAAATTGAAGGGATAATTAAACACCGGTCAGGGATAAAGACTAGGATCACATCCATATTATTGAAATGTAGGGAATGCCTCCATGAGATTTGGTGGCCCCAAGAACAACTCTTCAGAGTTTATCCTCCTTGTTGTGTATGTGGTAGAAAAACAGTTAATGGATTATGGAAGATTATTGGTGAAGAATCCACCTCCCAAATCAGCGTGAGAGTTGAGGAAATTCAATCAGGAGATTCTACTGAGTTTGATAAATTGAATGTGAGGGTTGAACATCCACTCACTGAAATAAAATTTATTCCATTTTATAGCCCTGGTGAGAGGGTGAAGATAATTGGGATCCTTAAAAAAGAACAGCGATATGTTGGAAATAAACCCACTAATAAACCTAAGCGTTACTTCGAAGCAATCAATGTGTTACCATTAGATGAAAGACCAGATGACAAGATAACTCCTATAGATATTAAACAGTTTAAAGAGATATCCACCTGGCCCATATCCAAGAAGATTGAAATCATAGCGCCAGCGATTGTAGGGCATGACCTTATCAAAGAAGCATTACTATTGCAGCTAGTCGGCGGAGTGTATAAAGAACGCGAGCTCGCAGTCAAGAGAGAGTTCATATCCATACTTTTAGTAGGAGACCCCAGCACAGGCAAAAGCGTGATAGGTAGGAGTATCATCCCATTGAAGGCTCGGGCAAGATATGTTGGTGGTTCAAAGGGAGCAACAGGAGTAGGCCTTACTGCTGGTCTTGTGAGAGATGAAGATGGTAACTTTGCATTAGCCTGCGGCGCAGTCGTATTAGCTAATGGATCAATTTTAGTAGTTGATGAATTTGAAAAGATGCACCAAGATGCAATTGAACCATTACATGAATCCATGAGCGTAGGTACAGTAACAATAAATAAGGGCGGAATCAATGCCACTATGAATGCGCGGACTGCAATCTTAGCAATAGCAAATCCTAAATTTGGAAGATGGGATAATTGCAAACCTTTAATTGACCAAGTAGAATTACAACCATCATTGTTATCTAGATTTGATTTTATATTTGCAGTCAAAGACCAAAGCGATGAACATGAAGATAGAAAGATTGCTAAGGGTATATTGAATGTGGCAGAGCAACATGAAAAGTTAGACCTTAAAGATTATCAATTGTTTAGAAAGTTCATTGCATATTCATCTAAGATTTCTCCAGTTGTAACTAAAGAAGCTTCAAAGCTTATTGAAGATTTCTTTGTAGAAACTAGGAAGAAGGCGAGACAAGCAGATGGTAAAAATGTCCCATTAGGATTCAGACAATTAGATAGTTTAGTTAGATTGACTGAAGCGTATGCGAAACTCAGGCTTTCAAAAAAAGCAACTACAGAAGATGCTAATAAATCCATAAGTCTAATCACTAAATGTTTAGCAAAGCTAGGTGTTGATTTAGAGAGCGGGCTCGCAGAGATTGACAAGATAGAGATGGGCAAGACTAGCACTCGCAAGAAATCAGACTTCATAATTAATCAAATCCCCGCAGGAGAAATAGTTGAGATAGAAGATGTGATTAATGCGTGCAAGGTTTATGGATTAGACAAGCGAGAAGTTGAGAATATTATTGAGAAGATGAAACAGGATGGGGAAATTTATGAACCTCAGCCTTCCTTTTTGAAACGATTATAATGGAGGAAATAAAATGGATGGGTTCACAAAAGAAGCAATGAAGATGATGGTAATCCCTGTAGCAATAGGGTTAGGAGTTTTAGGGTTTGTTGCCTGGGTGATTGTTAAATTGATGCAACATTTCGGAGTGGTATAAATGGCAAATACAAATTGGTATGATGAATTAAAAAAGATTGATGAAGAAGACAAGATCATTATGATTGCAACAAAGAACGGATTGCGCAACTCATTAGAAGCCGCAAAGAAAGAATTAGACTTCCAGTTTGATGATGGGTATGGGGTAGAATCAGGCCCAGTCTTTACAGCTTGGACAGCTAATCGAGTTTACTTTCCTGTTAGTTATGATGGAAGCGAATGGATTGATGATGTTCCTAGAAACCCATCAAAAGAATTTACAAAACATATAGGGGGATAGACTATGAAATGCAAACACTATAAGGGAGACGGATATACTTACAAGCTTAACGATAAAGAAGAGATTAATCTCTGCGCGCAATGTGAAATGAACTTGTATGCGGAGATGGTTAAGCAGGCAGCAATAGAAAATAAGATGCAAACATCTGTTAATGAAATGCACCAGGCGCAGATAGACGCAATCTCAAAATGATTAAACAAATAATTGGTTGGTGTATTTTAATTTCAATAATATCATTATTTATTGGTGCCTTGTATATTATGAAAGGCTGGTTAAGTATTATTATAATATTAATATCAATAGCAATAGCTGGTCTTATAGCATTAGGAATTAGTTTGGTGTTAGATTAAATGAGGTGATTAAAATGATTAAGGAAATAGATTATGATGAGAATGAAGATGGAACAATAGAAGTGCTACTATCATTTGATTCAGTAGAAGAGTATGATGCACTCAAACATCTGCTTGAAAAGATTGAGGAATTAGAAGAAGAAGATGATACCTTCCTAACAACAAAAGATTTAAATACTACTAGCCATTAATAACAAAACATAATGCTAACCAGGGGTGGTGGGCAATTGAAAACTTTGCGGGCGCATATGGGATCACTTGCCTATCACTCCAACTTTACAAAATGAAAAGATTTGACAGATTCAAAAAAGCTGCAGATATTAAAATAGAGTTCGACTCAGTATCAGAGCGCAGACTTTACTTGACCGCAGACAATAAGTATTCTGTAACAGTAAGTTTTGAATCTAAGTTAAATGATAAGGTTACTTGTAAGTATGCTAGATATCAATTTGACTGTAGCTGCGGCCATGCAGCAATGAGAGCCATGCCAGATCAAGTTCAGAATCATTGCAAGCACATACTGGCAGCCATATATTATTTAGTAGAACATAAAGGGGAATTCAAATGAAAAAGTTTATAATTTATTATCATAAAGCTACTGTGGAGGTGAAAAATAATGAAATTGAATATGAACATTAAGGGAATAGCAATTGCATTGTTATTAATTTTAATGACTACGGCTATTGTTGTTCTTAGTGTAAAACCTTGTGATTGCACGGCAGAAATGCAGGCCGCATACACAGGTGGAAGTAGTGATGGATTAACAATGTTAATTCAAGGAATTGAAAAAGAAGGCTATGTCGTTATCGGTATGCCAGACAATCAAAGTTATGCAGTTACAAATCCTAAGTACTGTCAAGCATTGATTAATGCGGCAACAAATTAAGACTGCGGGGGTGGTTTATTATGACTAAAGTAAAAGGATATGTGGGTTCTGAAAAGAACTTGCTAGATATGAAGCGGAGAGTTAGAAGGGAATCTGCCGAACTGGATAGGATAATGCGTAGTGGAGAGAGATCTTCTAAGAGATCATTCGAAGTTCTTCAAGGTGTATCTTATGTAGGATATTCTGCGGGTTTGTTCTCACTGCTAGTCGGCTTCGCATTTAATTCAGTCCCTTGGCTAAGCAAGATTAATATCTTGGTTGGAACCTTTTTGATTACTCATACATTTCTTAGACTTAAAGATGCTAAAAGAGATTATGTTAACAATAGATTAAAAGTCTGCGGCCTAGCTGGAATGTCTAAGGCTATGTCAAAGAGACAGATCGAGGACATTGATAAGAAGCTCGCAGGGATTTGAATATAGAAAGCGGGTAATACTAGTTAAGACCGCGGATTTGTGGGTTCGATTCCCACTGCCTCAATTCAACGGGAGAGAGGATGGAAAAGATCTGAAACCATCAGAACTGCTTACGTAGGCAGGAAGGTGCGACACCTTTCTCTCCCATAACTAATTTAAATACGGGAGAGAGGGCGGAGAGGAAAGCCGCAATTAAAGGAATACATTTATTCCCATGTGCAGGGCATGTTGAGAAACGAATGCAATCTCATCTGGTGCAACGAAAGTGTCTGTGTGTCCGGTTCGAATCCGGAATTTCCCATTGATATTTAACTGTAACAACTGCAGCCATAAAGAGGTATGCAAAATAAAAAAGAAGATCCCAATCAAGTGTAAACATTGGAGGCTTGATGGGGATATGGAATATTACTAATGGAGGATACAATGAAAATCACATTTGATTTACCACCTATAATACATTTCAACTGCGGCCGCAGATCTTATGCCTGCAACCCCAATTGTAATACTAATTCAGATAGGCTCACAAATGAGAAGGAGCTTGTAACTTGTAAGTCTTGCTTGGCTTATCTAAAGAGGAAGGCTCCTAAACTTTCTGCTATAAAAACAAGACAGAATATTAAACGATTAGAATGGGAGATGAAATGAAGAAGGAGATATGTGAATACTGTGGTAAAGAATATATCCCTACTTCATATACCCAAACTTACTGTTCATCTTATTGTTGTAAACGGAGTGTGATGCTTAAACAGTTTTTAAAGACTCACGATAGATGTATGATTTGCAAAAAGTATGGGAAGTTAAGTAAGAAAGTAATCGCGCAGAATGAAGAAGAATACATAATGGTCTGCGACAGTTGCCATAAATACTTGACAGCATATTCTTGGAAATTAAAAAAGTGGGGTTATAAAGTTTCTAAGGGGGTCAATGAGAAAATGAAATTCAATATGGATAAGATGAAGATGTTAACCAGTGATAGGATAGTAAGCATAAGACTAGGCGGTACTTTTGATATGCCAGAGTTAGAGTTATTAGAAATTGAAACAGAAAAAGGTATGCTTCTGAAAGTAGACAAGAACAGATGGGAGAAATTGAAAGTGGGAGATCAGATTAATATTGGCTTGGAGCATATAAAATGAGTGAATCAG
>Ga0208769_1001380_pt1 | contig 10764 bp, 13 predicted proteins | sample AntAceMetag02UKC_FD_184768 | JGI IMG/M metagenome (GOLD analysis project Ga0208769, IMG submission 184768) | Saline lake microbial communities from Ace Lake, Antarctica- Antarctic Ace Lake Metagenome 02UKC (SPAdes) (version 2) | ecosystem: Environmental > Aquatic > Non-marine Saline and Alkaline... | reverse complement strand
CATGTAGTTTGGAATTTTATAACTTTTTTCATAGAATTCTTTTACATAATAGTTAAAGAAATATCCCATAAATATTTCATCGCCACCATTACCGAATAAAACTTGTTTTGTATTGGGCATGTCTTTCAATGCTTTTTTGAGTGTTGCGTATTCCATAATGCTACCCATTCCAGCAATTGGGGAACATGTAATTTCAAGACAGTCGTCCATATTTTCTAGAAAATCATTTTCTGTAAGGTCATAAATATAATGAATTGCTTCTAATTCATGAGCAATTAATTTTGAATATTCTGTCTCATCATAAAACGCTTCGCCAATATAACGTCCAGAATAAATTGATTTTGGTTTTGTTATTAATGCAATAATAGACGAATCAACACCACCAGAAACAGTACATGTAAATTCTTTTGAAAAATCAAAGTCATATTCTTTAAGATAGTTTTGTATTGATTTTTGAAATAATTCATTATCAAATTTTTGATATTTAACATATTTAGATGGATTGTATTTTGCAGATGATCTGATTGTTAATCCTTTAAAAAATGTTTTTCCTGTAATTAATGCTTGGAATGGTAGATATTCTTCAAATATATATTGAAAATCAATATCTAGATTGTTGTTATGAACAATATCTCTAATATCTTCAAATGTTTTATCTTTATATTCATATTTTATTTGCACAATTATTCCTTTAAAAACTGTATAAATTTTATTGAATATGGGGTAAATTCCATAAACTTTCGAACTGAAATGATCATAGTTTCATTAATCTTTTTAAAATTATTAAAGTTCTTCTTAATCATCTTATTATCCACTGATCGAATATGTCGACATTTATATAATTTGTATTTCTTTTTGAATTCTTCTAATTCATAAACTGACAAATCTTGTTCCCAAGGGCATGCAAATAGTAACATCCCATTTGGTTTTAATATCCTATATAATTCATATGATAGTTCAGTTTCATTTTCTACATGTTCAAAAACATCAGTACAAATTACAACATCAAAATATTCATTTTGGAATGGAAGATGTTCAACATTAGCGCGAACTTTAATAACATTATCATTTAGATATGTAAGTCTTGATCTTGAACAATCTACTCCAACACATTCCCCTTTTAAACTATTAATCACATATCCATCACTACATCCAACATCTACAATTTTCAATTTCTTCTCTTTGGGTATCAATATTTCACACAAATTTTGTAATATTTCTGTTTCTAAAGTAATAACTCTATCCCAATCTTTCGCTACAGCATCACAATCATTAAAATAGTCATTATCGGTATTACCAATAAAATCAAGAATGTTGTTTTTAATATCTATTGAATCGTCTTTAAACATTACTTCAACCTCAAATGGGTATATGTTTCTTTAATTTCATTTGTTTTATACCAGTTTACTGCTTCTTGAATCCCTTCTTTTAAAGGGGTTTGTGGCAATATTCCAAAGTCTCTTGTTGTTCTATATGGTTCTAATAATATAGTAGCTACATCATCTTCTCCACGTTCTCTTTCTTCTGCTTCCACATCAGTATCTAATGCTTCTGCTACACATTTATATAGTTCTTTAATTGAAAAATCTTTACCAGTAGAAATATGATAGTATTTACTACCAATACCATCAACAGCTCTAACGACAATATTGACCAAATCATTAATAAATACAAAATCTCTTCGAGTATTCACTACAAAACATGATTGATTATTTGTTAATCGTTGATAGAAAGTTGGTATTGGACCAGATAAATTTCTAGGCCCAAAACAATTTGCTAATCTAAATGAAACAAAATTCAATCCACTAAGAGCAATATATCGTTCAGCTGCGGTCTTTGAAATTGCATAACTATTAGTTGGTTCTATTGGATGGTTTAATGTGATTGGGCTTGTTTGTGGGTGCCCATAACATAATGATGTCTGAAAATATATAAGTCGATTGCACCCACTTTGTTTACAACTTTCAATTACATTTGCTGTTCCAAGAGAATTTGTTAATATATCATTATACCAATCATCTGGATCTTTATAAGAAGCGGCAGCATGAATGAGCACATTTGGTTTCATTTCTTTAAATATTGAAATGATGTTGTCGTCTGTTATTGAACATTCAAATAGTTTGGCTTTTTTAGGCACATTTTCTCTTCGACCTGTTACAAAATTATCAATAATACTAACAGTATCTCTTCTTTTGATTAAATAATCCGCTATTGTAGATCCTATAAAACCAGCACCACCAGTTATTAAAACTTTCATGTTCTTCTCCTTTATTATGATTTACTTAATTGTTGTAATATTTTAGTTATTGCCGTACGATCATCAATACGAACGCGGTTAACAGCTTTGCCAGATTTGATAATCTTTTCAAATGCAGCACGACCGTGAGTTCCATGTTGAAAATCAATTAATTGAATTTTGCCGTTCAAAATTAAAAGTTCTTCTTCTTGAATATCATTATGACTTACATTTAATTTCTCTAAAGATGTTATAATATAATTGATTTGACTTTCCCAATCAGTAGGTGTGTTTTCTTTAGTTAGTTGGATACCTTTGTAAGTCATAATAAATGATTTTGTATTATGTTTAATCAATTGTGGAACTCTATCAAACCCATCTAATTGCTGTAACCAGTACACTTCTTTTCTTACTAAATCGAATTTTTGTCTTAAACGTTCTTTCGGAGTTTTCTTAACATACATTGCGGTTATTTGTTTGCATGATTTATATTGTTCATTTAAATACTCTATTATTGATGTATTTCCAGACATGTATTTTTCTACCTCTTACAAATTATTAATTTTCGATTATGTTGTCTTGGATCATCTAATGATTCATTATTAATTATTTGTATTGTTTTGTATTTTGATTTTAGATATTGTATTTGATCTTTTTGTTGTAGTTCTTTTCCATTCGATTCAAATAATAAGTGTTCTGAATTGTTATAACAGAAATCAATAACTTTTTTCCAATTAGTTATCCAATTGCAAATTGAGAGTAGGAAACATATATCAATATTGGGTTCTAAAAAGAAATTGTTTATGAATTCTAATTTTTCAGTTTCTAAATCAAATGTGTAAAAATGGATGTTTGGTGTTTCTTTAAAATTGCTGATTGCGTTTGCTGTATTAATATAATTTGTATTTTTATCTATCCCAATACCATATTTAATTTGAACGGCAAAATGCTGTAATGTATCACCAATATGACATCCCAGATCGAGAATTGTCTTACCATGAAAATCAAATGGTATGTTTTCAAAACGTATGTTATTATTTCGTTGACCTTGATAAGTTTGACCATCTAAAGTTATTGTATGATATCCACTTTCATAGAGTTTCCCATTATATGCAATTTTTGTTTGTTTTAAATGATTTATTAGATTCAATATCTTTTGTTTACTCATCCAGCTGCTCTTCCTTGTTTGTGTTTTTTAGGTGGTTGAAATGATGGCGGTAATGTATTGTTATGTATTCGTGTCGATGTATGTAATCGTTTGTTTTTCATTAATGAAGAATTTGGTATTTTGTGATTTGGAATTATAACAGGGTTAGAAATTCGTTTGTGTGTGTTTTGTATTATATTTTTAAATCGCAACCCAATAGCTTTTAAACTATGATAAGTTTCAACCCATTCTCTAGTTTTTTGTTGTTTTTTTATCAAAACTTCTCGAGGACTTTGTATTAATTTTATTAATACGTCCTTTAACTGTTTCCTATTATTAGCAATTATCAATTCGCAATTTCCATATTCTTTTTTATATCGTTTTCGATTCCTAAAATTTGTAATCACAATTTTTCCAAGAGCTGCTGCTTCTAAGGCAGTTAGACTCCAATCATGTTGATTATTAGATGTTGAATCAATATTTAAAGATTCGATGTAAATATCACAATGGCTCATTCGTTTTAAATTTCTTTTCCAAGAAATTCGTGGTGTTGTATCATAAGCATTTTTAAATCTATAATTAAAATTTAAATTTTGTATTGAGCTGATATCTTTTATAACTTCATTAATTGATAATGTTCCTTTAATATCATGCTCTGGTCTTATTTTATTACTAGGATAGTGTGCAATTGTAATATTTTTATGTATTCCAAATTCTGGTTGTATTAGTTTTGTATCTACCGGTGGTAGTAACCACTGTTCATTTACTGCTCCTAACCCTAATAGTTCACCAGTTTGTATTATTGAAGCGTCTACTATATTGTTAAAAATTTTGTTTTGTTTCTTATATTTTTTTCTATAGTTTGTTCCACCATGAAATACAAAAACTTTAGTTTGATTTTGAAGAGCTTTGTTAATTGGTGTCAATATTGAATGCATCCATATTACAACGCTTGCTTGACTTACAAATTTTAATAATTCATTTTGATTTTTATATACTATTGATTGTTCATCATGATAGATTTTTTTTTCTGTTATTGAAATTGCATACATTCCAATTTCATTTAATGATTTTGCTAATAGGTAACCCATTCTTGCGTAATCTTTTTTTGATATTAAAAGGATCATATGTTTTTCCTTCATGCAGATGGATATTTATTCAACATCCATCTGCATTTTATTTAAGTTTGATTATTATTTTTTGCCAAAAATATTAAAATAATAATAATCAAACAGCAAATTGCCCATAATCCAAAAGCATATGTCCAACTAATATCGATAATAGTTGGCATTATTACACCAGTAAGCATAGCACCAATATAACCAACACCATCTATAAATCCAGTGGCTGTAGCGACCACCTGATCCGAATGCTTTCGTCCAGGAATTGTTGAAACTAAAAAGACATGAGGCCCATATAAGAAAAATCCAGAAGCAGCTAATAATATTGTTAATTTCCAATCACTAACATATGCGCATGAAATGATAATTATTGTAAGAGCGATCATATATATTGATGTTAATGATTCTCTACTTATATGTTTAACTACAGCATTATACATAAGTGTCCCAATACATCCTGCAATTGGAATCATGAAAATCTTTAAACCGACTTTGTCTATACTTTGGTGATGTACTGTATATAAAAATGTTGGAATCCAAATAATAATACCATATCTAACAAAATTTAAAATTCCTAAATTAATTGCTGATAATACAACAGTTCTGTCCAAAGTCAATTTCAATTGTTCTAGAGAGCGTTTCTGAATTGTTTGTATTTGTGGTTTTCCAATTTGTAAAGTTATTCCCCGCAACATCATTACAATTGATGCTGTCCAGAATCCCCATCTCCAACCAAAATAATGAATAATAAATCCGGTAATTAACCATGCGATTGAATTTCCAATTTGATATGATGTTCCTAATATGCAAGTTACCTTATCATCTTTATAAAGCATTGATGTTGCCCGAACACAAGATGACCATCCCATTGATTGGAAAAACCCATCCATAATTTCTCCAAAAAATAGAAGAAAAAAGACACCACCAGCAAAACCTAAAAACAAATTCATTACAGCTGATAACATTAAACCGAAACCCATATATACAAATGGGTTAAATCGTTCAGATATGTAGCCATGAACAAATTGTCCAATAGCATATGCAAATAGAAATCCACTTGCAACAGCACCTAATTCGCCTTTAGTCATTCCCATTGTTGCTATTAAAATTGGAATAATTAAAGATAAATTTACTTTTCCAAAATAGTATGTTGCATAAGAAGTCCACAAATTAATAAAATTTTTACTTAATATTCTAGTACTCTCCATTTTCTTATCTCCATAAACTAATTTACATTATTTGCATTTTGCCGTTATATAATGAATATTATATTGATTAAATTTGTTTTCTAATACTCTCTTTAATCTTCGACGAGCTCTGTTCTGGATAATACGGCATAGTTATTGTTTGTACACCCATCTCTGATACTATTGCCCTTATTTTAGCAACTTCTTTTGAATCATGACTTTCGCTTTCCATAAGGATGTTTGGTCTTAATGACTTCACATTTGATATTGGCGAATATGTTTTTTGAGGAATAGTAATATCAACACATTTTAATTCATTAACTAAAAACATTCGTTCATCAAAAGACATTGTTGGTTTAGGCTTTCTTTCCATTATTGCTTCATCTGTTAATATACCAACAATTAAAAGATCCCCAAATTTCTTTGAATTCTTCAAATGTAGTACATGTCCTTTATGTAAGATATCTCCACATACATAAGCATAAACTGTTTTCATGATTCTCCTTTGATCACTGCTTTCGTGTTTTCTCCTGTTCTCATGATAATTGGCCACCAAAACTTTCCATCTTCTTTTCGTATTCGATTTGTTACCCATTCTGAAATGTTTTTAGGATCACCACGTTTCTCTTTAAAAAAATTATCATGACTCTTATTAACGTGATCTTTCCAATTCTGTCCATATCGACAAGTTAAATAATCATCAATATTATTAGGCATTGGGTATTTGTCACCGAGGAATTTAGTCATTTGTGGTTTATCATACCATTCAGCTTTCTCTATAAATTTAAATCCTTTAGTTGTGTTTGGATATGCTTCATAGTAATCGTCTTTCTTATGAAACGACCACATATTAAATTTCGATTGTCTTACTCCATATATGAAATCGTTCCTTTGATTTCTTTTTATTCTGAATCCATTTCGACTTAATGATATATAAAGATCATTCCATTGTTTTTCTGATAGTTCAACAAATATTCCCATATCAAGATCAGTGTCCCAGGGCATAATATTATTATATCTTGCATATCCCAATACAATTCCATCTGTAATTACCCATGGGATATTCACTTGTTGAAAAGCAAGTTTGCATGCTTTCAAGTCAGATGCTATTTTATCAATCATTGTTTTAGTTATTGGTTTCGATTTTCTTTTTTTAGTTATTCGTTTTGCCATAATTAATGCGCCTTTTGTTGTTTGTTGTGTTTCTTCTTTGGTGGTCTTATTAATAGTGGTGATGTGTTTGAATTGGGTCTTATTACAAATTGTGATGTAGTACGTTTCTTTTTTGGAATTAAAATTGTATTCCTTAGATTATTAATCAATATTGGTCCAATTATTTTTTTGAGTCTTAATCCAATTGCTTCTAAACTATGATACTTCTCAACCCAGTTTCTAGTTTTTACTTTTAGATTCTGTAATTCATTATTATTCATTTCAATTAATTTTCGAAGTTTTTGTTTCAGTTCTTCTTGAGTATTAATATATTGTAGTGCACAATTTCCATATTCTTTTTTATATCGTTTCCACATTCCAAAATGTGTAATAACAACTTTTCCAAGAGCTGCTGCTTCAAGAGCTTGAATTCCCCATTCTCCATATCGTTTCTTTTCTAAATGTGGACAAAAAGCATCAATATAAATATCACAATTAGATATTCGTTCTATGTTTTTATTCCATGCCATTGTTTTTGAGGAATATATATAATCAAATTTATTTGTAGTTGAATCATCATGTAAGAATTCATTTATTATTAAATTAATTTCTTCTGATCCTTTAGTAATTGTTTTGCTTGGAAAATGAACTATTATCTTTTTGTCATTAATCGCATTGTATATTGGTTGTATTAATCTTGTATTTACCGGTGGTAGTAACCACTGTTCATTTATTGCTCCTAAACCTAATAGGTCACCAGTTTGTATTATTGATTTATTAACAAAATTAAATGTTTTATTTAGTTTTTTAGGGTTTCTTCGATATAGAGTTCCTCCATGAAATACAATTTTCATTTTGTTTTTTAAATTTTTTAAATGATTAAGTAATATTGGTTGAGAATGCATCCAAATAATAACTTTTGCATTATTGGCTAATTCAAGAATTTGACTATCATTACAAATCTTTGCACAATTGGTTTTGTAAAATTTATGTGGTGTTATTGCTACTGCTATTGCGTTCACACCAACACTTTGAAGTGATTGTGCAAGAGTATGTGCTAAGTTTGAAAAATCAATATTGCATAATAATAGAACCATTCATCATCAACTCCTTCAAACTAGAATTAGATTTATATTGCTATAAAATTTAATAAATTTTTTAATTGTATCTTCTGTTCCACCTGTTCTATTTGACCGAACGCATGCAATTAAAATATTACTATTTTTTGCGATGTCGGTGTTTCTAATAAAACCAGCTATTTTACCATGTTTTTGCCAATCTGCTGGAAACCACAAACGTTGACTTTCTGGAAGTTGTAACCAATCTGCTATAACAACAGCAAATCTATCTCCACCCTGTGAACACAACCCAGAACATATTGAATCGCCTTTTACATAAACTTTTTTGAAAGTTTCCCACACTAATTTTCCATCTACATTAGTATCCCTACTTCTGCTACCGATAATACCAATTATTTTAGACATATTTGTATATAAATTTATTAATCATTGAAATAACATATTTCAAATCATCATCACTTAATTCTGGATATATTGGTAATGCTAAAGTTGTTTCTGCAGCTTGTTTGCTTACCGGGAAATCATCAGGTTTGTAATCTAGATGTTTAAAACATTTTTGCATGTGTAATGGTACTGGGTAGTATATTTCTGTACCAATATTTTTTGATGATAGGAATTGTTTAAGTTCATCTCTATTTGGTGTTGAAATTACATATTGATTGTAAATACAATATTCATTTGCATGAGATTGTGTTGTTGGAAATAAATGTTTTTGTGAAAAAGCCGGATGATTAAAAAGCAATTTATTATAAACAACAGCATTACTTCTGCGTTTGTTTGTCCATTCATTCAAATGCTTTAACTTAACCAATAAAATAGCAGCTTGTAGTGCATCGAGTCTAAAATTGCCACCAATGAAATTGTGATAGTATTTTGGTTTTGCCCCATGAGCTCTTAATATTTTAAGTTTCTCATATTTTTCTTTATCATTTGTTACAACCATACCACCATCACCAAAAGCACCTAAGTTTTTAGAAGGAAAAAAAGAAAAACAACCAAAATCACTAGACGAACCCATATAATGTGTTTTCTTATTTTCATCATCATAATGTGCACCAATTGCTTGTGCAGCATCTTCAATTATAATTAAATCATTTCGTTTTGCTATTTTTCGAATTTGATTCATTTGTGAGCAATAACCATAAAGATGTACTGGGAGAATTGCTTTTGTCTTACTAGTAATTTTCTGTTCGATCAAATCAGAATTAATACAAAAGTTATTAGGAATTACATCAACAAAAACAGGAGTAGCTCCTACTCTACAAATAGAACCAGCAGTTGCGAAAAATGTATATGCTGTTGTTATGACTTCATCACCAGAACCAATTCCAGCAGCCATTAGTGATATTAAGAGAGCATCTGTTCCAGAACTTACACCAACCGCATATTTTGCATGAACGTATTTTGCAATATTCTCTTCTAATTTTTCAACATTTGGACCCATTATAAAACGTTGTGATTCTAAAACTTCATTAATTGCTTCTTTGATTTCATTTTCAATTGTTTTATATTGTGCTTTGAGATCTAAAAGTGGAATTTCCATTTAATTTTTCTCCTTTTTGATTAACGGCAAAGTACAAGAATTATAACAGTTCATTTTCAATATTTATTTTCTTATTAATGGCACTGCTTCCATATCCATACATTTCGCTACTTCTGTTTAGAAGCCAATGTAAATAAAAAATATCTTTTGGTTTGATTCCATTATTATGATTTACGATATCTTCATACATTCTAACATATAGAGAATCCATATCAACTTTCATTAAATCAAAATCATCAATCATGCGAACTTGTTTACCTTCTGATTGGACCAGTCCTTCAAAATTTGCATTTAATTGTATTGCTAAGTCGAGATAATGTATAAATAAGTTATGAAAAATGCTACCTACATATTTTGTATCACCTTTCCAGGACTTAAAATACGCTTCATTTCTTGACATAGTTACTTTTACTAAATCTGCTTTTTCTGGTAAGTTTTCTAACCATCTATATTGCAGTACAATATTAACCGAATCATTGTCAATTAGTGGTTCCCATGGCAATATCATTGGTTTTTCAACAATTACATTACACTTATTATGCAAAGCCATAAGTATATGCTCTCTATGTAAGTAACTTGGGGAACATATAACAACATAATCAAAATTATGTTTAAACAAATCATCAATTGATTTTACATTATTTTCTATTTTTGGATCATATGTAGCTATAATTTTACCACCTAATTTTTCAATTGCTTGTATATGTTTCTTTGAAATTGCACCAGTACCAATAAGTCCAAATTTAGTTGTAAATGATTTATTAAAAGACATTTATTATTCTCCTATTTTCTAAAACATTAATAGTTAATCCTTAATTTTATAATATCTATATACTTTTTGTTGATTCGCAAATCTTGCCGTTTAAAAAAACAAATAAAAAAATTATTAATAACAGGACAACCATTATCGATTGTCCTGTTATTGAATTAAAGATTAATAAGATGATTGCTGTCTTAATTGGTCCAACAACTTCTGTTTCATTTCTATTTCTTTGTCTAACATATATTCTTTGTGATATAGTTCTATTTTAATTTCCGATATATTAAAATTGTGTTTAAACAATAAGTAAATCAAGGTTATATGGAATATTTTTTCAAAATAAATTGCTATTCTAATTAACTTACAGAACAATGACATTTTGAACAGTTTGATTCGAGTCATATTTACCCTCTTACTTTTTCAACTAATATTAAAATTATATATCCAGAATCTGCAATCTGCAATCTTTTAAGATTCTATCCTCTTCACCCCATTCGCAAAGATACCACTTTCCATTAATCTCTCGTATGGGTATATCA
>Ga0208769_1001377_pt1 | contig 10768 bp, 23 predicted proteins | sample AntAceMetag02UKC_FD_184768 | JGI IMG/M metagenome (GOLD analysis project Ga0208769, IMG submission 184768) | Saline lake microbial communities from Ace Lake, Antarctica- Antarctic Ace Lake Metagenome 02UKC (SPAdes) (version 2) | ecosystem: Environmental > Aquatic > Non-marine Saline and Alkaline... | reverse complement strand
ATGAGTTAGGGATTACAGGATGGGAAAAGACCAGTATAAACAATAAACAAATTATTAAACATCCAAGGATTAAACGAAGTGACTTGAAGGCTTGGTTTGTGTCGCAAATTAAAAAGATAGATGTGGAGAATGATGGAAGATATTATAATGCTATTAAAAAACAAACAATTACAGGGATTATTGATGGTGGGCCAGAAGTATTTGAAAAAAGATATATGAATGACCCAATAGTCCATTATTTAGTTAATACATTAGCTAAAACTATATCCTGTCTTGATTATAGAGTTAAGCGTTGGTTGATGGCTAACGTGCCGATTAGCGAGGATGATTTAAAATGAAAGAGATAATTGATGGAGAGGAGTACACTATTTGCGCTTACCCCCATTGCGGGCGTTATTGTAAAACAGACCTGAGTGATTCATTACAAAGCGGACAATCGGATAGGTTATACGGTAATAGTAAAAACATATACTGCTCTTTGAGTTGTGCTAATAAGATGGAAGGCTGGGAAAAAGCATTAAGAGAGGTAATCAAAATTGTGCCAGCGGGATTAACTGATAAGGTTATAAGCTTGTTTAAGGTCACGTTTGATGACGTCTGGGGCGAGAAGAAATGAAATGTTATAAGGAGGGGGATATTAAAATGAGTTTGACAGTTGAGTTAAAGCGAGTTAAGGCTAGCGACGTGGCGGATAATAAAGACGCAAATAGATCGTTCGTTTACATTCACACAGCTTGGTACGAGCGAATCGTTAAGGAAGTGAGCGACGAATGAGTGATCTGGTTGCCCTTTTTTGCACAGGATTAATAATCATGGCTATTTTCTCCATTACACAAGAATTAAGAGCGTTTAAGAGGTTGAAGAAATGAAACTAAAAGATTTTGAAAATAATATATTTGGTGGTATTTATATGAAAGAAGAATTAAGGCCTGCGTTGATTAAGGAATCCAAACGATTAATAGACATACCTAAAACATGGATTGATGACAAGAACATTCAAGCGCTACCAAAACGCGCAAAGGAAAACTTAATACAACAGATAAGAGGGGTCATTGATTGGATTATTGACTTCGCATCAATCACTGAGGCGGAATTAGAATGAATACTGATGAAAAAATTAAAGCAATGGATAAAGAAGTAAAACGCGTAATCAAAGAATTACAGATATGCCTAAAGAAAGAGCACTTAATTTGTGATAACGGGCCGTACTATCTTGAAGACGCGATTAAACTATTAAGGAAACTAAATAGGGAGTACTTGAGGGTGCCAATAAATATTGTTATTGATGCAGATGAGTTTACTGAGTTAGATGAAGGTGATTACGATTGAGTAGAAATGAATTGGCCAATTGGCCATTGATTTAAAGCGCATATGGCAAGACCAAAACACAATTACAGTTGCCCAATAAATGTATATTGGAAGGGAAAATATATTAAATGCAATACTAAGATGCCAACAAAAGAATTATTAACCATTCACGTATCACTAAGGCACCGATATTTCTACGAGGAAGCAGAAAAATTAACTAGAGGAGTAAAACGCAATGAAAAATGATAAACCACTAATACCGAAGAAACTAAGAGAACTAGAATTAGCGCCTGAAGTTAAACAATTATTGAAGGATAACTTGACTGACTGGCTAGCGTTCACTGAGTACTTGAAAAGAATTATCGCTGAAGCGCAACCAAAACCAAACGAGGCGACCACTGAACAGAAGATAAACTTTGTAATGTTAAGGGGGATGCAAAAATGGCTGAAGGATTACCTAACGGAAAGATAAATTGTCTCGGCGGCGATAACCATAACGTTGGCGGCTGCGAGTTCGGCTTCCTGGAGATAGAGGGCGGGGTGTACGCTAGACTAAAATGGTATGGGGTTAATGACTGCCCTGCTTGCGGCGCGCTACCAACAAGGCACCACCACGTTGGCTGCCCACTAGACACTTGCCCTAAATGCGACAAGCGATTACTAGCGTGTAAGTGTGATGTCACTCAAATGATCTGCGCTCACAACGTTCACAACGCGGAAAGCTTAATAAAGGAAGCAGTAATCAAGTAACACTATATCAGCGCGTGAAATCCGAAAGGTAGCGTTGAGACAAGTAAGTAAAAAGTCTAAAACAATTAAATTAGAGTGATGATTCAAGTTGGATGTTAAATATTGTAGCTGTGGTTGTAGACAAGAAATAGTCTATAAACCTTATCATAAATACTATAAGGTTAAATTTATTTATGGGCATCAAAATCGTGGGAAAAAACTCCCAAAGAATAGTAAATGGATGCGGGAAAACCCACCGTCTAAAAGACCAGAAGTTGCAAAGAAAATAAGCGAATCAAATAAAGGGAAAAAACGTACTGAAGAACAGAAAAGAAACATAAGTGAAGGAATAAAAGCAGGTTATAAGGCTGGAAGAGTGAATCCTATGACTGGTAAAAAAAGACCAGCGCATAGTTTACGGATGAAAGGTAATACTTATTCAAAATTTCCTTCAAAAGAAACAATTAAGAAAATGAAAGAGTCAAGAGCAAAACAAATTTTCCCACTTAAAGATTCTTCACTTGAAGTAAAAATTCAGAATTTCCTTAAAACACTAAATATCCCTTTTTTAACTCATCAATATATGAAAATAAAACATGGCTACCAGTGTGATATTCTTATTCAAAGCATGAATTTAGTGATTGAGTGTGATGGTGATTACTGGCATAAATACCCTATGGGTAACAATATTGACCATATTAGGACTAAAGAATTAGTAGAACAAGGGTTTAAGGTATTTAGGTTATGGGGTCGTGAAATAAAGATAATGGATATTGATAAATTTTACAATGAATTAAAAAAATATAACAAACTAAATACAGTTAAGAACATATCAGTTAAGCCAGCGAAAACTACTTAAACAACTATTGTTTAGTATAGTCGTGTTGGTAATAAAGGAAAAGATGAGCACTCTCGCAGTCTTTCTGGGGCCACGAAGTAAGGATGGAGTTCGACATAGTTAGAGAGTAAGTCGCCATTCATGCGGATAACCACCCAACACCACACAAAACCGGCAATGTTTTGTTATTCATTAGGGGTGAGGCGTAGGAGCCCACCCCCCCACTATTTCTATAGATAATTATATATACTACCGATATATACAGTTTAGTTTATGGTATTACTTAGTGAACTAAGGAAGAAGAAGCTATTAAGGATTATGGAGATGGTGCCGGGATTATATTACCTTAACGAGGGTGATGTTAGCAAAGAACTTAAGCAATGGGTTATTTACGCTAAAGAAAAGGGTTACGAGGGGTTGGAGATTAAGGGCCGCGAGCAAACACTATCATACAAGTTATTCGAGGCTGAAACAAAATGACTAACGAATATGGCTTAAAAGAGAACAACGTTCAAGTAATAATCAACGCGAACGTAATCGAAGACGGCGCAAGAGAACAAGTAGAACTAATCAGTCAACACCCAGCGTTTAAGGGTTTGATTTCTATACAACCAGATTGCCATATTGGGAAGGGAAGTGTAATAGGATTTACAGGTAAGTTTAATGGTGTTGTAATTCCTAATGTTGTTGGGGTAGACATATCATGCGGCTTAGTTGCTTATAATCTTGGTAAAATAGATAATATTGATTACGAGGCGTTTGATAAGGATACTCGTCGTGGTATCCCTCTTGGTTTTAATAGTCATAAGAACATTAAATTCTTGGATAGATTAAGCGATGAATTAAAGGCCAGGGCAATCGCTATTGGTGTTAAAGCCAAAGAACGATTGAAACAATATGGTAAAGATAAAGAACCAATATTACAGATTGGTACTATGGGCGGGGGTAATCATTTTTGTGAGCTAAATTTAGATGAAGAAGGTAATACATGGATTGTGATCCACTCTGGTAGCCGTAATTTTGGCTTACAAGTAGCTAATTATCATCAAAGAAAAGCTAAAAAGTTATGTGAACAAATGAAGATAATAGTTCCACAAGATTTAGAATACTTACCAATGGAATTGGGTGGCAACGATTATTTAAAAGATTCTTATATAGCACAAGAATACGCTACGGTTAATCGTCTTGCAATGTTAGAATCAACGTTATGGTTTTTTGGACAGAAATTTGACCAGTCTAAATTAATTGAAAGCATTCATAATTACATTAATCCAAAAGATAATATTGTCCGCAAGGGGGCCATTAGCGCTTACGTTGGCGAGAAAGTAGTAATCCCACTTAACATGGCTCAAGGAACAATCATAGGTGTTGGTAAGAGCACTTCTAAGTATAACTTCTCCGCCCCTCACGGCGCTGGCAGGGTAGCTGGCCGCAAAGAGATGAGCCGCCGACTAGCTGATGGTAGAGTCACCATGGATCAATTCAAGGACTCAATGAAGGATGTTTACAGTACTTGCGTTGACGCTAAGCACATTGACGAGTCACCGTTCGCCTATAAATCATTTAGTGATATCGAGGAGCATCTTGGTGAGACTGTGGAGGTATTGCACCGGTTAAAACCAGTGTATAACTTGAAAGCATGAAGACTGATAATGAAATTAAAGAATATATCATTAGTTTATGGGCAAGATCTTGGGAATTGCTTGATGAGATTGGTGTTTTAGCCATAAAATTAAATGAATCATTAAATCAGATAGAAGAAGCAGAGATTAAAAATAAGATAAATGAATTAAAATATCTTAGACATACTAAAATTGGCGCGGCTAATGAATTCATTAAGTTTTTTGGGTTTATTAAAACAGTTGATAAAAGGAAGTTGGTTTTAAAATGAAGAAGTTAAGCGAAGTAGGTAAAATATTTACTGCTATTGTTTGTGAAGAATGTGGTGGTAAACTGGACAGTGACGGAACATTTTGTCCTTCTTGTAATGAATGTGTTGAAGGTGTTTGTAAGGAATTCAAAACTTATTTTGAATTTGACTTGCGTGAGTGGGTAAAAGGATGGATTAGATATTTGGAAAAAGAACCAATTAGTTTAATGGAAGATAATGGAATAATGATAAATGGTCGTCCTTTGGCTTGGGCTGAGGGGTTAAGATACTTATTTGAGTTAACAGAAGAGGACTTGAAATGAGTACTGGTTGGATTTGCCCTAAATGTAATAGAAGTATTAATCCTATATATCCTTCTTGTCCATTTTGTGAATCACCAAAGATAACAACAGTTTCTAATACGGAAGGTAGTTTAGATGATTAAGAAGTTAAGTGGGGTAGGGTTATCCGGCCAATTAATGTTTTTGTTATCAAATAGAAGAGGATTTAACAGGTGGTGATATAAATGGATAAAGCAGTAATCAAATGGATGGAAAGGATAATAAAGCATTACGGCGCTAACGAGTTAAAAGATGTTGCTCACATAAAGGATCGTATTGAACGTTACAAAAATAACATAGATAGCCAGCAAGAATCAATAAAGGCTCTTGAAGAACAACTAGCCGAGGCGCAAGCAGTCATCAAATTCGTCAAACAATTAAAGAAGAAATATAAAGACGGAAAACTATAAAAGATCAAAGCTAGTTTACAAAATTAATGATGGGACTGTAAGAGAGAGGTTCATCGCAAGGCAGGGGTACCACTTCGCCTTGAGCGTTGGTTTAAGTCCAACCAGTCCCTTAAGTCGTTCGCTAACATTGGACTCAAACTAAAGCTAGTGGTGCTGGCGGTGTGGAAACATACCCAGTCGTGAACCATAACACGTAAAAAATATGGAAGATGGTAGACACTATGTAACGTGCAAGGGGAAGCACGATAAAAAAACCCCATAAATATTATTGAGGAGATTGATTAAATGAAATGTAATAAGGACTGCGAAGTATTCAGTAGAATTGTTGGATATTTTAGGCCAATAAAGAACTGGAATGCGGGCAAGGCAGAAGAGTTCAAGCTTAGAAAAACATATAAACCAGAAATAGATATTAAGAAGTAAGCGGAGGGGATATAAGATGAAAGCAGAAGGACAAAAAGAAGAAATGAAAGAGGATATTACATTAGATTGGTTAAGGGAAAACCATCCAAAACTAGCTGAATGGATGATAAACTTAAAACTAGAAATTATGAAATGTGCATTAATTAATGTAGATGATGGGGGACAAATACACATAAGATTATACACAAACAAACACATATACCGTATTTCAGCATCAGTAAAAAAAGATTATTTAGGTTGTACGGCGGTAACAAGGAAAGCAAGAACAGGCGAAGAGCATAATAGGGGTAATGACTTAGCAGACGGCAAATACACTGAAGAAACTTGGAACAAGATATTAAAAGATATCGTTATGTATGAGTTAGAAACATTAGAGGTGAAGTAAATGATATATAAAAGAACATTAACTATTGATCCAATGAAACATGATGTAATAGCAGAAAAAGTAGACTTGTTAATAAATGGTAAAAATATTAACGAATTTGCCTCAAAAATTGAGTGTGAAATAATGTATGACGAAGAAGAAAAAGATAAATTTAATAGTCTTGATTTGGGCGATAAGTTTGAATTAACAGAAGAAGTAGTGGAGGGTGATGAATAATGCCCATCGGGGAATTTGAAAATTGGCGCGCTTGCATAAAAGCACAAATAGCCAAAGGATATAGTAAAGACGCTGCTGAAGGAATATGGGGTATGGGAACACGATACGTGCGCGAGTGCAAACACCTAGAAGAACTAATAACTAACTTCAAGTTCCTAAACAATGAGTTCAAGCCGTTAACTAAAAAACAAATAAAGAAAGACTTAAACGACCAACTAATTGAATTCTATATTGAAACTAAGTCAATAAAAATCGCTTACATATCATACTACACCTACCTTAAGGAAGCTTATGGAGACGTGATAGGCTCGTTTAAAGAAGATGTTGATTACTTAAACGATTTCCGTTAGTCATAAAAAGACTGGTGGCTTAATCGCTTTGATGAGTGATATAATGTGTTGTCCAAGATGCAAGAGGTATGATTATGCCAAAAGAACATAATAAAAAAATACTAAATTGTATTGGGTGTAAAAAGAACTTTGAACTAACAAATCAACAAGTATATGGTTTAAAGGTAGCACATCAAAAAAATGCATTCTGCTCCCGCAAATGCAGAGCTAAATATTATAGTGGGAATAGGGAAATAACATGCTTTAACTGTAGAATCAAATTTGAAGGTAAAGGCCCAAAGAGAAAATATTGTAATAGTTGTAGGAAAAAACTCAGTTATAAAATACACAATAAAAAATTAAAAAACTGTTTGGGGTGTGATAAAGAATTTCTTGATTTCCCTTCTGGAAATAGAAAATATTGCAATAGGTCGTGTTACTTGAAAAATAGGCCTATGAATTGGAATAAAGGATTAACAAAAGAAACAGATGAAAGGATTAAAAGATATTCTGAAAAAATAAAAGGGGGGAAAAACCATATGTATGGTAAAAAACCATGGAATTATGGTCTAAGCGTAGACACGAATGAATTAGTTAAAAGAATTGCTGAATCAAAGAAAGGTAAAAAACGAGATAAGAAAACAATAGAAGCAATGGGGCCAACAATGTTTAAAAGAGAAGATTTTTTAGGAGCTAAGAATCCACGGTGGAAGGGGGGTATAACACCACTAAGAAATAGCATCCGTAAATGTAAACAATATATTTCTTGGCGTGATAAAGTATTCACTAGAGATAATTACACGTGTAAAAAATGTGGTAAACAAGGGACATTACATGCTCATCATAAAATAAGTTTTGAATATATATTAAGAAAAAATAAAATTAAAGAATTAAAAAAAGCAATGAAGTGTAATGAATTGTGGGATGTTAGTAATGGAGTAACTTTATGTAAAAATCATCATATACAAGTTCATCGTGGTGATATACTTGTCTGATTTATTAATGGTTAGCGATGTTCCCTGGGCGGGCTCTGGTTATGGGAGAATTATAGACAACTTAATTAAACATTCCAAACTAGATATTTCAGTTCTTGGTGTCCAGCACATTGGTAATCCAATACAATATCATGGCTCAACCGTTTACGCTGGTAAACGTGATCGTTACGGCCGGGACGCCTTAAAGAAAGTAATGATGCTCGATAAACCAAAAGTGGTTGTCTCAATGTGTGACATAGGCCACCAGATGGGTTTTAGTAAGATAATGAATAATCACATAAACGTTAAGTGGATGCCTTACGTGCCAGTTGACTTCCTCAACCCCGTGCCTTGGATTAAAGCACCATTAAAGGGTGCATCTAAAGTATTAGTTATGAGCGAGCACGGCTCGAGGATACTAGAAGAGTCTGGTATTGAGTCTACTCCTATACACTTAGGCGTGGATACATCAAAATACTCACCACAGGGTAGTATTAAGATACGCAAAGCAATGGCTAGCGAGGACAAGTTCACTGTGCTAACCGTTGGGCGTAACCAGCGACGAAAGATGCTTGATAAAATCGTGGAGGGGTTCGCTATCTTCTCGGAGCGGAAAGATGATGCACTACTACTTTTACACAGTGGGGTTAAGCCTGAAGACGAAACAGGCTATGACTTAATGAAACTAATACAAAAATATGGTTTACAAAACAAGTATGGCTTTAGTGACCCTCAAGAGACAGCCGAGTGGCGCTACGACTTCACAGAAGACATGATGGTAGACCTCTATAACGCCTCAGACGTAGGGGTTTACGGAGGCGCAGAAGGTTTTGGGATACCACCAATCGAATCACAAGCGTGCACTAAACCAATAATCGTTGGAGACCAATGCAATATGAGAGAGATAACAACGGATAAATGCAGTTACAGGGCTAAGATAGCTCACGTTTACGGAGGCCGAACAGGCATTGAGTGGGGCGTGCCGAGTGCTGAATCAATAGCAAAAGGACTTGAATTTTATTACAAGAATAAGCGGATAAGAAAAGAGCATGGCCAGCGAGCCAGGAAGTTAATGATCAATAAATTCGATTGGAAGCACATTATTAAGCAGTGGACGGCAGTGTTGCAATGAGCCGCATGCTATGTAAGAATTGTTTATTTAAACGTCGAGAACCAGTTAAATTAAAAAGGGCTTGTGAGAACGGGGATGGTGACTGCACGCCACTTGAAGTACTGAAGTTATGCCTTGACAACAAATTCACCAACGAGAAAGTAATTCTTTCAATGATCTGCGGGATAACCATTAAAAGCGCTAAACAAGTAATCGCAAACTATAAGAATTGATTGTTTATAAAACAATGAATGGTTGATACTGAATTAAAGACCGCGTTCGATACATTAACTGAGTGTAAGGGTGATTGTTGGCATTCAGTAAACGATTTATGTAAGCAGCTTAATAAAACCGAGTCTTCAATGCGCAGTAGTCTTAAACAATTATTGCTACGAAATGATATTGAGTGTATGAATTCTATACAACAAATAACGTATAATCGCTGGGATAACGGTAAAGAGATAACTGTTAACCGCAAAGTAGTTATTTGGCGGTTAATCTAACTCATCTGAGTCAATGATAGATACCTCATCATCTTCCTCGTTTTCAAAATCGAAGAAATATTCATCAAACATGGTTTATTAAATGGTTATTATAGTTTTTATAGTTGTTGCCTGCGACAGTTATTTAAAATAGAGTGATATATGGTTTACACTTATGACAGAATGCCTTTTATGTAAACTGTTCTCACAAGATAATCCTGATATAAAAACTTATTACTGCGATGATAAAATAAAGATAATGGAGTATGAATCAAAGCCATTAATAATTTGGCGGGCTCATAAAAAAGAGTTAACTAATACGGAAGAGGATTACTTAATGAAGAGGGTGGTTGGCTTATTTGGTAACGTCTCAATCACTGCTGGCGGCTTGAATAAAAATCACCACCATATTATATTAACTGATTATCAAATCTCACCATAAGGCGGGTAAGCTAAGTAATTAAGCACTTTTAAGTAACCAGTTAAGGCTAGATCGGAGTCAATGTAGTATTTACTAATCTCAGCGAACATATTATCTAATTCAACTGGCATGAAACCATCTTTTAGTAATAGTTTCTCTAACTTATTTATGTCATCTAATAACTTCATGGGTGTTATTAAGTGGCTTTAATTTTTATAAGCTTAGGCTTCTAGTATTGCCGCGATGATGCATAACAAAAAGAATAGGCCCAATACAACGATCGCCAGTATCACCCATATCCACCAAAGAGAGATGAATATAGTGGTTAATGTGGCTGCTATCGGCGCGTTAAAGTACATGCAAGCTATGATTATCATTGCTAGCCCAATCCAGAAACCACTACTCATCTCTTAATCAACCGCCACAACCATTTAAATAAACCTATCACCCTCGTAAATATGAATCGTAAGAACACGCCCGTTGGCACGCCCAGGATAAAACCAATTATGAAAACAATTAATAAAGTTAAAATAACTGTTAGTGATCCTTCAACTATTACCGACGCAAGACTATCAAATAAACCCATACACACAGATAACATTCATGTATTTATATACGTTATTCTTTAAAATATTTAGTGTTTATAATTGGTTTATTAAAAAGCTCAAACTTAAATTACACCTGCTACCCATGCCGAGGGCATAATTTATTTTATGTTTACTCATCTTTAAAAAACAATAAGTTCTCTTGTTTTATAGACTTAATGTAATCATCAATGTCTTCAACTTTTATAACTCCATTCCTAACTCTACAAACGTCAACCGCTTTATAACCAATAGAATAAAGGTACTTTAATAGCACGGGATAAGAATCATTAATACAAGGAGATATCTCTAATAATAGATACTTAATCTTGTTCTGTTCAAGTAGT
>Ga0208769_1001376_pt1 | contig 10774 bp, 20 predicted proteins | sample AntAceMetag02UKC_FD_184768 | JGI IMG/M metagenome (GOLD analysis project Ga0208769, IMG submission 184768) | Saline lake microbial communities from Ace Lake, Antarctica- Antarctic Ace Lake Metagenome 02UKC (SPAdes) (version 2) | ecosystem: Environmental > Aquatic > Non-marine Saline and Alkaline... | reverse complement strand
ATCCTCAAACCTATCCATTGAATTACAACAATCATAGTTGGAGTAAACATAGGCTTGGCAGGTGAGGTCTGGGATATTATTGAGAAGATCTTTTATGTTTGCGTCTACACAGATGAAATCCCTTGAGAATTCTTGGACTTCGTCTGAATCATATGCGCTCCACTCTTTTTTACACTCGTCTATAAGATATCCTTCCATCTCACAAATGTATTCAAAATTGTACTCATAAAGCTCTCCAACATATTCATCAATCCCTCTCTCAAGGATTTCTTCAATTGTTTCTAGATCAACATTTCCACGATCCCACTCCATGCTTGGCTGGTTATTCTCGATGTATTCTTGGATTTCTTTTTTCACTTTTTTGGTGAGCTTTTTCATGACGCACTCCTTTTAAACTTGAGATGGCTGTCTCATCAGCTATCAGGAACCACCTGATAGGACTCCCTCTATGGTGAGGGAGTTTCGACTCTACCTCTGGAATGTTTTTATTAATTCAATTTTGGTATCATCAAATTTCTCACCATCGCGCTCTTGCTTTTGAATGTAATGCAAGATTTTTACTATGGTGGAAGGCACACCCTCATCAATATTGTAAATAAGTTCTTTTGAAAAGCGGAACAGACCAGCTCTGAAAAAAGAAATTTTGTAAATATCATAAGTGTCCATCAAATCCTCCAAATATCTTTGTAGTCGTCAATTACAGCCCTTTGACAATCTGGTGGTAGGTCTTCAAACGCAATCTTCTTTCCCAGATGAGAATACTTTGGACGGTCGATAATATCAAGAGATTCACTATGTTGTCCGAATCCTTGTGGATGAAAGGGATGCTCTGACATTCCAATATAATGACACCAACCTTGGCGTCCTTTGTAATGTCCAGTAAAGACCACAGTGTAACGATCAAATGTTTCGCCACCATCATCATAGCATCTAATCTTTTTTGGAATTCCTCCAGGCATGAATTTTTCTTTCCTGGTCATGACTACTCCTTATCAATAATATCCATTAAAGTTAAAATTCTGATTGCCAAAGCATTCCTACCATAAAAACAGTTATCACAATAACAGTGACCATCTCCTTCTTGTTTGATTGCGCTGTAATCAGGGTTGCGTGGATCATAACAGCATAAAGATTCATATACCTTTTCTCTGGTCATATTCTTACTCCCTCCATTCTGGCCCAGCAATACAAGTCTTCATCATTATAGATCCACGATTCTCTTTCATTATTATTAAGTTTGCAGTTTGGACAAATCATCTTGATATGCGCGTCCAACTCTTCTCTGTTCTTCTTGATAAAGTTTCGCATGGTCATAATATAATCTCCTTTAAATTTATACTCTATTATAACATAAAATAAAATGATTGTGCAAGTTATTTTCTCAAAATATTAATTCTGTAATAAAATCAATACCTTGAGAATTTTTGAGGCTTGTCTATTCAATGCCAAGATGTTCGGCGTACACGTCACAGGGGATGGTATCGTGTCTGGCTGCAAACTTGGAATTGCCAGTTTCACAGCAGACTTCCATCCGTTCTGGGAGTCCCATCCGTTCCCAGACTTCTACCATTTCATCCCATTCGCGTTGTGAATAATCCATATCGTCCAGAAGCGGATAATTAGCCAGCGATGATTCTATCTCCATCGCAGCTTCCATCACCTTTTTGTTTTCCGGATTCACAATGATAATCTCAAACCAACCTGGTCCCCAATGCCCGAATCTATGGATTTCCATGACGTTTTCACGTTCGCCACCAAGCATTTCCGTAGCAGCGGCAAAGTTTGATTCTTCAAAAGGACCAGAATCTCTAGTTCTGGAGACTGGGACCACATACCAATCCTGCTGATCTTCCAGTATATATCCCTTACTATCGAAACATGTTGGCTGGAATTCACTATACTTTTGCATATCAGTTTCATATCTCATTTTTTGGTCTCCTTATATTTTTTACAGAATTTATCCAAATCTTTTTTGATCATTTCTTCTTTTCCACGACAAGCAGCACAATTATCAATACTGCCACAAGCATTGTAGTATTTACATTTCCATATTATAGGCATTCCATTTCTCCTTTTTTATATTTCTCGAATAAATTTGGAATTTGAAAACGGGTGGTTTTTCAATAGCCATAACGCTTCGCTAACATCCATTGCTGGTGGAGTATGATAGGTAAAATATCCGTGTTTATGAACAGCTAAAGTTTTACCATTCTCCTCCATAAAATGAAATTCAACGTTTGCTCTATGTCCAGAATATCCGTCTGGAATTTGTCCATAAGCAAATAATGTTGTATTTAGATTTTTTGTCATTTTATCTCTCCCTTTCCAAATGTTAATATTGCGTTTCCGATATCATCCAAATCAGTTAAATTATTATTCATTACATATTCTGTTACCAACTTTTTTATCCTACCCACTTCCTTCCCTGGTTGAAGGTTTAACAGTTCCATGATCAGCTCACCACTAACCAATGATTCCAACTTTGTATCTTTGTGATTCTCCATTGCTTTTTCGACAACTTCCATAACGCCAGTGTTTCGTATGCTCCTGGTATTTCTGAGACTATCAGCAAAGCAAACCACAGACAATTCCTTGAAGTTAGCGTTTTTGGCTAACTTTACAATTTTTGCTTTCTTCATTTCTGGAATTCTATGAAATCTCATGTGGTTTTTAGTTGTGAATTCCAGCATATCCCTTTCTTTGGTTGAGAATTTCATCCTAAGTGACAAGTTTTTGACCAAACAGGAACCTGCATTGTCATGATTATGATAACGGTGTCTGCTGGTACATCCATCAATGCTATGAGTAACTGCTTTTCCAATATCATGGAATAATATAGCGATCAATTCCAAACTAGAAGCACTAGAAGCACTTTCCAGGGCTTTCATTGTATGTTCCAATGTATTGCACCCTTCTGGATGCCAGCCATGTGTTTCCGGCATGTATTTGAGTGCGGCAACCTCTGGAAGTATCTCTTTTAATACTTTTAGATCGTCTAGTATGGCGATATACTTTGCGAACTTGACTCCACCTAACTTGGCGGCTTTCTTCAATTCATCTGTGATACGTTCAGTAGCCAAACACTTTACGTCTTTAGCCATTTTTCTTGCTGTCCTTCTGGTTTCTGGATCAATGGTAAAATCCAATTTGGCAGCAAATCTTGCCAACCGCAGGATTCTCAGTTTATCTTCGGAGAACCTATCCTTTGGATCTCCAACGGTTCTTAGAATACGATTTTTCATATCTGTTCTTCCATCAGTAAAGTCGAGAATCTCACCATCATGTCTCATAGCAAGTGCATTGATGGTGAAGTCTCTCCTGAGAGCATCCTCTTCAAACGATGGTTTGAACACCACGGAGTCAGGATGGCGTCCGTCCGTGTATGCTCCATCTCCCCTGTACTGAGCTACTTCCAGACTTACTCCGTCCACAACAACAACAACTATTCCAAAATCCTTTGACTTTCCGATATCGAAAGTTTTGAAATGTTTTTCCAGCTTATCCATTGGACAATTTGTGGCCGCATCTATATCATTTGGCTCTAAGTCCAACAATATATCTCTGACACAACCACCTACCAGCAATGCCTCAAATCCAAGATTCTCTATTTTGAAACAGAGTTTCTTGGCTACTCCTAGCTCTCTGTTTTCCATAATTATTTCTCCTGCCAAAATTGCCTTATAAGTACCTTTTTAAAACCGATTTTAAGCCCTATAATGGACTTGTGACCAGCTCGAAAATAGAAAAGCATACTTAATATATGTCTTTAAAATTTAAGGCGATTGTGAGCTATCTCACAAGCTTTTCTGGATTTACTCACGAATGACTTGGGCACCGAGAATTCCAAATCATTGTCAACAAATTCAGTTATTTTTGAGTGAAAGTCTGGTTAGCATTGTTTCTTTACTGTCCTTCCACTCTTTATGAGCCTTTACTGTGGCTTTACACTTATATGTAGTGCCTTCCAAAAGTTTTATTTTCTTACTCGTTGAGAACCAAGAAAACTTTCTACCATTCCGATCTTGCATTTTATAAACTGTGGTATATCCCCATTCGCTTTCGAATCCGGTGATGTTTGCCACAGTCAAGTTCAGATCATACCGTGTTTTGATTTCCCCAAAATGCTCATTCAATTTCTTTGGACCTTTATCCATCTTTTCCTTATCCTGCTTGCCTTTGAAAACACCGACAATGCTGGCGGCCAGTCCCATCTCTGAAAGACCAATGGACGAATCATTTGCCAACACTTTGATGTTGTAAAAATAGTCTGAGAATTTCCCAGCACTGTCTGGATGCAGGCTTTCAGCCCATTGCTTGGCCTTGTACGCCAACCGTACATCTCCTGGTTGAATATCATATTTTGGGCGTGGAACATTTTGTGGTGGAAACAGCATATAATCCACATGCTCTACTGTCGGAATCAAATCCAAGTCTGGTCTTTCATAGGCTTTGGATTTAGATACCCAGCCACTCTCCCTGACAACCTGGGCAGTTAGTTTAAAGAAGTCCCTGGTACCGATTCTGATAGCGGCTCTTGGCATTCCACCACCCTCAAATTCTTCATACTCACCAAACAGATCACCCAGGCTACCTAACATCGCACATTGCCAAGCAATCGCATCAGGGCTTTTATGACCAAGGAAATCTTTAATGCAGGTGGAGCCTACCTGTACTTCTTTTCCACCCTCATGTTTGAGGACGTAGGTTTTCTTTCGCCATCTCTTAGTGTGGCAATGTTCACAGTTTGGGTCTGCACTTCTGTAATAATGATCCAATTCAATTCCAGGAATGGTCTTTATCAAATTCTTGGAAGCTTTCTCGTGTTCAATGGTAGCGAGGAACGTCCATCCTGCAAACTTGGGAGCTTTACCAAATACTTTTACTTCACAATACCGGACTTTGAATTCCCGCCTATCCACATTTCCCAAAGCATTGTTTCTGAAATTTTTGTCATATTCCCTGAGCTTTTCCACACTGATAGGATCGCAACCCAACTTGGTTGCTTTTTTGTTGAGCTTGTCGATTTTTTCCATGAGATATCCCATGTTATGTAAAGGGATATTGTATGTCTCTTGGACAACAGGCTCATATATTTCCTCTTTTTCTTGGGCTTCCGTTTCAGCCCATTCTTCCATCTCTTGTGCTTGGTTCATGAGAATTCTCCTTTTGGGTTTTAGTTGCATTATCCAATCAAGGGGTTAGTTTCCCAACCCCTATCAGCATTTTACAACCAACTTACTGAAAGTAGATTTTACCATCATCTCCGGTATAGATATAAACTTCTCCAAAGGAATCGCACATTGTTGATAATGCATCTCCGGTTCCTTCATGGATAAACTTTCTATCCCAGAATCCTACACCATGCCCATTTCGATTCAGCCAAAACAAATGACCAATCTCGCTATCATCCATGTCCTCAGCGTCTAACAGATCAAAAGCTTTCTCCATGAATTCAGCTATATCCCGTTCTGACTTTTCCAAATCCTCTTGAGAAATATCATGGATTGTAAAGTTGCTATCAAAAGGTTCCTGATTTTCGTCCACAGAACTCCAAAAAGCAGCTTCCAGATAGCCTTCCAGAATTTCCTTGTGTTCTTCCATATTTATTCTCCTTTCATTACCAACAATCGCTTGAAACTCCATGAGAATTCCCAACCCTTGTCGGAATAGGGTTGGGAAGTTGATTTTAGAGTTCGAAAACTTCATGCGCCCAGCTACGCATGGTAATGGCCTCAGTCCCAGCTGAGTTCCATCCACCGCCCTTATTCCAGAGATCGTACAACTCCCTTGGAACAGGAACTCCCACATCATAGATTTCTCTATCGACACTAATAGGAAGCCCATCGCCACCATAAGCGCCTGAGATTGTGATGGACTTGTTCTTGATTCGAGCAACGCCCATCATAAAATTGCCACATTGCCTCAAAGCTACCTTCCTGACGATGGCCCGGAAGTTTTTTTGGCAAACATCTTGATCCTTATCCTGAATCAGGATCAGGAAATTGGCTCGACTATGGCACTGCTCTGTGCCTTTATAATATCCATACCCACTGTTGTCTAAATACATAATTTACTCCTCCCACATCTGGATTCCACGTTCGTCCAATTCTCCGCCACAACAGCAGCCACTAATCCCACAAAGGGATCTCCTGACTTTATTTACCCATGCTTTTTCAGCGCTGGTTCTTCTTGATGGCTCCATACCAATAATCCGGCAAATTTCTTCACCAGATTTATTCGTCTTATATTTTGTTCCATGAAAACTGTTTACGATAAACATAATTTACTCCTCCATCTAGGGTTTATAATTCTAACAAACCAACGAGAATTTCGCTGATTTGTTAGAATGGGCCAACCTAGTGGCTGGCCCGATTTAGGTTTTTTATTTTATCTTGGCGATCTGATCGTACAATTTTTCTGATCCCCAGGTTTTTTCGACATTGGATTCCATCTCCATCATGAAATACTCGTCATGATGGTCTCTGGAGATGTGTGAAACTTCATGAGTCGCTAAAAGTCTCAGCTTTTTGACCAACATCTTTTTATTGGTCAGCGGATATTTCCCAAGAATTGATGGGTTAAGGTAAAAGCACAAAGCCCCGTTTTCCTGGGCTAACTGGGCTTGTTGGTTCTCATCCCAGTTGAACCCGATGGTGAAGGAACGATACTCCTTGATATCCAACATCACCTGCCGGATGGTTTCACCCCACATCGTCATGAGCGTTTTGGCTCTCTTTGCTTTCTGGGCAGAGCCATCAATGAAGTTTTTGGCCTGGTTTTCCTGTCCTTTGGTAAATTTATGAATTGTATCCCAATGGAACCCAAAGAACTTCATCCTCTCGTATGGATTTTCCGTGTCTGGCTCGATTTCGCCCAGCGCTCTCATTTCCGTGAGCTTCCGGTCCAGGTCCTCACAATTGGCGGCCATGAAATCCGCCATTCCTTTGAGAAAGCCAGCCCGGTCTTCCATGCGAAACCGCTGATTAATAAATTCCATGTCCTCATCGGACATTTCAACCAGCTGTCCATCCTCCCCTTCAGTATGGAGCTTCAACTCCACCTTCTCAGGATGAAGCGCCGACATTCTGTCAGACGCCAACCTATGGAAAAATTTGTTGGCCTCATCAAGACAGCAATTTTTCATCCCATCTCGATTTGAATTAAGTGAAGCGACGCTGGACCCTGAGAGTTCCAGCGTTATGTGAGGAGTATCCTGACCAGCGTACTGGTCGAACATCCATATGCCATTCATGCGTACCTTGGCATAGCTGTTGGCTGGTAGGTCTCCGTTTACGTAGATGGCACCGCAATCCAACGTCTTTATCAATTCGCCCTTTGTAGCAGTGCATTCAACCAAGGTGCCATCAACTATGATGGCACAGTTCGTCTCAGTTTTCTGGGCGACAATCTTGGCGAACCCCGTAAGGTACCCAAAATCTTCATCCTCTTGAATAACCAATGAAATTGAAGTCCCATCTAAATACTCAGGAACCTCAATTATTGTGTATTCATTTCCAGATCCGGTTAACAGGAGATTATGGGTACGAACTCCATACCCCTCCCAACTGAAGAGTTCCAATTCCTTCGCCTTGCCAAAAGCGCCTGTGGCACCTTCAGCTTTTTTGCTGCCACCAAGAACAAGCAGCCTGTTCCTGAGGGTATTGAGGTCCATACCGCAACCGTCGTCGACGATGGTAATGGTACGAGAATTTCTATCCCATGATACCTCGATGCGGGTGGCGCCAGCATCGATTGAATTCTGGTAGATTTCACGCCATAAAGCTGCTCGGTAATCGCGGTAATCGGCTTTGGCCATTTTCAGAAAATAACCATCTGGCAATCCTACTTTACCGTTAATTTCTTCCATGGTCCGGTTAATCTCATTCACAAAATAACTGTCTTTTTCCACAGGGGTGTCATCATTGTACCCCAAAATGGTAGCAATCTCATTTGTACTTTCCATAGTTCTCACTCCTCCATCCTTGCTTTTATGTTCTTGGCGATGGCTTTCGCCTCGCCGATTGTACCCGCGTACATGGTGATCTGCGGTTCAAACCACCACATTTGCGACTTATTCAGTGGATTTGGCTCTGTGCAAAATACATATTGTTCACCATCGTGGGTGAATTCTATTTTTTCTCTATACTCTTTTTCCATTCGCATCTCCTCCATAAATGGTTTACATTGATATTTCTCAGGGCGCTCCAGCAATGCTATTGAAGCGCCCTGAGAAATATCAGCCCCTGTCTATGGTAGCGCAAGGGCTGGAAGATTTATTTATCGATAATATGCCATATCATATTGGACTGGCGCACTGTCAGCGATAGCTCCAGCGATAATGCGACCATCGTCACATACGCTGGGTCATGCTTTTCAGCAGTCATTCCAGCGGCGTACTGCTGGTCTTGAACATATCCGATAATCTCGACCAGCCTTTTGAGAAATCTTGTGTAAACTTCAATTCCAGGATCTATGCAATCCATAGGAACCCAATCCTCCATCATTGAATCAGTATCAAGCTGGGCGATACCCAATTTGATAATATTTTCGTTTTGATCCACAACAAACTGGAATCCGCCATAATCTACGAACCACACGTTTTCCCAATCCGTTGATGGCGTTTCCTTCTTCCCGAACGTTCCATCTTCCTTCACTAATCTCATGGCGATCTTCAATTCAAAATTTTCCATTGTAATTCCTCCATCAAAACGAATTTTCCCTGAGAACTTCCAGGGCTTGTGAAAATATTGATTCTATAGATCGCCATCTTGTTTCATGGCGGCGATCTGAATGAGCTGGAACAGATCATCGTTGATTGTTCCAGCAGCTTCCATCCAGTCAATCAAATTCATGAAATACATAAAGAACCTCCAAAGAATTTCAACCGAATGGATTCAAACGCCAAGGCTTTGCTTCTCGTGAAGACCAGGATCAGATCCTCCACTGAGAATCTCTCTCTTAACTCCAGAAAAGCCTGAAATAATCTATCTTCTTTATGTTCCATATCAGCTCCTCAAATTTTGTGGCGTACAATACAAGAATTTTCCAATCATCCTGAAATGGTACCAACGTCTCATTCCATTCGATAAATAGTCACAACGATGCCACAGGACACCGTTAATTTCTCTCTTTTCCATATTAGTGGCTCCTCCAATAGTTCCAGCCCGCGTTGCCAGAGTAGTATTTTTTATCGTTGATAGGCAGCGCCTTCCATGACGCCATCCATTCTTTAATATTGAAATTCTTATGTGCCCAGCGACACTCAAGGCTGGCGTGCCTCATAAACTGCTGATACTTACTTTCCATATTATCTCCTCCATCTAGGGTTTGTTCCCGACAAAACCGGAAAACCAACGAGAATTTTCTGGCTTTGTCCGAAGGGCCAGGAAGTCCTGGCCCACTTTCTTCATGCCATCGCCCGACGTGGGCTGGTTCTCAATTCCTCGTTTTCAAATGTGGATTTGATCCGGTTCCAGTCCCATCCTTTTCGCTTCCACCGCTCAGGACCATCGCCCGCCTGATGCCAAGACCATTTCATCTTCTTTGGAGCGTATTTAAAGCCATGTTCCTTTAATTCAGCTCCAACACCCTTCCGAAAGGCCACTAGCCCTTTCTTTTTCACCATCCTTTCTTCAAATGTATCAGCGGGCGAGTTGGTGAACTCGCCCGGAGTATCAATGGTAACCCATAGCCACACTCCTAGACGCTCAATGGTTATTGATGGTAGATGCTTGATTTTGTTGTAAACATCCGCCATCACATTTGCGATGCTGGTCTCACCCTTGTCGGCAACAGACCACTTTCCCATAGTTTCCTGAAGAAAACTGAAAGCCTCGTTTACCAACTTTGACATTTCCAATGCCAACGCTGGCTCAAGGGTGGTTACGTCCGGGTGGTACTTTTTCATCGCTACCCGATAGGCAGCGACCAACCCTTGATCAGTGTCAGGGGAACCTTCTTCCATCTCAAGGATGGCTATCGCCTCACTGAATCTCATTTTCATCTCCTCCAGAATAATGGTTTAAGATAAATCCCTGAGAATCACCACAATAGGTCTGGCTTTCCTCACATGGCGTTTCAATGGTGTAAAGCATGTATTGATATGCCCACAACCAGAGAATGCACTGTGGCGTCTCTCAGTGCGTTTTGATGGCTTCTATCCTAATGCGATTAAACAGAAGAACATAAAGCCAAAAATAAAGGCGACCATCGTGATGCTGACCGCCATTTTTACCGCGTCCCGGAACCAGGACTCAGAGTCGAGATTCCAGGAGTTTTGTCTGTCGTATCTATTCATGAGAAATCTAGTTCCTCCATAAAATGGTTTACATTGGTACTTCTCGTGGCGCTCCAACATTGTTATTGGAGCGCCACGAGAAGTACCAGCCCCTGTCTATCATAGCGCAAGGGCTGGAGGGTTCATCTTTCTGAGAAGGCGCCAGATATCCCATCAATTCCCCAAAATTCCACAGGAATTCCATTTCTGGTGGAAAAATGGATTGTGAGATATCCATTTCTGGTGGAAAAATGGAAACACGTTGGGAGATTGAACTCCCTGATTATCGTCATTCCAGGTTCAAAATGGAAGTTGGTCTCAGTCTCCTCACCGTCATGGGCGGCTTTTGCTACCCATGCAGCCATCAAAATTTCATTCTTTTTCATGTTTTACTCCTCCATCAAATTAGGGTTTTCCCTGAGAAATACCAGGGCTTGTCATACAAAACTTTCCGGCGGCGGCCATGATGCCTGCCACTTCGAACCGGTCCACTGCTCA
>Ga0208769_1001374_pt1 | contig 10778 bp, 20 predicted proteins | sample AntAceMetag02UKC_FD_184768 | JGI IMG/M metagenome (GOLD analysis project Ga0208769, IMG submission 184768) | Saline lake microbial communities from Ace Lake, Antarctica- Antarctic Ace Lake Metagenome 02UKC (SPAdes) (version 2) | ecosystem: Environmental > Aquatic > Non-marine Saline and Alkaline... | reverse complement strand
CTCTACCATATTTCTTCCAGTCGTTCTTATTAACGGCAAAATCTTTTCGTATAAATGGGCATTCTATTTTTGGGAAATTATTTAAGATTTCCATTTATTTTTTTCCTGTAATGTATGGTTTTTTTTAATTTCTTCAGCGCTTCTTCTCTGCCTTCACATTCCCATGGGCCAGCTACTAAGCTGACAAAAGGAGATTCATATGCTTCATCTATATCTTCTTGATCAAAGTATCTTTTAACATGTAATGTACCTTCTGTATGAAGATACCCCCACCATTCATTCATTTTAATTTATCCCCCATAATTTTTTTAATATTCGTCTTTCAGTCTTCTGTCAAAAGCAGTTTTTAAGTACTGTACATAGTTATCATCAGTACACATACCCTTACCGGGAGAATCGCTTACCTTTGCTACAGGCTGACCATTACAACTTATCATCTTCAATACGAGTTGTAAAGCCTTAAAGTCGAAATCATTAGTGATGTGTGTTCCTATACCGAAAGAGACATTTATTGCGCCATTGAATGTTTTAGCCAATTCAATTGCTTTCTTAAAGTCCAATCCGTCGCTGAATACTATGGTTTTTGTCCTGGGGTCTATCCCCATATTTTTGTAATGCTTAATCATTGCATTACCATAGACATAAGGGTCACCTGAGTCCTGCCTAGTACCATCAAACAGTTTGGAAAAGTACTTGTCAAAATCGTATAGGAAATACTTAAGTCCCATCACATCTGATAAAGCTATGCCCAGATCTCCTCTATATTCTTTTGCCCAATTTTCTAGAGATATAGACTGGCTATCAGCAACTCTATATAGAGCTTGGTGAGCTTGACCCCATTGATGTGACATTGTTCCAATTGCCTTAATGTTGTGCTTTTTGGCCATCATGAGATTACTTGTACCAACCAAATTTTCGGGACAGTTTTGTTTAAATAACGATATAGCATTGTCTTGAGCCGTTACTGAGTGTCTACGCCTACCACCAAATTCGGCGAATAAGAAGGCCATTTTGGCTGCCTTAATCATGTCTATTTTGTGCATGGTACGTTCGTTAGCCAGCGTATAGTCCGTGCTCATATCAGTAGAGTACACTTCGCTGATTATAGAAAGTACGGGGACTTCAAATAGTATTGTATGTAGCCATGGACCAGTTATATGTATATGCAAAGTACCTTCATCATCAGCTCTTATGTTTATGTAATCATAGTTGAATCGGAACAATTTTAGAAATCTTAAAAAGTCAGGCTTAAAAAACCCGATGTCACCAAGATACTCTATATCTTCGTCGGTAAATTTTACTTGATTACACATTTTGTTTATATTTTTTATGATGTCTCCAACATATGGTCTAAAGTCAACCCCTCTAGTGCGGCATTTGAATAGATATTCTACCATAGTAGCTGGGTGCTGATGTAAAACTGCTTGCATCTGGGTTAAACTATATAAATCATTGTCGAGCGTGCTGTTTATTATTCCCATTGATAATTCTCCTATGTTAATCACATTTTATTTGTGATAATGCTCCGGTTGAACATTCATCTTTGTGGCAAAATAGGTTATGGCACTTTTTACATACTGCTAGTCCGTTGTCAGGGTCTAATGCGTAAAACGGAGAAACTTTCTTAGGTCTTATGTGATGAGCTTGAGTCGCTTTTTCTCCACAGTAAATACATATATAATTTTCTCTTTTTAAGACCTCTTTTGACCATACTTTAAGTTCATAATCAGTAAACATGTTATTTATTTTTGTTTTATTTAATCCTTTGTAATGTTTTACTTTGTTAAATATACTGCATGAGTTTTTACATTTTTCCGAACAATAGAAGTGACCTTCTCTCCCGTCAGATTTATTCACAGCAGATATTCTATTTTTAACTTCTGATCGTGAGGGGGTGTACCAAATAGCACAGCGGTAACATTTTATTTGTAGCAGTTTCTTATTCTCCGGACATTTCCTGGTTTCTTCACAAAAACTTATTTGATCATTGAAAGTGTTATAGAGAGGTAAATTTTTTATAGTTACCCCTCCTTTATAATTTGGATTTAATTCACCTTTGTTTCTTTTTGAACTTGCAATGCCTATTTTAGTTTTTGTAGTTTTTGATAGTTTTTTGCCATAGTATATATTAAATTTACCTGTTTGAGAGCATGATTTACTACAAAATTTGCTTACTCGTTTTCTTGGTGTTAGGTAAGGGTATCCACAACTGAGACACCTATCCATTTCTATATAATATACGTAGTTACTAGGAGAATTTCCAATTCTGAATTTTCCATTATTAGTGAGTATTAAATTTTCTATATTGTCCCAACAAAGTATCATTATATCGCTTTATCCTATGCCTATCATATATCCTCTTCGGATATTAAAAGGATTATTCCTTTTGAACTCGGTGGCTTTGTGTCGCAAAATCACCTTATTGTCCGCTGGTTTCTGTTCGATAACCCCACTATATAGCAGAGTATCAATTTCATGATAAATGTCTGCTGGGCTACCCTTTTTGCTCGCTTCAGGGTATATTTGATCAAAATCTGAGTCAGTTATGCCCAACCCATCAGTGGGTACAGCATTGATACCAGCCGTCAATGCGTCTGCTTGGTTAAATTTATACGCTTTGTTAAATTTTGTCTGTAAATACATAGCAAGTCCGTATACTTCTGTCTTCCAGAGGTTCTGAATCATTCCAAAATCGCCAACATCTCCGTGCAAAGTTGAGAATCCCAAAAGATATTCGGTATAATTGTCGGTACTTAGCACTATACCATTATACTTTCTGGCCAGATCGTATAATTTTATCATTCTAAGACGAGCTTTTATGTTTCCAAGGCGAACTTTTGTATCAAAATTGAGTGGATCGTCGTTTCCAATAAGATCTCTCGATGTTAAATAATACACGGCATCAAGATCAATTCTACCTTTGTTATTACAGAATGCAGCAGTAGCTTTCATACCTCGATCAAGTTCTTCCTCCTTTGATTCAATGTCTATGACTCTACCTATAATTGTTACTTTTTCATCAAGCTCTTTTGCCACCTCGTAAGCTAAAGCAGCAGTAAGTGTGCTGTCTATGCCACCAGACATTCCGATTATCAGAGAATCTACTTTACTTGTGGCGATATACGATACGGCTGAAGCCACTATGTTCTCATACATAAATTCATACTCATCACAGAAGTCATATGGATGAAATTCTTTAGACATATAATTCATGCTCCTCTATATATTTGAGAGTATTTGGAGTCAATTCATTGATCTCTTCTTTTGCTTTTAGTTTCCGCCTGACCTCAGTAGAAGACATTGATTCACCAGCAGAATAAACCATGTGGTGTGGCCATTTCATATACCACTCTGTTAGTGAAGGCACGCCTACTCTATTCATCACAATGAATGGCACGGTATCAATAAGAGCTTCCCATCCATCCCAATCCTCTATGAGATTGGCGTGGTCCATTCCTATGAGATAAGCAACGTTCTGGGGGGTGAAATTCTCATTAAGGAACAACTCTCGTATCATAAAAAGGGTGCTTCCATTTAGTTTATGATCTATTTCAAACATCGATAGTTGTAATCTTTCATCTTTGAAATCTTTTATGGCAATGTCAACCATCTCGGCTCTATGAGAAGGGCTTGTCATCTTTTTGCCCCATCTATGTCCATAAGCTGGCATAAACAGCACCCGATCATAGTTAGTTGTGTTCAATGTTTGTTGAGCTTTGTGTAGATGACTTCTATGTATGGGATCAAATGCCCCACCAAAGATTATGTATTTCATTAGACCAGCTCAGCAAACACCATGGGAACGGCTCCTGCATCGCACATCTCCATAAAAGATGCATCGCCATCTCCAGGATTTACGTTGACAGCTTTGATAGCATCAGATAATAGATAAACCTCGATGCCTTTCAGTTTGAGAGCGTCAAGTACGGTAGCCTTGACACAGTAGTCAGTGGCAAGTCCGCAGATAAACAATCTTTTAACCCCCATTCCTGGTAATACCATGTCAAACCCGGTGCCGTCAAACGCGGAGTAAGCATCTTTGTCTACCTCTTTGCCTTTTTCCACATTTATCACCCTGTTTATATCCACATTCAGATCTGGGTGAAGTTCGGCTCCTTTTGTGCCGACAACACAATGTGGCGGCCATGGGCCTCCTTGTTCTGCGAACGAACTGTGATTTACAGGATGCATGTCTCTTGAGAAGGCTTGGCGCGGAATCTTCTTTATGTATTTATTAATAACTGGTATGATATCCTGTGCTTCAGCTACAACCAGGCTACCAGCAGCCATGTTATTTTCATCTACAAAACCTGTGAAATCCAACTGTACGTCCACAACAAGTATCATGTCTGTCTTTTCTTTAATTTCGATCATGGTAATTCTCCTTAATTAATTTCTGGTGTCCTCCGGGGAGGATTTGAACCTACCGTTAAACAATTATAAGTTGCCCGTTCTGCCAGGTTGAACTACCGGAGGTTATATACGTATATAACTCTCATCAATTCCTAGAGGGCCACCTATAATGTAGGCAACGCCGTATCTATCCAATACAACAGTTGCCACTTTCCTCATGTCTTCACTGTGTCCAGTGATTATTGTTAGACTACCTTCAGGTGCGTCCCAGTTGTCATTTACGAATCGCTCTACTACGCTATGAGCATCCTGATAGCTTAGTCCATGTAGGTCTAATGTTTCCATTTTAAACTAATTACAACCTCCTATAGTTTTAGTGGTTCTAAAGTTTGTCTGTCAGACACAAACCGTAATGCGCTTTTTATCTTTTTCAGAGTCCCAATAGAATTGTCCCATTTAATTACATTAGGATGTTCAAAGCCGATCTGAGACTCAAAATCAGTTTCAGGCATTATAGCTAACCCTCTTGGTCTCCACTTCAACCATGCTTCTATGTATGGTGGGTAGTCATCAAATAGAACTTTACCATACACCAATCCTTTATCCTGGGCAATATTTATTTTGTGGTCAACAAGTATGTGCTTGTTACACCACTCTACTTTCTCTTTCCATGAATCAGGCTTTTTAGAAGATCCTTTGGTTAAGATGTTGATATCATAACCAAGTTCTACTGCTATATCCAGTATTACAAAGCCAGATGGGATAGGTTCCAAATCTCTCCACCATCCTGTTTGTCTGGATATCATATTTGTGCGTGCTTTCAACCATTTAGGACGCATATGATAATATAGATGAGGTAAAGTTATATTGTTTTTTACCATGTATTCTTGCTCATAAGTTGATAATGTTTTACTTAAGTCACGTAGCATAGCACTGCTATAATCTGCCAGTGACGCATCTAAATCGAATAAAGCTATGTTCTCACCGTTCATTCTTTAGCCCTCATTTTAATCGCTTCTATTTAATCCTCATGGCAGCATAGGCAATTGTACCATCCCATGCCGCGTATTTTGCAATATAATCCATCATCCAAATTTCCATTACTCGCATCTATACAAGCTGGTCTTGTAGGACCAAGCGGTAGAGCACGTCTTTTTCTTGGAGGGCCTGGCCCTGGAGCAGGCTTCTTTGAAATATGTGGAGGTTTCGGATTTGGTGCTTTCTTACCCATTTTGTACCTCTGCCATAACGGCTTGTATATGATGTTCCTTTTTTACCATTAATTTAATATCTGAAGCTGTCCATCTGTGCGCCCATTGAAACTCATAGGCATCTCCAAATGGAATATGTATTAGTTGGACCGGCTTTGTACTGAGTACCATATACATGGCTTGTCCATCAGCTAATGGTTCTTTCACTATTTCACCGGCTATTTTATCTTTGCTGCGTTCTTTACACCATGCACGTAGCTTTTCTTCCCATTCATTTTCGGCTTTATCCAGGCCATCTTTGTTGAATCCAGAGCGAGCTATTAAAAAATCTCCCATATTGGGGTGGCGGCCTATTTCTTCTGGCGGGGCATAAATCTTACCCATAATTCCTCTCCTTGTTATTCATTGATTAGTGGGCACAGATCTTCCCCACAGAAAACATCGTTTTGATCTGGATGAGAACATTTAAATCCATCTGTGCCTTCTGTTTGGCAGTAATCACATCCTTTTTTAGCTATTTCATACCACAGTCTTTCTGCCTTTATGAGTGCTGTGTCGGCGACATCAATTTGTTGTTTAGCATGTTTAAGCTCATCTATTAAAGTGTTCATAATAAAAAATAAACCCATTGTTCTTCTCCCATTATGATGGTATTTTTATATTGTAACATTTTGGACATTTAACGGGTACTTTTAATCTTGGGTATAAAAATATCGTATGACAAAATTGGCATTGAGCTACGGACATCCTGCTGTCTTCCATGTGACCAAGCAGTAATATTGGTTCTTTATCTCGCAGCCTTTGGTTGTATTTGATAACACCATATATCAATGCTGCTGCCGCCGCCAGCACTGTACTAATAAACATCGCTGTTAACATAAGCATTACTCCTTTTTTGTGAGGCGGCGAGTGGATTCGAACCACCGATTAACAGGTTTGCAAGCTGCCCCCTTAGACCACTTGGGTACGCCGCCGTTATTTTACCAACCATCTGATTCACACTCTGCTCCACAGATAGAACATACCTGTTTCTTTAGATCATCTGTGTCATGGATATATGCTTTACTATAAGTATACCATGGTTTCTTTGATATATACGGGGTATCCTTTGTTATATGATCACACCCCGATTCCTGTAATATCATGTTTGTATACATTGCTGAACAATTAGGACAAAATATGTAATGTTCGCTGAATAATATAGTCCTAGGTTGTCCACAGAAATAACATTTTTCATGAGTAATCCCAAATTCGCATAGGTCTAATTCTTCATCTGTAGGCATAATGCTCTCCTCTATGTTGTGGGGGTACAAGGAATCGAACCTTGGTTAACTGATTAAAAGTCAGCTACTCTACCCCTGAGTTATACCCCCGGCTGTGTCTGTTTCGTTCCAGTTCTGATCTTCTTCATCCCATCTGAGCATGTCAGCACTCAGTTTACGACAGTGCTCTTGTATTCTTTCCCATTTTTCATCTGTCATCACATTTTTATCACTCATAATAATTCTCCCTTCGTAATTATCTACTCTTGGTGGGGGGACCCTGTTTCTCAAGATGCCTCACAAGCAAGGCTATCCATCACCGCGTATTTGATCACGTCTGACCACTCGTTTGGTGTGCCCCTACACATTGCGTGGGCTTCAGCCCACCCCCCAACAAAAGATAATATTTTTCACAATTCTCCTTCTAATAAGAGAGGGTTTATCACTCTTTCTACAGTGCCTTTAGCTAGTGACTTATTTGGCTCATGGCCTAGTCCGTATGTACGTTGTTTTTTATCCAGACAGCTTGAACTACAAGCATACCCCCAGGAACCATCGGTAAAACGCCATACTTTGGCCACTATATTTTGTATAGGTTCGCCTGATTTAGCACCGTTATCACCAAGACACATACATCTATTAGGACTATCCTCTATGTAATACCATTTTAATGCCATAATTATTATACCTTTTTTGTTTGGAGAGGACTGAGTTATTCATCCTCTAAAGCACGCCCTCAATGCTGTGCGGGACCAACGGGATTCGAACCCGTGAAATGTGTCCGGCGTGACAAGCCGGCGTCCTAGGCCGCTAGACCATGGTCCCATCAATTATATTTCTTTCTTTCTAACCACACTCTGTATACGTCTGCACCTAAATGTTTAGTTTTTATTTCCCACATGCGCCCCATTATTAAAGACCATCCTTCTGTCGCTAATAACAACTCATTGATATCTTTAGTAGTCATGGTAGTGTTAGCTATGTGTGGAAAAGAATAAAAATTTCCTGGTAATACTTTCATATGTTATCCTGTATACAATAAAAAATGTGTTTTTATTTCTTCAAAAGACTTTTTGTATCCTTCTTGATCATCTATCATGATATCGATATCTAACTTCTCACAAATGGCGGCCTTTGCTCCCCACCAATCTTTGTCGTCTGCCCACCAAGTGTCTTTGTGGTCAAGCCACATTCTGGTGTCTTTAGTTTTTAGGTAATCAACTACTGAAGCTATGTAGTGGTAATGTTTACCTATTTTCAGCCCGAGCTTATCAAGCTCATCCTGTACATCTTTTACAGGCGGGCCCGATATAATATGTATGGTTATGAATGTACTCATATAGAGAGTTTCTAATAGCTCTTTGAACATGCCAACGTCGCTGTCAATAACACCATGTAAATCAATTCCAATTTTGTCAATCATTTTTCTACCCTTTCCTTTTTGGCCATTGATACGCTCTATCACCCTCAAATTTGTTTAAGTATTCGAGAACTGCTTCCTCTTTTAGTGATTCAGTATTAAATGGTGATTCTTCTATCTCTTCGATAGGCTGTGCGGTTCCCCAAGCTGGACAATCATAATGGTATTCTTCAAAGATAAAATTGTCTCCAAATTTGATCCGTGATATAATGAATCCTTCTACATCTGATTTCCATATACCATGAGAGGCATTACGGGCAATTATTTTATAAAGATAACCATCCTTAAGGTCTGGTATTTTTATGTAATTTTTTATATACATGGCTCAATTCCTATCATAAGATATATTTCGTCCCATTTGTGGCCGCATGTTTTACATTCAATTGGTCTCCAACATGACGCTTCATCTGTTTCGAAGAAGTCAGTGGTTAAGTCAGTTGAATTACAATAGGGACATTTTTTACCACCGTGATCTATATACCACTTTTTTAATTCAGGTGTTAATTTCATTTTAAACCTCCGAGTTTTTTGTCCAATCACCTATTTCTTCACCTTGTTCGATAATTTGTACCCATACAATTCCGTCTATTTCTATAGCACCACTATCGGAATCGTAATGACTGAAACAGGTAGGACATACTTGGAGATTTCCACAGAAGTTACAAACGTCTTTATCACATATGGGGCATCTAGCTATGTTAGCATAACCTGCGGTGAACTGCCCACAGCTTTCACATAATTCTCCTCGTATCATTTCAATTCTCCTTGTGCTCCTACTTGGATTCGGACCAAGGACGCCCGCCTTATCAAGACGGTGCTCTACCTCTGAGCTACAGGAGCTTCATACATAGGGATACTATCGATAAGAGTTGTAGTTATTTAACTATCTCCCCATAGTTTGGCGGGGAGACTGGGATTTGAACCCAGGATGTTAGCTCTAGAGGCTAATGTTTTATCCGAAGTAACTCTTTCCTACGTCACCTATGTATTATTGTTATTCTTCATCGTCACACATTTTTATATGTTTATCTTTCACTACCCATTTTTGATATCCATCATCATATATTGGGTAACCTTCTGGTGTCTCATCGATATATGTGGCTATCGATAAGTCAGGGGTTTCAATTTGTTTGTCGTGCTTAATTATTCCCATAGTAATCCTCTACGTCACCTTAATGTTATTATAGAATAAAATCTGATTTTTGCTAGACCATTTGTTAATTTAGTGTGCGCTCAGTAAGTCTCGAACCTACGGTCTGTCGGTTAAGAGCCGACTGCTTTACCAACTAAGCTATGAGCGCTTCATTTATTACGCCGCTTCTGACATAATAATTCTCTTTGTGAGCGCCCGGCAGGATTCGAACCTGTGACTTTCCGATCCGTAGTCAGATGCTCTGATTCCACTGAGCTACGGGCGCATTTGAAATAACATGTAAGTTCGAGTAATCTAACTCTCCTTATTATAGGAGGTGTTATTATGCGCGAACTTCACGAATGTCTAAATCCAGATTGTAAAAATTTAACAAATAATCCAAAATTTTGTAGCCGGTCTTGCGCTGCTCAGTATAACAACATAAAATTTCCTAAAAGATCTAAAAATAGGAAACGTTTTTATTGTAAAGTATGTGGCATTGAATTACCACCCAGACGTACCCTATGTGATGCACATAATCCCAAAATAGTTGATTGGTCTAAAATTACTATAAAAGATGTTATAACAAGTAAAACGTCTTATAAATATAGTGGCTCTTACAAATATGGTAGAATAAGATGTTTAGCCAGAGCTGCGTATGAAAAGTCTAATAGACCAAAAAAATGTGAGCATTGTGGTTATAGTAAGCATTATCATGTAGCTCATATAAAACCTATTTATTTATTTGATTTAGATACTCCAATTTCTGTAGTTAATACCTTGGATAACCTTATATCTTTATGCCCAAACTGTCACTGGGAATTTGATAATGGTTATTTGTCTTTATGATGTGTACTTCAATACTTTTTTCACAGACATATTTTTCAGTTGGTTAAACGCTTCAACATATATGGGTCCGCTCAAATCTGAAAAACCGGGAGCAGAATTGATTTCTAAGAACCACAATTTATAATCCTTATCCACTACGAAATCTACAGCCCCAAATGACATACCTACAACGTCTAGAATCTTTGCAGATATTTCTTTTGCTTTTTTGAAAACCCCATATTTATCTGGGTTTCTCACAGTTACGAAATAACCACCTTGTGCAAAATTCCAGGCTATTTGATCAGAGGGCCCCATCCTTTTTTGCACTGCCCAATCCTTTGACCATAGAAATGCGTGAACTCTAAGTTCATATATTCTGGTGCGTATGAATTTTTGATAATAACCTCTTGGTAACTGATCTTTTCTGCGAGCCGCTCTTATACCTCGTCCAGCAATAGAGCTAAACCTTTTCTCAATGAAGTCTTCTTTCTTATCATTACGTAATAAATGAAGTTTACTTTCTGGCACATTTATACCAGCTTTTTTCGATATGTTAACGACGTGTAGTTTTG
>Ga0208769_1001371_pt1 | contig 10788 bp, 22 predicted proteins | sample AntAceMetag02UKC_FD_184768 | JGI IMG/M metagenome (GOLD analysis project Ga0208769, IMG submission 184768) | Saline lake microbial communities from Ace Lake, Antarctica- Antarctic Ace Lake Metagenome 02UKC (SPAdes) (version 2) | ecosystem: Environmental > Aquatic > Non-marine Saline and Alkaline... | reverse complement strand
CCGCTTCTGCAACTTCCTCAGTTTTTGCGCTGAGTAATAAAATAAACCTACGAGCTGGATTTGTAGCTTCAGGAACTTGTACTTACTACGCTCCGGTGAGTGGGGAAGAGAGTGTCGGGACTCCGCATCCTATTAATGGAAACCCGGCACTAATTTATAATGCAGTGCCGACCTCCGGGACTACGTATACATTAGATTTATCTTCTTATGTTCCTGAAGGAACAAAACTTATTGTACTTGTTACACGCTGTTATTCGACCGTTGCGAGAGGGTGGACAACCTCATTCGGGTATGCCTCGCCAATTACAACCGTCTTGATGCAGCATATATGCCTTGACGTTGGACACACTGCCCCTTCTAATCTTTCTCTTGCTCCAGTTGACAGTGATAGAAAAGCATATTTAAAAGTGGACATAGTAAGCGGAAGTATTGGTGTGTTTAGGGTGTACACAGGGGGGGTTTATTTTATATGAGAATATTACTGCATAAAAATAGTTATATAATAGGGTTTGGAGAGTTTGTTCAAAAAGATTTTCCTGAATCTGAAGAATACAGTGGACAGGATTTACCAGAAGAATTAACAGATAAATACAATCAACCGCTTTACAAATGGGATGGAACAAAACCAATCTACAGCCCACAACCCTACACCCCTGAACAAACAGAACAACTCCGTAAAGCCGAGGTTCGGGCCGAGATACGGGAACTTTATAGTGTTGAAGATGAAATGAAGATTCATCGTCAAAATATTAATGCTTTAATGGAAACAGACGGAACGCAGACTGATGAATATATTAAGTATAATAATACCGTTGAGAAGATACTTTTAAATAGTCAAAAAAAAGATTTTCAGATAGGAGAAAAAAATGTCAGCAAGTAAAGCAGGAACACCGAAAAAAAACGGAAGCGGAAAAGGGACTCGTCAAAATCAGGGACGCGGTGGGTGCGCTACTACTCAGAAATCGGGCAAAGGAAAAAGATAAAGGCGGTATAATATGAATTTATCAGAACGAACGAAAGTAAGTTTAAGCATAGGGTCATTTATTCTATGCCTAGCGTTTATTGTTTCCTCAACCTTCGCGCTTGGGGCGTGGACTATGAATATCGAGAACGATATAGACGCCACGAAAAAAGATGTAACCAGAGTCAAGGAATCCTGCTTTGGTTGTTCTGATAAAATAAAAGCACTTGAGGACTCTGACGATAAACAATCTATACAATTTGCCGAAATCAAAAAGGATCTTGAATACATTAAGATTATGATAATGGATCTTAGTGAGGCTGTTAAATGAAAATCTGCGGTGATTTAGCAACTGAAAAGTTCACGGTTTTTTCAGACAAAGATCCCTGGCGTTGTAATTTTACCAACTCGGTTCGGAACCTTAAAAACGGATGGCGAAAAGATAACGAAATAGTTTATGCAACAACAGGCGATAGAGAGGAAAACGGCAAGTACCCTGTTGATCCGCGCAAGTTTCCGAAAGGCTGCTGGCTTATAACAAGCGTTTTTGAGATTACAAGATCGCATTATAAAAGTGAGCAAGAATATTTAGAGGCAATCAAGACCTTCGGTAAAGTTGTTATTACCACGAACGCTTTTAGGTATACCCCGATTTGGAGTTTAGAAAATGGGTACTATAAAACAATAACGGGGAAGATGGTTATTGATTCTCAGTTCTGGATTCATGGCGGGGCTTACAAAACCTCATGGGGTTGCATTCTTGTACCCGAAACGGTGATAATGCGAGAGCTTGCAGAAACATGTAAAGAAGAGTTATCATTAAGTGGAAGTTTTCCGCTTGAAATAACATAGGAGGACATATGAGTTTTAGCAGTTCAACAGTTTCAATAGGTGATTCTACAAAACAAGCGGATTACGCGCGTCTTATGGCTAATACTGTTTATAATAAGGCTCAGACAATCTCTGAAATAAGTAGACTTCAAAGTGGAACGGTATCTTTTGAAGGGGCAAAAACATTTCAATCGGCTACAGTATTTAATAGTACGGTTAATATTACTGCAGGTGGTAGTGCAACGATAACTACGATAGACGTTACAGCTACTGCAACCTTTAGCGGGCCTATAACAGCGGCTACTGCAACCTTTAGCGGCGGGATAAAAACAGATAGCGTGGTTTTAAAAACTACAGTTATAGAGATTGGTGATTGGGATATGACCGCAACTACTCAAAAAGGTGTAGCACATGGAATTGCTGACTGGACAAAAATAAGAGATATATCAGTGCTGGTAAGAAATGATGCAGCAACATCAGCCTTTAACTTTCAATCGTTTGAAATAACCCTAAGTGGTTCGTTTTTAAGGCACCTATTATGGGCGACTTCAACGTATATATATATGCAAATAATTTTAGATTCAGCAGTTGAATACTTTGATGATGCGACATTTAATTCAACGTCCTATAATCGTGGCTGGATAACAATTACATATGAGGCATAACATATATATAAAAACATATGTAATTGTGGTATACTTTATATAGAGGGATAATGTAATGGTAAAAGTAATGTTGATATTCTTAGTTATGATGATCACGCTATTAGGATGTTCTTATGCTATAGATTTAACTACGGGATGTGAGGATTTAGAAAGTCTATGCTTATATGTCCATGTCTCTATTGAGTACGTCAACGAAGCGAGCGATTATTTTCAGTCACCTATTGAAACCGAGAACCTAAGAACCGGAGACTGTGAGGATTACACTATATATTTTATGTATCTTGCAAACAAAGAACTAAATATTAAACCTCAGTTAGTTGTTGTGTATATTACAGATATAGGGTTTCACGCAATAACTGAATATGATGGTGTTTATTATGATCCTACAAAAAATATGATCTTTAAGGAACTCCCCGCAACATGGAGTCATATTATTAGTTACGATTATGATATAATAATGATATATGCAACTGAGTTTTACACGAAAGAAACAAAGTTTTAAAAGAAGTGAATTATGAATGAAAGAACAATAGTTAGTCACCATAATTTAAAACAGTACGACAACATTTTAGAGGTTTTATCGAAAAGCGCAGTAGCAGTTGAAGAAGGTAAAATATACCATTCACATTTAAGAACACCTGAGCTTGCCGACAACGCCGTGTGTGAAATGTTTATCAGAACCCCGGCAGAAAGTACGACTGTACATTGTCATTTAATAGCGCAATTTTCAGGGGAGCTGGCAGCGAAAGCCTCCATCCGTGAAAGTTGTACTGTAAGTGCAAGCGGAGCTACACTGTCAAGGTTTAACGCAGATCGTAACCACGGAGATTCATCAACTATGAGCGTAAGATCTTCGCCGACTTTGACCGCCTCCGGAACAAGGCTCGATATACTTGATTTCGTGGGACTATCTATATATTAAGATTTAGATCTGCTGCAGCTGCTAATCAGGGATCTATTAGATTGACATGGCGCGAACATACAGAAACTTAAGGAGTTGATATGAAACCGTTAAAGTTTTTACAGTGGGCATGGCCTGTTGAGGTTGCAATGCTTATTATTTCATGGCTGGTAATAGTTTTTATTGTACCCGGTAGAATGGAATTCTTTATAGAACCAATGCCGTTTATGTTATCGTTTATCGGTGCTCAAGCAGGTATCGCATTCGGCGGAACTCCGCTGAAAAGTAAGCTTGAAAATGCAAGGCTAAAAGATGCTAAACTTCCTTAGAAAAAATGCGGCTTATATAAAAGTCGGGGTAATAATTTTAATCGTGGGGGCGGTAGCAGCTTATGTTTACAAAAAGAATAGTCTTAATTCTGATGTTGATAACAATCGGATTGACTCCATTGTACAGCAGGGACTCAGTGATCTTAGAGAAAGTGGTGATCGAATTAGAGAAAGTGATCGAAGCGCAAACGCGGCTCTTAAAAGAGCAGCAGATCGAAATCGACAACTTAGTAATTCTCTCACGAGAGCAGGTGCAGGAGCTGTCCGAAGTCACATCAGAGCTGAAAGAATCGCAGGGATTAGTAGGCGAACAAAAGATAGAAATCGGGAAATTACAGAACTTGCAAATCGGGCGACAAAACTACTGGCTGAATTACGCGAAAGTCTCTAGGGAAACAATCGAAGCCTTACAATATGAAGCTGAGATTATATTGAAAAAACTCGCAAAGGCAAATACAGTTAAAGATCTGTCTATTATAGGAAATATTCTCCAGGCAGGGGCTTTTATTATCCGCAAAGGCTCAAATTAGCCCGCCACGGGGCTAAAAATAGGAATATGTAACCGAGGGTAACTTCATGGCCCATAACGCCCTGAAGCTGTTCCCCGCGCGGGGGATAGCACTTTTTAGGTACTCAGCAATATTAAAGTATAATATCACTATATAAAACAACTTTCTTAATAAAAACATGTCCATAGATGCTCACCACAGCGTTTAAACACAGAAACTACATACTTATATAGCACGCAAATAGCGCACCCTTAAAACGCCATTATAAGCGTCATCTAACTCTATACTACATAAGGACTTACGGGTATATCGTGCAAAGCCTAAATCATAAAACACGCTTATACGCTATATATAGCGGTTTGCGTGTTGATATAGGGCTATTTTACCCAGTGCCTCCATGCGGGCTGGTAGAAAAAAAGGTGAAAAAATAAAACTTTTTTACACAAAACCCTAAAAGCGTGTTATAATAGATCATGGTTAAGGAGATTGAAGAGATGAAATTATATAGAGGCGTTGGCGGAACAAAAAAAGATACAAAAAACATCGGAACATATTACACCAGTAGCAAGGAAGAGGCTGAATTCTACGGAAACGATATTATAACAATAGAGCATGATGGTAGAATGTTAATGTCTGTAAAAGAATCTGACCTTGATGATTATTTATCAGAATGGTTAGAATCTCTCGACGATTCAGGAAAAGAATACCAGAAATCAACTAAAGCATATTTCCAGAATCAGCAGAGTGAAATAATCGCTGCTGAAGATGCAAAATCAAGAGGATATGCAGGAATTATAATGACAGATATATGCGGGGAAGTATCTGAATCCTGTGATTACGTTATATTATTTTAATTAGAGCGATTACCGCAACCGTCCGGTTAAAGGCGGCAAGGGGATACAAGATGAAAAGATTTATGTTTATTCTTATTTTGGTTATGTTGATCGCGGGGTTGTTTGGGTGTAGAACAATCCCAGAAAGTGATCGTAACGATGGGGAGCTTTCGGGGCTTGAAGCTGGTTATCTCATAATGGCCGTTGCTGATGTTGCTATTGTCGGGTTGACATTATATGGTATGTCTAATGTTTGGGAACCTCTCCCAAGGGCAAACCCGAACGATTCAGGGTATGAGGGGGAATAATGACCGGAGCAAAACCAAGAGGATTTACGGGCCATCCAAGGAAGAAAGAGAAAAGTACAGAGCTTAAAAATCTAATCGAATCATTACGGGATTATAGAATTGGCGATAATCTCACCGAGGGGCTAATTGAATATATCATGAATGGCCGTCCTACAGGAGGATTTCTTGAGGCTGTTTTAAGCAACGATTTGATGGGGAGTTATGCAAGAGCTGATATGTGGAGTCGCGAATCGATGGGGGATGTTGTTAAATGGTTATATAACAACAGCCCTGCAGGGTGTTATGGTTCAAAAGAAAAGTATTTGCAGTGGATTGAAGAGCAAGGGTTAAACGGATTAAATGGAGTAAGTAAATGATCTTAACGCCATATTTAGAAGATGCTCGTCGAGCACATTTAGGAACGTCTTTCTTTCCAGAGGAAAGAGCCGCGCAAATGATAACCGGATATAGCGAGGAACTATCATCCGATCTCAGGGAGCTTGCGGGCAGCAGCGGAAATTATGAAGCCAAATATATTGCTAAATGGCAAAAATGGATGAGTTCAAAATCTCGCTGCATGTCTTCAATGATTACCGGGCCCGCGAATTTCCCGGTTGCAAAAAATCGGAAAAACAACGGTTATGAGCATAATGCTTATGAGGATTTCCGCAAATGGCGAGAACGATACTTTAAAGCGGTTAACCGGGTGCCGACTCCATCCCCTGAGGAAGAAATTGACGATGCACTTAAAAAACTTGACATAGCAATCGAAGCGCATGAGATAATGAAACTCGTCAACAAGATCGTTAAAAAGAAAACCATTAGCGATGATGAAAAATTACGGTTGCTCTTAGTTGATGAGCTTTTATCTGAAAGTACAGCTCGAAAAATTATAGAACCAGATGATTGCGGGCGGGTAGGATTCGCGGGATTTACGCTTACTAACAGCAATGCCAGGATTAAGGGTCTGAAGTCAAAACTCCTTATCATGCGAAACCGGATTGCAATCAGGGATACTTTTAAGCCTATCGAATTTGACGGCGGGAAAATCACTATTGAAGATGATCGGGTTTGTATCTACCACGATGAGAAACCTGAAAAAGAAGTTATCCAGAAACTCAAAGAAAACGGTTTTCGCTGGTCTCCGCATTATGTTAGGTGGCAGAGGAAACATACACAGAACGGTTTACGTGCTGCAAAATATGTTATGGGAGTAAAACAATGGAGGTGAGAATTAAGTATTGCAAAAATGGGTGGCATTACCCGCAAAAAAAGTTTCTTTGTTTTTGGCTCTCTTTTTATTATCTTGATTGGCAAGGCTTTGAACCTTACAATTTTTCAACTGAAAAGAAGGCAAAAAAATTTCTACGTAAAAAAATAGCTAAAAGAGAAAAGTTATTAAACCAAAGAGCTGAAGAAAAATATACTAATTATGAAGATATAAATTAAAAAAAGGTGTACATTTTACGGTATCTATGTTAGTATAAAAAGAGGATGCAGTCACGGGGAATGTGCAACTGCATCCAAATATAGGGAGGCTAATCCCTACCTATATAATACATTTATTACAGGAGAAGTCAAGATGGAAAAATCAGAAAGTATAACGGAACTTGTATCCGCTATAGCTAAAGCCAAGTTAAAATTTACTCCGTTGTTAAAAACCGGAAAGGCAGATTTTAAAACTCAGACAGGTCGACAGATAAAGTATGATTATGTTGAGCTTGAAAATATTTTAGAAATGTCTGAACCAATATTGGCAGCAGAGGGTGTTGTTATCGTTCAGGAAGAAATTGTTAATAATGGAACGGTTGAAATAACAACATGGTTTTTCCATTCATCCGGGGAATATATACAATGGGACCCGTTAGTTCTTCCTATTGCTACAGGTTCGGGGATGGGTGTAATTCAGTCGATAGGTACAACAATTTCATATTGCCGAAGATATGATCTTTTATGTAAGCTTGGGCTTGCGGGGGAAAAAGATACTGATGGAATTGATTTAATAGGGGCTAAACCGGCGACTCCTATTGAAGCAATTAAAAAGCCGAAAGCAAAAAAGAACACGGAGCCTCCTGAAGAATCTCGACCTTTTGAGGATGATGAATTACCAGAGGTTATAAAAGGCAAACAAAAAAAAGATCTTCCAATCGACGAAGACATGAAAGCCAAGAGGAAGATTATCATTGACGAGATCGCGGAAATCCTTACTAATCCAATATTCACTGATGGGGATAAAGAGGTAATGAAGCGAAATATTAAAGAGTCTAATACACTTCCGTTATTGCAGGAGTTGAAAAAATATTGTATGGAAACAGAAAAAACCCGTGAAATAAAAGCGGAAAAAGGGGAATAATATGGAATTGTTTGGAGAACTTGCAGAGGCAACAAAACCAGTAAAATTAAACTTTTACGAATTACCAGGGGACAAAACCGCTGACGAACCGAAAAAAAAGACTGAAATTGAGGTACTGGAAGAGAAAACCAAAAACCTCAAAGTTGCGCCTGATTTCAAAATCAACAACGAAGCGGAATATGATCTTGCCATTGAGAAATTAAAAAACTTCACGGCTCTTGATAAAGAGGTTCATGTTTTGGTAGATCCGGTTTGTGAATCAACCAATAAAGCTCACAAGGATGCTACTGGATTAAAAAGTAAATTGTTGAAACCTATCACAACTATCAAAGAAGCTTATCAAAGGGCAATCGGTGCTTACGATTTTGAGAAGGAAAAGAAAGCAAAAGCGGCTGCAGCAAAACTTGAAAAGGAACGGCAGGACAAAATTGATGCCTTGAGAATTGAAGAAGCTGAAAAATTGGAAGAGGCTGGTGAACCAGAAAAAGCTCAGGAAGTTCTTGATATGCAAGTTGATCTCGCGCCTATTGTTATCGGAAAAGTAAAAGTCGCCGGTATTCAGTACCGCGATAACTGGCAAGCTGAAGTTACCGACAAAACCAAGATTCCGATGGAGTACCTGATTCCGGATCTCTCAGCTTTAACAAAACACGCCAAGGAAATTGCTGCTTCCACGAAACGGAAGAACGAAAATGCCGAAGTTGTCTCTGATATTCCAGGGGTCAAGTTTGTAAATCTGCGGAAAGCAATTGTATAATGATCGGCGGTCTGGATTTTAACGAAGAGTTACATCGTTATTCATGCGAAGGGGTTCCGGTTCCTTCCGTGAGTGCGATATTGGAATTCATGGGTTTGGTTCCGAATAAGCGATGGTATAAAAAATCTGATGCTTTACGCGGAACTTATGTACATTCTATTACTGAGATTATGGATAATGGTGATCTTGACTGGGAGGATTTAGACCCTGTTTTAAAACCGTATGCTGAAGCATATAGATCATTTCAGGAAACAGAAAATTATTCATGGGAACTGACTGAGGCTATACTTTTTAATGAAAGGCTATGGTATGGGGGCAGGGTTGATAGGGGCGGTTTGTTGAGAAATAAAGAGGCTACTGTTGATATTAAAACCGGGCAGGGCGCATTAACTACAGCGATGGGAATTCAAACAGCGGGGTATGATATATGTATTCCTGGTGGTCCGCGTGAAAGATGGATTTTATATTTAAGACCTACCGGAAAGTATAAGCTTTATCAGTGTGAAGATCCGGAAGATTACGATGCTTTTAAGCATGGAGCTTGGCTTTATAATTGGGGTAAGCGACATAAGATATCAAAATTGGAGGTAGCATAATGCATGAATTCCAAATTAAAACAGAATTTGAAATATGGATGAGGATGATTTTTCATCGACCGGATTTAGATAAAGACGATCTCGGTGTATATAATAATCATGATACCCGCAAAAAGCTCCAGGATTTCAGAGAACAGATGGTAAGGTAAAATTATGTTTGCAATTGGTATGGCAATATATTCATTTCTTTTAACGGTTGTTGTTGTTTTTATAGGGCGAAGACTTTACGTTGCTGAAAAAAGGGTGTGGTCTATGCACAAATATTTACAGCATGAAATAGAAAAGAAAAAGCTTACAATTGGGAGTCATTGGCATGATTAAAAACAATGCATATTATGAAACCGATATTATTGAATTCGGGATAGCAAACGAGAAGGACTACAAATCTCGGTTCAACTATTTTCAACGATGTTATGCAGCAGTAAGAATTGTTGACCGGCATGAAGTTAGGGATAATATAATAAAAATCTCCTGTGATGGAGGAGGTGAGATCCTATTCGAGATAAAGTGTAAAATTAAGGGTAAAACAATATTATGGTTTATCGGAACGATGGGGAGGGGTTAGATGCACAACATGTATATAAACGTAGTTATATTCAATTAGCACAAGGAAGGGTGACATGGTAGTTAAAGACAAGCAAGGCACAAAAATAACATTATATCAAAGCAGGGCTGGGAAAATCTGCATCCCTATAGCTAATAGATGTATAACATTATCTAAAGCTGATGCAGAAACATTTACTTTGTATGATATCGAGGATTTTGACCATGATTTATTTTTGAAAGCGTACAGCAGTGCTAACTAAATATAACAACGAATATCTGAGCCATTAGAAACGGCAGATATTCGCAAACGTTATGTACAATTCTGCGGAACTATAAGACCCGCCATCCGTGGCGGGAAAAGGAGGAATCAATGAAGTTGTTAGATTTATATTGTGGCGGCGGCGGGGCTGGGTATGGGTATAGATTAGCGGGGTTTACAGTTATGGGGGTGGATATAGAAGCGCAGCCTAAATACTGTGGGGAGTTTGTCCAGTCTGATGCCATTGCATATTTGATGGATAATTTCCGTGATTATGATGTGATACACGCATCGCCTCCTTGCCAAGCTTATTCTCTTGCCTCTATGCAGCACAGAGCTAATGGGAAAAAATACCCTGATTTAATTGAAAAAACAAGGGAAGCATTAATTTTTACAGGGAAGCCATACGTTATTGAAAATGTTCCAAGTAGCCCGTTGCTAAACCCTATAGAATTATGTGGGGCGATGTTTGGGATGAAAACCTATAGGCATCGGCTATTTGAAAGCAATATGGATATTCAGGCCCCATTCCACCCCAAACATGTTGCTAAAAATACAAAAATGGGGCGAAGACCTAAAGATGGTGAGTATATTCAATATGTCGGACATTTTTCAGGGGTGGAAGTAGTCCAAAAAATGACAGGGCTGAATTGGCTGGGTCAATATGAATTAGCGCAGAGCATCCCTCCGCAATACACAAAATGTATAGGTGATCAGTTGATGAAAATATTAATAGGCTAAATTATACCTCCATGTATAATTTAGGATTAATTGAGGTGCAGAACTGTACATAACAACGGTTAGACGCTATTAAAACAGCGCCTTAACCAAGACGTTAGATGAAAATTAAATTGATAGAGGGGTAAATAATGGAATGTATAAACTTACAGATGGACGGCGACCAGATTTGTGCTACATATAGCGATTTTAGAAACTTACAGGAGAGTCCCGCTGGATTTGG
>Ga0208769_1001369_pt1 | contig 10796 bp, 23 predicted proteins | sample AntAceMetag02UKC_FD_184768 | JGI IMG/M metagenome (GOLD analysis project Ga0208769, IMG submission 184768) | Saline lake microbial communities from Ace Lake, Antarctica- Antarctic Ace Lake Metagenome 02UKC (SPAdes) (version 2) | ecosystem: Environmental > Aquatic > Non-marine Saline and Alkaline... | reverse complement strand
CTAGAGATAAACTTGAAAATAAAATACCATTCTTGAAAAGAAAGGAGATGTAAAAAATGATGAAAGTAGATAAAGACTTGGAAGTTCCTGGAGCAAAATTAAAAGAAGTTAAAAAAGTAAAAGAAAAACCTAAAGAGATAGAAATTGAGGTAGAAGAAGAATTATCTGATGAACAAATAACAAAAGATTTAACAGAAGAAGAAATAATAAAACAAAAAGAAGTTAAAGGAAAAACTTATAATGATGTCCTAGAAACAATGCCTGATTTAAAACAAGATTTGGATTATGTTTTAATAATAAACAAGTTAAAAAAAGGAAAAACTATTACAAAAAAAGAAGAAGAATTTAAACAAGTTTATGAAGAAGCAAAAATAAAAGAACAAGAAACTCTTGCACAACAAGAAAAAGAATTTGAAAAAGAACAAATAAAACAAGAGTTTTTGCAAGAAAAAATTAATAAAGAATATGAAGAATTCAAAGAATTACATCCTGATAGAATAGAATCAATTGATACAAGTAAAAGTTTTTCTATGAATGGTTCTGAAAACTTTTTGAAAGTAGCTTTAATGTTTTTGAAATTAAAAAAACATAAGAAAAAAGGCGGAAAGATTTTTGTTAAAGTTGCAAGACCAAAAAAAGTTAGTATTGAATGGACAACCAAAGATTTAAAGTATGTTGAATTTTGGGGAAAAAATGATAGAGGAGAAGCTGTTAAAGAAGTTACTAGAGTTAATGAATACCAATACAGTTTTAATGGAACTAGTATTCCTGTTGTTTTTGCTATTCAAGGAGTTCCAATCGCTTACGACTTTTATAGTGGAATGAAAAAAGATTTAAGTTCAGAATTTGTTAGTGGGCTTGTAATGGAAGCTTATAATGTAGGATATAAAGACGGAGTTGTAATGACAGACAAATCAAAAAAACCAAATCCTTTGGAAAACATTATGATGTATCTTCCAATAATAATTGTTATAATGTGTATTGCAATGATTTATTTCTTATACTCAATGTATGAGGATCAAACAAAAATGTTAGACATGATTAGTGCTTTACAAGCAGCAGCACAAAGTGGAGCGATAGTAGTAGGACCTTAAGGAGGTAATATATATGGTACAAATAAGTGGAAACAGAAAATGGTTATTAGAACACAAACTAGAACCAAAAAGCAAATGGTGTTGGGTAATTCCAACAATCGTGAAATGTCAAGCTTTTGAAACAAAGAACGGCTATGAAGACACAATAAAGGTTGGTGGAACTTATTTAACTAGAAGTGAATTAAAAGAATGTCTAAAAATCTTAGACTTTATTGAAGAAGAAAATAAAAAAATGAACAAGTGATATTATGATGAAGTGTAAAGAATACCTAGCTTTTGTAAATGCAAAAACTGGTAAAATAAAAGAAAGATTTGAAATAACTTTTGAAACACAAACAGAAATAAATGGTAGAAGACCACAATTAATAAAAAAATTGTTAACAAGAGCATTAGAAGAAAAATGGATTAATGGACAACAATTATTTGGGTACTTAAAAAAGACTCATGGAATTACTGGTAGGGATATGTTAAGATGGGCTTTTAATGAAGACCCAACTCATAAAGAAGAAGATGATTAAAAATGGAAACTTGTTTAGTACCACCACTAATAAAAAAAATTAATTTACCCAACAAAAAACATGACCAAAAAATAGACTTGAATAAACTATTCACAAACCTAAAAACAAATGAAAGCTTTCAAGCTAGTTATGATAAAAGAAAAAATCCTTATCAAAACTGGGTAGAAATAATTATTACTGGTAAAGCAAGAATATTCTCAAATGGAACAGCAACTACTAACTTGTTATTACCGGATGAAGCGCTTATAGAGTTTTTTGATAAATTATACAAAGCTTATATTTTAGATTGTTTAAAAGGAGTTGATTTAAAATGAATAAAAAAACAAAAGGTACTTTTTTAGTTGTATTAGGATGTGTTCTAATTTTTATTCCATTTTTTCTAGCTGCAGAATATATTAACTGGATAATATACTATACTTTGTTTGGTATAGTTGGGGTTGGAACAGAATTATTAGTTCTTGGATTTATTGATTTAAGCAGATCAAAAAAGGAGTTGAAGCAAAATGAAATTGAGAAAACAAAAAATAAAAGAAATTAGTTTAGAACAAGCAACAAAAGAAATAGACAAAATAATCAGTGGAAAAGACAAATCAATGGGCGGAAAAATAGTTAGAAACTGGTATAAAACAAGAACCAAAATTGCTCCAAATGAACCTGTTAGAGAAATGCTTATAATGGAAAAATTTAACAAGCATAATGCTTTAGCTAAGAAAGAAATTACTCTTGAACAAGTACAAAAAGAAACCACTAAAGAGTTTGAAGAAAAAAACATTAAATTAGAATAAAATTTATTTCATGAGTACAATTGCAAAAACTTTTACCACTTCACCAGTGGCATTGTACTCATGAAACCTTTTTAAACACTACAACACACAATCAATATGCTTACACTATTAAAGTGTACTAGCAAGGAGAAACGATATAATGGTAGAAGAAAAAGAAGTAATAATAGAAACTAGTTCTGGAGATTGGGGTGACGAATATAAAGGTGAAAGACCTACCTCGGATAGCAATTGGTTTTCGGATGTGGTTCAACAAGGCGAAATATCCTTCACAGCAGAAATCACTTTCAAATCAGAAGGTGAAAGAACTACTAATAAATTCAACAAAGAAGTAATCAAGTTCTTAATAGATGTTGCTGGAAAAGAAAAAACAATGGAAGTTGGTTGTAACCAATATGATTTTCTTAGAACACTAGCAGAAAACAAACCTTTAATAGGAAAAACTTTTGTGCATCAAAGAACAGGCGTTGGACAAAAAGATACTCGGCGTAGTATTAAATTGAAACAGTAAAAGCACCATAAAGTATAATAACTTTGAAAGAGTAAATATAAGTGTGGTTCATGAATGTCACCTCCTATGCTTTGCGTGAACTAAAAGGGAATTGGGGCTAAAACCCTCATTACTCCCCTTTAACTTTATTTTTATGGATCGTTGCATAGAATGTGGATGTGAAGTGTTGGAAAAACAAGTTTTAGAACCAAAACATTCCGGGTGCAACAAAACCTGGATAATTTACAACTGCACAAACTGCGGAACAAGTTTTGATAAAAAAATCTAAGGCTTTGTAGATTATTTTCATCCAGCGACCCCGTAGAATCACTAGGGAACATATTGTATTTATTAGTAATAGAACAATTTAAAATACTTTCTTTAATCTACAAAACAACTAAAAATTACATTAATCTACAAAGCCAAAATCTAAGGCTTTGCATTTTTAGTAAGTAAAAGGGGTTACTTTAAGTGCAAAGCCAAAATCTAAGGAAAGCTTATTAAGGACTTATGTCCTAAATATTATAGCAATTAAAAAATTGCGAAAAAAACTGGTTCTAAGAACCGATAATAATAATGGAGGAATTTAAAATGTTAGAAGATAAATTATACGACCTAGGGTATAGGTTAAACAAATATGGAAAAATAGTTGTAGGAACACAGGAGGTGTATTATGGCTGTTTAATTGCTGCTGATTCAAAAATAGGAGTAGCAAAAATAAGAGTAGTTCCCTGGAAATATAAAGATCGTGAAGATAAAGAATTTCAAGACATCCCTGTCCCGTTAACTAAACTTCATATCACATATATGGATGTGCAATAATGATATCAGAAGAAATGAAAAAAACAATATTCAGAAGATATCGAAATCATAATATAAAATTTAAAACTTGGAAAGAACTTATAGAAAAAACAAACTTTGATGAAAATAAAAAACTTAGATGTTTTTATTGTAATGACTTATTAGAATATTCACAAAAAATAAGTGAAAGAAAAGTAGTTAGTTTAGATCATAAACTTCCAAAATATTGGGGTGGAAAAGATACAATAGAAAATACTTGTTTATGTTGTAAAGAATGTAATATAATAAAAGGTACTATGAAAGAAAACACTTATATTAAATTTAGAATAATACTTTTACAAAATGGTTTATTAGAAAGATATTTACAAGAAGCTTATCCTGGAAAAAAAGCAGCAATGCTAAAAAGAAAAAATAAAAAGCTTGAACTTTGGGAGATGCTATAATGCAATACAACTATATGTATAATTACAAAATATTTAAAGATTCTTTAAATTATGATGTTGCAAAAAAAAATTTTAAAGTCTCTTCACAAGAGCTAAATAATTCAATAAAAGAAATTGAAAAATCTTTTAACCAAGCGAAAGTATTCAACGTTGAAAAAAAAATCATTGATTTAATTTCAAATACTAAAAAATTAGAAAATTATTATCTACCTTTTAGCGAATGTCTATTGTTTTCAGAAAAAATAAACCTAACGGCTAAATTATCATTAAATGGGATATTAATAGTAAAAAAATATATTGTAAATAATGCACATTATTTTTCAGATGATTCAAGAGTCAATAAAATAAAAAATAAAGAACCTTATTTTCAAGTTTTTGCCCTATTGCAAAATAATGAGGATGCTGGAATATGGGAATTTTACTTTCCAAAAAAAATTCATGATACTGCAAAAGTTGTAAATAAATCAAAAATAGATTATAGTAGAAAAAAGCTTTACAAACTTGTTGAAGTAATTATTTTTGGGTTTATAAATTTCTTAAATAATCCTGAAGTTGAATTAATAGAAAATAAAATAGATAGTGATAGAAATAACAAAAGAACAAAAAGAGGTCAATTGCCTTTACCAACAAATATAAACATAAAAATTAATGGCAAGTTAAAATACTATATTGACTCAACAAACCATTCAACTTTTTCTTATTCATGTAGGTTTTGGGTGCGTGGACATTTTAGGCGGTTACAATCAAATAAGTATAAAAATAAACAAAACCAAAAAATTTGGATTTTACCTTATATTAAAGATGAAGGTATTTTAATTAACAAAAAATATGAGGTGAAAAAATGATTCCTAAACAACTTCAAAACCAAGAATTTAGATTTATACTATTAAGACCAAAAGAAAAAATACCAATAGAAGAAAAATGGCAAGAAACTAACAACTATAAATATAATGAAGAAAAACTATTGACCCACTTACAAAACGGCGGAAACTATGGAGTACTATGTGGAAAAGGATATCTAACTGTTTTAGATGGAGATCAAGAAGAACTATGGAAAAGAGCAATGGAACTATTGCCAAAAACATTCACAGTACAAACTGGCAGGGGCGGTCGACATTTTTATTTTATATGTACTGAACTTGAAAAATCTATTAGATTAACAAATGATAAAATGGGTGATATTGGAGATGTTCAATTTAATAAAAAACAAGTGGTCGGCCCTGGTTCAACTCATCCTAAAGGCCCTAAGTATGAAGTTATAATTGATGAACCGATCGCTACAATTACAAAAGAACAATTAATGGTTTGTGTTCATCCTTGGTTAAAAAAAGAAGATCAACCGAAAGAACATAAAACAAAATATGATAATGATTTACAAATAACTGATGTTGCAAGTATGGGTGGTTTGGAAAAACAAGGTGATGAATATTATGGAAAACATCCCACTCATGGTTCTGATACTGGAATGAATTTTAGGATTAATCCTAATAAAAATGTATGGCATTGTTTTAGACATGGGACTGGTGGCGGACCTTTTTCTTTACTAGCAGTTCAAGAAGGAATAATTGATTGTGCTGATGCTGGCCCTGGTTGTTTAAGAGGAGATAAATTTAAAGAAGTTTTAAAAGTTGCAGTGGAACAATTTGGAATTGATACTGGTGAATTTAGTATTGCTGGTAAAAGTGAAGAACAAATACTTTCAGATTTATATTCTAAAGTTCAACATACTACTGATTTTGAAAATATTGCTTCTTATATTGTTAAAGATCTTGGCATTTATTATGATGAATATAAATTGTGGTGGCTTTGGGATAAAAATAATATGAAGTGGATTAGAACTGATGATATTGACGTACTTAATGTTATTGATGCTGCAATTAAATTTGAGAAATCTACTCTTGAATCTAAAGTAAAAAACCTTATTTTAGAAGGTTTAAAAAGAGAAGGTAGAAAACAAAAACCTAAAGAGCTTCCAAATTGTTCTATTCAATTTAAAGATAAAATAATTAATTATATGGATGGGAAAGAAATCCCAGCATCAAAAGAATACTTTGCTACTAATCCTATTCCTTGGAAAGTTGGAGATTCAGAAGAAACTCCAATGATAGATAAATTATTTAATGATTGGGTTGGACCTGATTATTCACAAAGGCTTTATGAGATACTTTCTTTTTCAATAGAACCGCAATACTTTATTGATAAAATATTTTGTTATGTTGGCATTGGTAGTAATGGCAAGTCTTGTTATCAAGAACTTATTGATGCTTTTGTTGGGGATGATAATATTTGTGTTGTTGATTTTGACCAAATTGCTAATGGTAATAGATTTGAAACAAGTATGATGCACAAAAAACTTGTAGCTAGAATGTGTGAAACAAGTTATAATACTATTAATAAAACTAATTTGTTAAAACAATTAAGTACTGGTAAAGATAAAATAAAGATTGAGTATAAAGGTAAGGATGGTTTTAAAGATTATAATTCTGCTAAGCTACACATTTCTACTAATGGGGTTCCTAAATCAAATGATAATAGTGATGGTTGGTATAGGCGTTGGTTGATAACAAAATTTCCTAATAAGTTTGAAGAAGGGCCAAATCCAATTGATTCTATTCCACAGATTGAATTTGAGAATCTTGCTAGGAAAAGTATTAGGATATTAAAACAATTACGTAATGATCATAAATTTCATAAGCAACCTTCTGTGAATGAGCAACGTGCTGAATATGAATCTTACTCTAATCCTATCAAAAAATTCATTGAATTATTCTATGAAGTGGATACGGATGGATACGTTCCAAGGTTTGAATTTGGTGAAAAGTTTGATAATTACTTGAAAACACATAACCTTCGTGGTTTTTCTCCCCAAGAGATTAAGTCTTGTTTGAAGGATATGAACCTTGAAATTGAGAAGAAACATATCACCAAAGATAGTGGTAAACGTACTACTTGGAACGTTATAACTGGTATTAGGGAAAAGTTACCTATGGAGAAAGATTATACAATTGATGATGATGTGGATACGGTGGATACCAAGGATACGGTATATTCTATTAGTTCTCTACGTGGAGATCTAGTAGAGAATAGCGTATCCACCGTATCCAGTGTATCCAACTGGATTAATATTGATGGTGAGTTAAGAATAAGGCCTTGTGTGATGTGTAAGGAAAGTAAAGAAGCTGTTGCTAGGAAGGAAGGGCCTGATGGTATTATGTTGCATATTTGTGAGTCTTGTTATGAAAAAGAGGAGAAAGCATAGGTATATAAACACTTAATACTCAATATGTATACAATGTGTAACAGGAGGAATTTATTATGGATTGGAAAAATTTAGTAAAAAACAACAAAAGACCAACAGATGTTGAAACAGCAATGGATCGTGGAACTTATGAAAAACAAACTGAGTTAACTAAAGCTTTGTTTGCTCAAGATGTTATGGCTGCTTGGGTTCATTATAGGTTTTTAAGAACTCGGATGAGGGTGTTAAATTGAGTGAACAGAAAAGGTTCATGGTGGATTTGGGTGAGGATCTTAATGGTGAAGTGTTAGAGATTGGTGAGGATATTCATTTTACTTCAAAGAGAAATATTATTGCTTATATTGTTAAGAGTTTTAAGGAGCAAAGAAAATGAGTTTTGAGAAATTTAAAAATGAAATTAAAGAAAAATCAGTTAAAGAGTTATTAGAATACTATAGAAAAATTAACCAAGAAATTAGTTTGAATAATTCTTTAGGTTCAACACATTATTCTTTATTAACTCATGGTGTTTTTGGTCCTAAGGGAAATTTAATTAATTCTCCAAGGATGAAAAATAATAAGTTAAAAAAACGGAGAGTGATATGTGATGGTGTATAAAATAACAATAAAAATAAATAATAATGATATAATTTTTACTACTTCTACTTATTCATTAGAAAATAATAGAATTATATTTAGAGATAAATTTGGTAATAAAAAGAACTTTTCAGCTTTACCAGAAATATTAATTGGAATAGAGGAGGCGAACAAATAAATGAATAATAGAAATACGAATTGTGATAAGTGTAATATTAAATTAAAAGGTGTCGGAGCTTATCCACTAAAATACTTGGATAAAACTTACTGGGTTTGCGGTTCTTGTATGCAAGAGATTGTTAAAGTTGGGGCATATAAAACTAAATCTGGTGCGAGGGTGTCTTCACATCGTAGACGAAAGCCTAGAAAAAGATCCTTATCAACATTTGAATCTGATATGAAAAAGGCATATAATAAATTTAACAGGTATTTTTAGTGAGTGGAACATGGTGCCAAAAGTCTTTTTTGATACAAATATTTACATTAACTATTTTTGGGCTATAATGCGTAGAGTGGAAGCTAAAGAAACTGGTAAAACTTTAAAATTAAAAGGGAAGTTAAATGTGGATTATCAATTATTTAAGTTTTATGAGAATGAAAAAATTGATTTATTCTGGTGTGCTTGGAATTATTGGGAATTGGTTGAAAAGATTCGTCAACAGTTATATCAGGGGAAGTGTGTATCGTATGGTTTTCAAATGCCTAAGGAGATTCACGAGGCGCGGAAATATGTTGCTGATTTAGAAGCGGGGGAACTAACTGTGCTTGATATGGTAACAAAATGTAAAATTTGTGGAGAAGATGCTGAAATTGAATTTGCCAATAAATATACAAGTGGTGGAATTTGTTTTTCATGTGTAAAAGAATTTTACCATGACCATATTAAAGATTAGATGAATTATGCAAGAAATGGAATATAAAGGAGCTGAAGGATGATGGAAAGAAGAAATAATAATTGTGATAAATGTAATATTAAATTAAAAGGAAATGGGGCATATGAATTACATTATACTGGAAAAGTATATTGGTTATGTGGACATTGTATGAATGGAATAGTAAAAAGAGAAATTCTTACAAGTGAACTTGAAAATGATTTTGTTACTCCTATTTGTGAAGAGGATGTTGTTGAGATAACTGGGAAAACTTTATTGCAACATAGAGATATTTGTAGAAAGGAAGGGGCTTTAGGAGAACTTAGATTATTTTTAAAGTGGTGGAAAGAGAATTTACCAGATATTCCTGAAGATTATATTAAAAGAAGAATTAAAGAATTGAAAAGGGTGAAAAAATGAGAAATAATTATCCACGTTGTAGAAATTGTAATCATTCTATTTTTTGGGATGCTTTGGCTAGTAAATGGAAACATAGGCATGGCACTTATGCAAGTAATGGTATTAATTGTAATCCAGAAGGGCTTTATTTATGTGCTTGTAGAAAACCTGAATTAAAAAGGGAAATTAAGGAGTTGAAAAAGTGAAAAAGAAGAAAGGGCTTTTAACAATCCATGAGAAGGATAAGCCAAATATTTTGAAAGTAAATGGAGAGGGTATTTGTGAATAGTAGTGATATATTAAAGAGTTTTTGTTGGTCAGGATTAAAAGAAGAACCTGACGTTATGAAAGCATTAAATGAAGCTGTTAAATCTTTAGAAAAGATTGAAAGATTAAATAATTGGTTATATAAAAGAATTAAATTGAGTATTAAAGATAAAGATTTTGTTGAACAAGAAATATTAGAAGAAGTGAGGGATTTATTATGAATAATATTAAAGCACTAAAAGTCTTGGAAGAATTAAAAGAGAATTATAAAGGAAAATGATAGTTATGTTGAGAATTATTTATATCAAAGATATAAATAAAGAATAAATGCTCAGACGAAATCAACACTGCAGACCAAGAAAGTAAAGTATTTTGGATAAAAAAGTTGAGGACTGAACAGAAGGGGGGTTTGACTCCCCCCCTGGGCGTAAAATAAAGAGTAGAAATGAAGATAAATAATAGTTATATTGAAGGTGATTGAATGAATGATTTGGAAAATGATTTAAATTTTGTAATTTTACAAGGAAAGGATAAAACATAAGGTGATTTAGATGGTGAATGATTATAGTTATGAGTTGAGTAGTGAAAAAGGTAAGAAGCTCTGTGTGGCGTTAACAGCTTCTCCGAAGTCACGAAGAGAACCAGAGGAAGATGTAAATAAATGCTTATGGCTGGGGATATGGATACTTCCGCTATCAATTCATAACATAACAAAAGGTGATTTTTGTGGTGAATGATATGGAATTAGAAAGGAAAGAATGGGAAACAATAATTACTTGTTTAAAGCTATTAGGGCATATTGAATTAGCATTTAGAATTGAAAAGGAAAAAGAATACTTTGAAATTGCAAGTCTTGACTGGAAAATCGAAGAAGCTATTTTAGAAGCTAAAAGAGTAAGTAAGATTGAAGAAGCAATAAATAAAACTAGAGAAATATTGGAAATAATAAATCGAAGAATTGAAGAAGAAACAAAATGGATAGATAATACTGGAAGGAGAATTTATTGGGGCAGAAGGGCTGTTCTAAAAGAACTCAAAAATGAATTATTAAAAGGTAATGACCCTAATTTATGTAAAGAATGTGGTAGGATTTTGTGAGGAAATCTTAAATGATAATAAGGATTATATGGTGTATAATATGAATAACCAAAGAGCAAAAGAAATGTTACAAAGACTAGGAGATTTTGCAGATAATTTAGAAGCAGAAGCAAAATATTATAGAAAAGTAATAAAAGAAGTTAAAAAAGAATTAAAGGAGGATTTGAAATGAAATTTGAAGTAAAAGTATTAGGAAC
>Ga0208769_1001366_pt1 | contig 10822 bp, 8 predicted proteins | sample AntAceMetag02UKC_FD_184768 | JGI IMG/M metagenome (GOLD analysis project Ga0208769, IMG submission 184768) | Saline lake microbial communities from Ace Lake, Antarctica- Antarctic Ace Lake Metagenome 02UKC (SPAdes) (version 2) | ecosystem: Environmental > Aquatic > Non-marine Saline and Alkaline... | reverse complement strand
TTTGGCGTTCAGATGAAGGCATTCACGCACATGTAGAACCTATAATAAAACGAAGAACAGGTATTGAAAAACTTAGTCAACATAAAGAGGATGTATACGATGACGAAGAGGATGAAGAATGACTCCATCCAAACGAATCATTCGGAAAGAGAAAAAGGAAAGATACCAGGAATATGATAGTAAGAAACTTCAAGAAGATAAGATCAAAGAATTATTCGGTAAGCCTAATCCTAGAGTTCGTAAAGAATTATACAATCTTATGAAAGATAAAAAAGATTATAAAAAACAACTAAAAAAAATGAAGGAAATCTTCATCGGAGGAAAATAATTTTCATTAAGTTGAACCATCACTCCATCATTTTATGGGTGAGATAAATTAAAAAAAAGATATGAGGTTTTTAACATGCAAGAGACACTCGGATTTTATGATATGAAAGGCAAAAAGAAGTTTAAGTCAAACAAATATAAGATTGTAATAAGAAAAAAAAGAAAATTTGCTGTATCTGATGCTCCTTCAGGATGTAAAGCTTGGAGAATCATGGGAAAAGCTTAAGTTCACTCCCCTAATCTGCTTCCTGCGGTGCTGTCAGTATCTCATTCTTATCCGCAGGGGGTTTTTTTCTTTTTAAAGCATCGAGAAATGTTTATAAATAAGTAATTCAAAAGTATACTTTAATATGGAAATTAGATACAACCAAGCAGTTGGTATGAAAGAACTAATTGCAACCTTAGTTGTGTCAGGTATTCTGTTAATTGTTGGAATTGTTGTTTTTGCGAAAGTAAAAGACTCCATGCCATCAGTTACAGGTGATGCAAACACTACAGTTGAAAGTGTTGCTACCACAGCCTATGACGCATTTGAGCTTGCAACAGTTGCTTTGATAGTACTCGCTGCTGCAGTTATCATAGGGATCTTGATCAGAGCATTCGGAGCGTAAGCTCTTAATACTTTAATTATGATTCTGGGAGCTTTATGCTTCTGTAGGGGGGTTCACGCCCCTTATTAATTTTATTTATATTAAGAGATAAAAATGGAAATTAGATACAATCAAGCAGTCGGTATGAAAGAGCTTATTGCAACTCTAGTTGTTTCAGGGATTCTGTTAATTGTAGGAATTGTTGTCTTTGCGAAAGTAAAAGATGGTATGCCTTCAGTTACAGGTGATGCAAACACTACAGTCGAAAGTGTTGCTAACACAGCCTATGACGCATTTGAGCTTGCAACAGTTGCTTTGTTAGTACTCGCTGCTGCAGTTATCATAGGGATCTTGATCAGAGCATTCGGAGCATAAGCTCTTAATACTTTAATTATGATTCTGGGAGCTTTATGCTTCTGTAGAGGGGTTCACACCCCTTATTAATTTTCTTTAAAACGCAAGTTTAATAAATGCGATTATATTTTATATTCTTTATGTCACTTGTCAATTGTTCTTATTGTTTAACTCCTATTAATGTCCGGCCATATAAACTTAAAATTCAAAAGAATTTTTTCTGTAATCATAAATGTATGGCTTCTTGGAAATCTAAACATTTTAAAGGTAAAAATAATCATCGTAGTGGTAAAAGTTTATCTAACGAAACAAAACGTAAAATATCACTATCAACTAAAGGTCGTATTCCCTGGAATAAAGGTAAAAAAGCATCACAAGCTAATATAGAATCTAATAGAAAAGGCCATCTTGGTCAAAAAGCCTGGAATAAACAAGAAACTTTTGCTAAATGTGATAATTGTAATACTCTTTTTCATAAAAAATTATCTTTATTAAATAAAAGTTTTTACCATTTCTGTAATAAAGATTGTAAGGCCTCTTGGATGTCTAAACATTTTAAAGGTAAAAATAACCCTTTTTATGAAAATCATTCAAGATTGGGTGTTCCAAGGAGTTTAGATACAAAACTAAAGATCCAAGCAACTCATCGTATGAATGTTAAAATTAATCCTGAATTTTACAAACAGAATGGTTATAAAGCATGGAGTATAGCAAAAAAGAAATTTGCAGAGAATCGTTCTAATGGAAAATATATTTACAATGAAATTAATATGCGTAGTTCATGGGAAGTATTAGTTGCTCAATGGCTTGATGATCAAGATTTAACTTGGTTTTATGAACCTGATGAATTAGATTGTGAAGATTTAGGGGTATATGTTCCAGATTTTTATGTAAAAGAATGGAATAAATATATTGAAGTTAAAGGTTTTTGGCAACAGAGAGGGATAAATAAATTTAATTATTGGAAAGACAAATGTCCAACAAAATTTATATTATTCAATCGTAAAGCTTTAGAAAAGATAGGTGTATTGAAATGTTAAATAAAAATAAAATATATCATGTTGATTGTCTTGAAGGATTTAAATTTATTGATGATTCTTCTGTAGATTTAATTATTGCAGATTATCCTTTCAATTGTCAAGACGGTAAAAAAGATTATGATTTATTCATCAAACAAACAGCAACACATTTTTATAGAATATTAAAAGAAAATTGTATTTTAATAGTTATCAATAATCCTAAAAATATATTTTTATATTCACATCATTTTAATAAATTTAAACTAAGAGATAATCTTGCTTTAATTCGAAATAGTACAATTAGACCAGCTTGGCATTTTGGATTTAAGCATAATTTTTGTCAAATTTTAATTAAACCTGATAAAACAAATAATATTAATATTAAATTAAAATGGAATGGTACTAAAATTAACCATGATAAAAGTTTTATGACTGATGTTATAGATTATAAAAACGGGTATATAAGTGGTATTGATTCTCATCCGCAAGCTATTCCATTAAAATTTATCAAATCATTAATAGAGTTATATAGTAATCAAGATGATTTAATCTTAGATCCATTTATGGGTTCGGGTTCTACTGGTGTAGCTTGCAAAGAATTATCAAGAAACTATATTGGTTTTGAATTTTACTTAAAATACGTAGAAATGGCTAGAAGACGTATTACTACTAAAACCCTAAAAAAGTTATTAGGTTAGAAAGATATTTATAGATGTAGTCTTAGAGTGAGTTAATATGTCTCAAAAATACATAGTTCTATTATTATTTATGATATTGTTTAGTTTTAGTGTTTATGGGAGGAACGCTTTAGATGGTGTTGGTATAGATCGTTATTCTTCAGAAAGATCTAATATCGGTTTTCTTGATCAAGATAATGCTTGGACAGGTATTAATAATTTTTCTTCAACAATATATGTTGGTGCTTGTTATCTTCAGAATGGTAGTAGTTGTTCCGAAGGTGGGAGCAGTAGTTTTTGGACACAAGTAGGAAATAACCTTTACCCATCAACATTGACTAATAAGGTAGGCATTAATACAACAGATCCTACTCATGAATTACACGTTAAAGGAGATGTAAATATTACAGGCACAGCTTATATACATATCTTAGATGGTAATTCTCCTATCACAGTTAAGAGTAATATGATTTTTGATGCTGGTAAGAATATTACAGCTAATTATTATTTGGGTAGTGGTGAGTTTTTAACTGATATTAATTCTACAAACGTTTCTATATATTCCGAAAATGCAACCTTTTCTAATACTTCTCTTTTTTCAGAGAACGCAACATATGCAGAGAACGCAACATATGCAGATATTGCAGCAGCTACATCTTGTTCTGGAAATGAAACATTATTAGGTGATGGAACTTGTGTTGTATTATCATCAGGAGAACAGAATTATGAAGAGAATGTTACTGTTGTAGTATCAGGAGGAAGCGGAACTGGTACGACTTCTACTTGTTGCACTAATGCAGAGATCTTACAAGTAGCAGTATTCCCAACTACATCTACAAATAGATATTACTTTGAAGCTAATGTAACAGGCACAGGTGAAGCTGTTGATACAAATCGTGTTGGTCATCAAGGTGATTGGATCATAGCTCATAGAGGCTCAACAGTTACTTCAGATTCAATAAGTTATTATATAACTGGTGCTACAATAGATGAATCTGTCACTGTAAGGGTGAGGTATAAACAGTAACACATTCCCACCGACTAAAGTCGGGGGCTTTTCGGCAACGAAGCCTGTGTTACCAGACTTAGGAAAGTAATCTTTCCTACGTTATTTGAGATGTAGAAACCCAACAATTTGCTCAGTTGTTGGCTCTTTCGTGGCACTGTAAACAGCTCTGAGGGATTTGGGGCAGTCAACCACATTGCGAAGCTCAGATAACATTGTTGAGAGCAACATTACAGTTTGAAGGAACTGGCTTACAGCAAAAATCCTTCACACAAAAAAATGCAAAAAACATACATACAGAACAAGGAGGGAGAACCATTGATGCCTACAACTAGGTGTGGTGCAGTGAGGAGATGGCTTAGAGACAACAAAGCAATAGTTGTTAATCTATGTCCTTTTACAATTCAATTAAAATGGGATTGTGAGAACAACAAGCAAGAGGTTATTGTTGGCTTAGATACTGGTGCTGTTAATGTTGGCTGTTCAGCAATAATCAACAACAAGTGCTTATATGCTTCCGAGACAAAATTGAGAACTGATATAAGCAAAAAAATGCAAAGACGAGCCAAATACAGAAGAAATAGAAGAACAAGAAAGTTAAGGTATAGACCAGTAAGGTTTGATAATAGAACATCAAAAAGACAATTACCTCCGTCATTACAAAGTAAGATGGATTCAACTGTAAAAGTTGTTAAACAATTATCAAAGATTCTTCCAATAACAAAGGTTATTGTAGAGATAGCCAAGTTTGACACGCAAAAGTTACAGAATCCAGAAATTAAAGGAAAGGAATATCAGAAAGGCGTTACTGAAGGATATGATAATGTAAGGGCTTATGTGTTTGAAAGAGACAAATATACATGTCAAATCTGCAAAAAGCAAGGTGGAATATTACAAACACATCATATCAAGCAAAGAAAAGATGGTGGGACAGATAGACCAGAGAACTTAGCTACTGTTCATAAAGATTGTCATACTGATTTTCACTTGGGACAGATAGAATATAAGTTCAGGAAGCCAAAGGAATATAGGATGGCAACTCAAGTTACCATCTTAAAGGATTTTATTGTCGGAGAATTAAGAAAGGATTTTGATATTGAAGTAACTTTTGGTCATATCACCAAGAGGAATAGGATAAGGCTTAACCTTCCTAAGTCACACTGTTTTGATGCGGTGGCAATAGCTAATCCTAAGAAGATAAAACATATTGATAGGATGTTCAATAGGGTTTGTGTAACACAACGAAGATACCAGATGACTAAAGGAGTGAGAAGCGAGAAAAAGTTACCTAATGGGAAACTGTTTGGTTTTAGGCAATGGGACAAAGTCAAAATAGGAAACCATACAGGTTTCATCAAAGGCAAAAGAAGTTCAGGATTTTTTGATGTTTGTGATATTGATGGGAATAACATATCCCATTCTATTAAATATACTAACCTGCAAAGGTTATGTGGAAACAATGTAATGGAGGTAAGCGTTTCTCCTCCCACGTCTAAAGACATGGGTATCCGAAACGCAACGGTTTTATGAAGAAAGTAATAATATTTATAGGAATAATTTTAATATTAATGTCAATAGTTCAAGCTGATGGACTTATTGATTTAATAAAAGGTGAAAAATTACAACCAGATAATAAACAATATTCAGAAAAAGGTAATGCTATGTTCAAAATTAATACTATTGCCCCAGTTATCACATCATCAGATTCTACAACTGGAAAGTTAAAATACAAATTCAAACAAGTAGATAAAGATAAATGGAATGTTGAATGGTGTTTTAAAGATTATGATAAAGAATATGCCACAAAAGATAAGACTGAAAAAGACGAATTTAAAAATATTAAAATTTCAACAGTGAAAGGAACTCCTGTTGCACTTACATCTTTTAATGCTGACAAAGAATGTGATAGTTTTTTATTAGGCGGAAAGGTTGGTGATGTATTAAAACTTGGTGAAAAATCTACTATTATTACAATCTCAGAACATAATGTTACTTTTATGATAAGACCTGAAAATAAAGTATGTAATTATCTTTCTTGTGAGAGTGAGATTATTTTAGAGAACTCAAATAATTTTAATATTATTATTAATTCATCTGATTTAATTGCAGAGGTTGAGGGGTCTGAAAATATAGATATAACTTTTTCTTATGATTATGTTGAAAATAAAATAGTAAATGATTATGATTGTACTGGTGATATACTTATTGATTTTAATTTTAGTAATTGTAATTTAACAGGTAATCACATAGAATTATGGAATATGACAAAAACAGCAAATGTTAATGAGGGAGTAGATATAATCATTCCTGCTTTTGAATCTAAAACATTTACATTACATTCTATCATGTCAAAACCTGAATCACAATTTAAATATAATGTTTCAATTTTTTATCTTGGTATTGAATATAAAATTGACCCTTATTTTAATACAACTAATTCAACATTTAATAATGGTGTTTATAATCAAACCTTTTTGAATGAAAGTGGTTTTATACAACTCAATTTATCATATTCTTTAGGCGATTATGTTTCAGAGGTTTTTGATTCTCTTAGCACATCAACTTGGAATAATATTTCATGGGTACAAGGGAGATATTATGGAAACGAACTTCCAAATAATAAAGAAATAGAGATTGGTTTTGGTGGTGCTAATATGTCTGGTAATACTCTTTTAATGCATATGGATGGATATTATAAAGACGTGAATAATAATTATACGGGGATAACATCTAATAATGTGACAAGTGTTACTGGAAAATTTGGTAATGCATCTTTATTTTCAAATACATATTCAGCAATTATTATAGATGATTATCCAACGAATTTTAAAAATATTACAGTTAGTTTTTGGTATAATATTAATTCAGTAAATTCAGGAAAATGGGTAGGATTATCATTATCAAATGCCGTTGGTTTTTGGATAGAAGAATTAAGTTATGGTGCAATTCAAGTAAGATGGCGTGATGAAACTGGTGGTGATGGTTTTAAATCTACAGATACAGAAACTAATGCTTGGAAACATGTTGCTTGGAAACTTGAAACTTATAATACAACTCATTGGAACGCAAGTTTATTTATTGATGGTTCAAAAGTTATTACAAAAATTACACCTTATGGAATAGGAAATGTATCTTCTTCGCCTATTTTATTATTAGGAAATTGGCATACCTTTAGTACGACTGGTGCAATTGAAGGAAAATTAGATGAAGTAGCAATTTATGATAATGCAAAATCAGATAATTATATTATACATACACTTTATAGGTCTGGAATAGGATATATTCATAATGGAACAGAAACAGACCTTGTTTCGGCTTTTCATTTAGATAAAAACGTTTCTACAATGAATGATAATTCTGGAAGTTCTAATATAGGTTATACTAATGACCAAAAATATTCACCTAGAAATGCAGTAGGAAAATTTGATTCTAGTTTAAATTTTGATGGTAATGATTATATTACAATAGCAGACACTCCTAGTTTAGAAACAACAAATGGTACAATTTCATTATGGTTTAATCCATCTAAAATTTATAATTCATCAAATACAAATATAGTTTATTTCATTTCAAAAGGTAATAGTTATATTAGTTTGGGAATATCAGACAATAGGGGTTATTATGCAGGTATATCAAATGGTGCAATTTTCTTTCAACAATATAATGGAACTATACATATTATAAACAGTTCTCAAAATACTTGGAATAAAAACACTTGGTATCATATAGCTGGAACATGGGATGATGCTGGAATGAAATTATATATTAATGGTGTTAAAGTTGATGAGAATATTCATACTAATGATTGGACTAATACTGTTGATAATTGGGCAATAGGTGCATCAACTATTAATGATTATAATTTTAATGGAACAATGGATGAAATTTCAATTTTGGATAGATCTTTATCAACAGATGAAATTTTAAATTATTATAAAAGAGGAATAGCAATATTAAATATATCGGCAAGAAGTTGTAATGATAGTCTTTGTTCAGGAGAAAATTGGACAGATTATAATAATAATTCTCCACAAAATTTATCAGAAATAGATAATCAATATTTTCAATATAAATTTTATTTTAATACATCTATTTATCCACAACAACTATATAATGTTTCAATCGGTTATACAATTTTAATACCTATTATTAATAATTTTCAATATAGTTCAATATTAGCAAATAATTCTCAAAACACATTTACTTGGAATACAAATATTAAAACTAATACTTCTTTAAGAATTTGGAATACTTCTTTAATTTATGATGATACAAACACAAATATAACATCTACAACCTCTCACATAATAAAAACAGATAATTTAGGAGTGGGGGTATACAATTTTAATGCAACCTCTTGTAATGATTATGCTTGTGATAGTGAAACTGGAACATTTGAAATTGCTGATGTAACATTAAATTATGATTTAAATTGGACTGATTATATGAGAGGAGAAAGTATAGGGAGTAATTATGCATATAATGAATTAAGAGTTAATTTTAGTATTGGTAATACTGCTGTTGCTGGATATGTTGTTGAATGTTATTTAAAATATCCCGATATGTCTATTGCTAAACCAAAAATTAATCTTACAGATTTAGGAACTGGATATTATAATTATCCTAATTTTTATAATTTTACTACTAATGATTCAAAAGGAGTTTACACAATTAATTGTGAAAATCTTAATAACTCTTATACATATTCAACAGTTGTTAATCTTAATGCAACAGGAACATTAAGTTCTTTTGTAGTAAAAAATTGGTTATTAGTAGAAAGATGTATACATAATCAATCAAATTATTGTACTCAGGCAATCAATGCAACACATACAGGATATAATATTCGTGGTGAGGTTGTAGAATCGGGTCATGCATCAGGGTATAGTCTTGGTGAGGAATTATCTTTTGATACTAATCCCTTAACTTGTAATAATGATGTTACATATAGAAACCCTTCAGGATTATGTAGAGCAAGAAAAGAAAGTAGTGCAACCTTTGGTGATAATACTTCTGTTAGTGTTGTTGAAGTTGATGCAAACAGTAATATTTATTCAGGTGCAATATCTAATTATTATGGGGACCCAGTTTCAACACAATTGTTTAATGAACTAAACACACTCTTTCCTAAATATGATGATGATTATATTACTGGTACTTTATCTAATGGAAGTGTATATAATGTTTCTTATGAGAAAAAATATAATTATATTAACTTTGGTGAAATAATTGTTCTCGGTGCTAACACATTAGATGAATTAATATGTAATGGTACAAGAGCAACTAACATTGCAGAACTGGCAGCAAATTGTGATACTACAGCAAGAATTACATTAAGTGATTATATGAATGATTGGAATCATAAAGAATCTTATTCTGAATATAACTGGTCAAACTTTCTTGTGAGAGAATGGAACAATTCAGAAGTGATAAGTATTTTATTAGATAATCAAGTCAATATTTCTGTTAATAGTAATTTAACATCAGGACATGAATATGCAATCCATGCATTCGGTACTTATAATTTATCCCAACGTTTTGAAAGTGGTTTTGGTGAAAATTATTTTACAGTAATAAATACCACAACTCAAACAGTAACTTATCCTACCGAAAGAGAAAAAGAGAATCATAATGATATAAACCTTTGTCTTGATTCTATAATGTTAAGAAATGCAAGAAATGATACTAATATGACTTTCACTTATACAATGGCTGGATATAATAGTAATGGTGGTTGTTTAATAAATGTAACAGAACAAATAGCTGGGAATTATTCTTTTAACATTACAACAACACCTAATGGTGAATGGAGTTTAAACGAAATTAAAATAGATTCATATAATTATACAATATTACCATCATCACCTAATAACCCAACAATAAAACAGATAGGAGTTGGAGATTATAGTGATACTGGTGATTATATTTCTGGTTTATTTTCTGTTTATATTAAGATAGCTGATGATGAAAGTGACGCTGCAACAATCACTTCTGTTAAATGGATTGTTCCTGGCATTACTGATTATCCAATTATGAATACAACTGCTTGGAGTTTAACAAATCTTGTGACAACACAAGACGGTGTATGGTATAACTTTACAATTAATTCTAATGAATTAGGTAAAGGTGTCTATCCAGGTATAAGAATTTGGATAGAATTAAATGGTGGTAACTCAAATTATAGTACATATTTTTTAATAGATAATACAGATGTTTTTGACGTTCCAGTAGAACCTACCACAAGTTTGATAAGTGAGTTTACAATTGAAACACCATGTGATACAACATGTAATGTATCATTTAAACTATCAGAACCATCATCAGCATCAGTTTCAATCACAAGTTTAGAATGGGTATTATCTGTACCTTCAATCTCAACATTTGGTGTTATGAATACAACATTATTATTTCCAGGATTAGCAACAAGTCCTACAGGAGTAACACACAGCTTTTTAATGAATTCAGAATATGAATTAGGAAGAGCAATTTATCCAGGTGTGCGTATGAAAATAACAGTCACAGGAAATAGTAATTTATTAAGTAATTATTTCCTTGTTGATAATATTCCAAATGTAGCTCAAGATGTCTGGACTTATAATGGTCGATATATAAATGGTGAGATAATTTAGATAAGTTTAAATATTTAATGAAATGAGGTAATATAAATGATATTTGAATTCATAATAACTTTAGAAATCATTGCTTTTATATTATTTGGTTTAGGTATTATTCCTTCTAAAGGCGATCCTTTGACTGGTAAGGTACCTTTATTAAATAAAATCATTTTTGTCTTATCTGCAGCTATAATCTTTTTCATGCTAGGTTTAACTAGTGTAGTTTATGATTATA
>Ga0208769_1001365_pt1 | contig 10830 bp, 21 predicted proteins | sample AntAceMetag02UKC_FD_184768 | JGI IMG/M metagenome (GOLD analysis project Ga0208769, IMG submission 184768) | Saline lake microbial communities from Ace Lake, Antarctica- Antarctic Ace Lake Metagenome 02UKC (SPAdes) (version 2) | ecosystem: Environmental > Aquatic > Non-marine Saline and Alkaline... | reverse complement strand
TAATATTGTGTCATACAATAGTATGATATTCATACTATTTAAATGTATCTGATGGATATGATTATATCTGATGGATATTTTCACAAACTGCCCCTTATTGCAATTACTTCACTTAGAATATATTAAGGGGAAATGAAAAATTCGTTATTATAGTTTACTTTAACTAATATGATCGTTATTAAAGAAATTGGCTAAAAACTATAATAGGGATGCCAGGATTCCAACCTGGGACTCAGGATTCAAAGTCCTGCGAAATTGAGCGCTTTTCTACATCCCTTTTACTGTCTCATTTTACTGTTTTTTTACTGTATTAATACAGATAGAAGTACAGATAAAATGTAGATGGGATTGCACAGATTTGAACTGTGATAGCCACGCCCCAAACGTAGAATTTTACCATTAAATTACAACCCCAACTAAGAAAAACATTCACTGCTGGTTGGGTTGTTGTTTTGCCATCTTATTGAAAATCATCTAGCGACCCTCTTTCTTCGCCTTCCATGGAGACTCTGAGGTCATGAGATCACTAGGGATCATGTAATCCCGAAGGATAGGCAGTATGCGCTATTAGAGTCTGCCCGACCCTTTTACAAAGAGACGCAATTCCCCATAGCATTATCCGATTAAGGCTATGAAAACCATGTTCCGAAGAACAAGTCGGAGTTTAGTAAAATAATAATGATACTTCTGTTTAAATACTTTTTGATAAGCCCGTGACAGGAATCGAACCTGCAACATTTTGCTTACAAGGCAAACGCTCTACCGTTGGAGCTACACGAGCATTAGTTATAAGTCATTAGTTATACAAAATCATATAACTATCTATTATTAGATAACTATTCGTCCTCAATTGGATCTTCTGGAACTTCAGTATTCTCCGAGGTACCTATTGGTCGGTTGTTTGTGTATAGGCAATCTTTGCATTGAATTTTTTGAGAATAGCAACCATCTTTTATAGAAATAGAACCTTCAATATTTGTAGAATTGCATCCTGGGCAATTCCTTACCACATCTTTATTGAAGTTCATCTTGAAAATAGTAACAAAGGAATACTTATAAATGTAATGTGGTTCAACTCGAAGAATTTACAGGAATAACCGAACTTACATTGAGATTGTTGATGGCATTTATTATGTCTGAGTTATTCGCACTTACGCAAGTAAAATTCTGGTTGCAATTGCAGTCTGGGATGATCACTTCTGGACAAGATAACTCTGGTTGTTCGCAAGTACAATCGGGACAAGTAAAATCTGTTTTGAATTTATCGTTTGAAACACTCCAGACAAAAAATAATCCAAAAACAATTATCACTCCAATTAATACCACAATAAGCATATTGACAGAACTTTTATTATAGACCCTTACGTCAGAACCTTTTTTTTCCAGAGTCTTATTTTCTTTCTTTTTATAATCCTCTGAATCAAATGGTTGTGGGATTGGCTCTTCGTGAGTGATCACTTTCTCTTCATGAACTGGTGCCTCTTTTCTTTTAGTAGAAAGATTAAATTTCTTCTCTTCTGGGGGCTGGTTGCAGATTCCTTCTGTCTTTGTGTAAAAAGATTCTGGATCAACCTTACGCTCCTTAATCGGGTTTTTAGCTGGGGATTTCTTCGCCACTTTCAACCTCCACTTTAATTATTCTATTTTCAAAGATATCTTCAATGACTCTTGAGAACTCAGTTATACAATAAATAAACGCTATTACTGAAATTATTGAGAAAGATAAAACCCAGTACATATTTTGAGATATTGCATAAGAAATTATTGCGATTGTCGCTAATCCAGAAAGGACCATATAAAAAATAGACATCCCCCTCTCTACCTTTCTTGAATGAAGATACATCTCTCTAAGTTCTTCTTCATCTAGTCTTTCAATTGGGTCTTTTTTAAACAGACTCATTTTTTTTACCTTCCAAATATTTTAAATTTTTATGCACAATCTTACCACAGGTCAAACATTCTAATTTCATTCCAGTTTTTCTTGTAAGTAAAAGCGGTTTAAAATCTCTCTTCTTCTTACATCCGCTACAGGGAAGCTTATATGTTTCTACAACCTTTTCCTTAGAAATAGCCATAATCTTCACCTTCCTCCATTGACTTTCTATTCTGCGCTAGGATCTTTTTCACTTCTTTAGTTTTTTCAAGTTCCTTATCTTTCGCCTCAATTCTTTTCAAAGCTTTAGTATATTTAATTTTTGCGCCACCTTTTTGGTTTGCTCGAACACACATAATTTTAGCAGAGGTCAACAAGTTATGTCTCCATAACCAAACATTATCCTTCCAGAGTTTTTTTCTACAATCCTCACAAAGTCCTTCATCTCTTTCTTCATCATAATAAATATCTCTAAGCCCCATCTCAGATGCCATTGACTCAATGCTACTCGTAAGAAAAACTACATATCCCTTATAGTTCGGATCCTTGCATATTGAACATTTAGTCATCTTATCACCTCAACTAAATAATCCCCACACATATATGAATTTGAAACTTGGCAATACTGTTCATCTCTATGGCAATTCTCTTTGTTGGTATCGCATAAAACACAATCACATCTTTTATCAATCCATTCAAGAGTTGTTTTAATTGTTTCATTTTCTAAATAATAGCCTAAACAACACTCTGGATTATCCTTGCATAAATAATTCCCCTCGCATTCTTCAATCTTATCAACTTTCCTATTCTCACAAATAAGTGGATTTATCATACGTGAGACTTCACAAATATGCTCATTACAAGTTATATTTTCTTCCCCATTTATCAAAGTGTGCAAGTTATATTCTGTAAGATTTAGAACAGTTGATGCGTAGTAATTATTTATATTAAAACCTCCATCAATTGTTTCTCCACGATAACATTCTTCTTTATAGATTTCAAGTTCAGGTTGTCCCTCAAAATAAAAATAAGATCCAAGCGCTCCAATAACAATCATAAATGCTAAAATAGCCCAACCATAATCCATTAAAAATTCCATAGCCTGTTGACCTTTTTTATTAATCATAGTAATCACGAGCCTCCTGATAAGTAAATCTATCCTGGAAAATAGGTTTTGATTTGTTCCAATTAAAAAAGCCATATTTTTTTCTAACACTATCATTAATTTCAGTTTCTAAAGTATCAAACTCATTATGGATCATATTTATTATATCTCTAATTTCTTTTTCTTTTTCCTCAAACTGTCTATATAATTCTTGGATATCCCCATAGTTTTCAATAAATTCATTCTTTACTTTCAATAAAATTTGGTCCTCAGAAATTGAATCAAACTCCTTAAAAGATCCTCTTATTTCGTATGGAGTTGATGAGTGCTTAATGACCATAATTCTTCCAATAGCTTTTTTCTTTTTAGAATACTCTTCATACTCAAAAACAATCAAATCACCAATCTTGTAATTTATTTTATCCATAAAATTCTTAATCTCAACTTCTGCCTTTGCCCTTGTTTGGAAAACATCATATTCAGAATATCCACCACAACTATTTTTGTCAAGAGTATATCCAAGACCGTTTTCGGCATTGATAATAGCAAAAACTTCTTTCTCTTCAATTCCACAATCCTTATTGATCACAAATACTTTCTGCCCTATTTCAATTTTATTTTTCATCTTAAATTTTTATGAATCTTTCGTGCCATACTCATCATAACAGATTTATTTTCTTCAGGTAAATCTTCAAATTCAACTTTACAAGATTTTTGAGTATTCCAATTTTTCTTCTTTGCAATTTCCTCATAGCTATCATGAAGCCATTTCGCAAGTTCTCCCGTATTCATATTTTGTAGTTTCATTTTTTCTTTGAATTCCTTTTTAATTTTTTTGCTTCGTCTGGACCTATCTGATCCCCTGGTCTTTTTTCAACTTTCTCAACTTGTTTGCTTTTAACTTCTACCATTTTGTTTGACTCTTTTTTGGGAGAGAACCCCATCATTTCCAGTGGAAATGAAATAAAAATAAAAATTCTAGCTATGCTTTCTTTAATACCGTCTCTACTATATCTCCTCTTAGAAACTTGTCTCCTTCTTCGGTTTTTACAACAAGATTTAAGTGGATATCAAAGGCAACTAAAACTCCGACTATAGCTATGCTATTTTCGCCTTTACGTTCAACGATAACAGTTTCGCCCTTCAGGCTATTTAGCAAATCAAGTGGTCGTTCAATAGTCATCTTGGGAAGTTGGAGACGCTTCTGGCGGTTCTTGTGATTTTACAGCCCCTTCTGGATTTTCTTCAATTAATTTTGAGGCTTCTCCTTTATTAATTTCTTTTGGATATTCAAGTCCAAGGGTATCAAGCTTATGTTTTTGCTTATCAGTTGCAGGGTCCGTTGGATTTTTTATCACAAATTTACTACCTGGTTTGTTGTTAGTAGTTGGTTTTTTGCTAGTAGCTGGAGTTACTCTCTTAGCTAAAAAGATGTTTGTTGCAGAAATCAAAATAGCATCGTCACTAGGTTTAAAATCCTCATCCTTGAGAGACTTAACTTCATCAATTACTTTTTTAAGGTCTTTCATTATTACTACCTCCTTTCATTTCTTTCAAAGATAAGCTTTTTATTCTATCTGCTATGTTTTCAATATCATCCATAAGTTTTGTTGGATCGAATGTTAAACCTTTGAGAATTGAACAGGCTAACAAATATTGATAAAATGGTTGTGCTTTTTTTGGGGCGAGTCCGTCAACCATTATCTTAACACCATTCAACCCAAGCAAAATAGGATTATCATGTTCTATTTGTTTATAGTTGGGACTAAAAGTATCAGTTCCACATTTAGAAATCTGAAGTAAGAATTTTGTTGGTTGAGCAACCACCAATTCACTTACCTCTTTTTTTGGACTTTCTTTTTTTGCGGGTTTTTTGGTTGTGTTTTTTTTGGTCGGCATTTTGTCTTAATAGGAGAATTTAATTTCTTAATAATAGTATTTGGATTATCAAAGATATTTCCAAGCGCTTCCATAACACCAGCGACTTCTTCCTCAGCCATCTTATCTTCAGCCTTTCGCATCCTAGTATCAGCCCTCAAATCATAAAGTTCTGATAATAAATCAGTCATCTTTTCTTGATCAACTAATGGTAAAATAATTCCTAATGCCTTCCCTCTCTTTTGAGAAGTCTCAAGAAAATGATTTCTCATCGCCTGTTCCGCCTCGACTATTGGACATCTTATCACCTTTTTCTCCACAGGATTAGACATATCTAAAAATTCAACACCCTCCACCTTAATAAAGGAGTATCCTTGTTTTTCTAATTCTTTTTTATTCAACATTTTCTTTAGTTAATGAGGTTAAGTACGTTTCAAGTGCGTGTCTCTCATTGTATTTTAGTAGTGGATTTTCAAGGAGTTTTTTTGTATCCTCAATTTCACCCTTTATTATTTCTCTTTCCATAATAGAGTATGAAGTTCATACTTTATAAATGTTTTGATTAGCTAATTTATTATTGAACTCATTAATATCCATAGCCTTAATCTCATACTCCCATAATCTTAAAATATTATATCCTTTTTTAATTAATTCCTTAGTTCTAATCTCATCCTTTTCTCTTTGTTTAATCATCTTTTCAGTCAATTTATCTCCTTTAAATTTTTCAGGATTCCCGTGCCAGTAGTCTCCGTCACACTCAATTACCATATTCATCGATGGAATAAGGATGTCACATTGGTATCCGTGTTCAATTTTCATATATTGATGAGTGAAAAATTCTATTTTTAATTGAGTTAGGAATGTTTGAATTTTAACTTCAATTGAAGAATTAATTTTCGGGAATATTTGTTTTGATCTAATTTCTTTCATCCTGGCTCTTTCGTTAGCGCTCTCAAATCTTTTCCTTTGGCTAATTTTCATTTTTTTTCTACCTTCTGTTGTATTCCTACCGCCATAATTCCAGTGGTTTGATCCAGTTTGTAGCCTAATCTTTATATTATGCCCTTCTATCTGTGTTCTTTTTAATCCCATGCGAAACATTTTTCTTTTTATTGCGTTTGCGGTTCTCTTATTTAGAAACACTTTCATTTCAAATTTACTTAATAATTGATAATTTTTTATCAAATATTCCTCTTCATATTTCTCCCATGGGTTAATAGATTGATTATTACCTATCATCTTTCCCTCAAAAGACTTCCCATAATATTAATTGAAGACGACTTTAAATTTACTTTTTGTTTTTTTAAACTTTCCACATAAGCATAAAGATCATTAGTAGTTTTCATTTTTTCCTCACTTACCACTTTATTACAACTTAAAATTTCAAGCTTAGTTTGAAGTTCTCTTTTCATTAATTTTATTGCAACATCAACATCCTCCTCCTTAATAACTAATTTTCTATTTTGAATTTCTCTATTAAAAATATTAAGAAATGCGTGAGCTATCATATATCTTAATCCAGAATGAATTTCTCGGAAAAAAGCATATTTTGTTTTTTCATTCATTGGTTTTGTCATTGGTTTCCATACATCCGATAACTTCTTTTTATATTCTTCTTTAACTATATATCCCTTAATAGATTCAATATCTGGATGCTGATCTGTCTGTATTCTTAGTAATTCTTGATAAAATTCATATATACCTTCTTCTTCATCATCATCCTCATGTTCCTTAAATGAGTCGTTACAAATAAACTCGCCTATTTCTTCGTGCTCGGTTGGATTCTGGAAGTTTAAATATACTACTGTCCTAAATATCATCCCATCAGATATCGCAGATGTTAATGAGTTTGGTGTCCCCGCTAAAAAAGAAACCGCCCTTATCTTCTTTTCTTTAGAATCTGTTCTTTTTGTCATTCTTGAAATTTTTTGTTCATCTCCAAGGATATTTTCCATTGTTTTATTTAACATTTTGTCGGAAAATATCTTGAAGACATCTCCAACTACTACACTAACAAAATCTTTTTGTGAAATAACTTCATAAAGTTTGGCATCAGAAATAGATTCAAACGGGAATGAATTATAAGATAATTTTGCGAATGTTTCCGCAATACTACTTTTTCCTTGTCCTGGTTGTGCTATCATTAAAAAGTTTATTGATGATTTTATATCTCTTGCGGTTTTGTGTGGAATTGATGGGAGGATTAAACTAGGTATGACTAATGATAAAACTGAAAATACGCCCCTACCAGTATATTTGTAAACTTTTTCATAATGATTCATAATAAATTCATATGGGTCCTTTCGGATCCGTTCCATTAGGTCGGTCATGAATATGAAAGTATGATTATCTTTAAAAACCTTTGCTACTTTTTATAATAGTTTCCAGGCAGTAATCATATAAGCAAATGCTATCAAATTCAGTATAGTTATTACTGCAGTCTGAAATGGAAACAAATATTTTTTCCCTCTTTTTTCTGCAATTTTGAAAAGCCAGTTTGATTGTTGTTCTGCAAACCAAACGACTAATGCTCCGATAAACATTGCCGTTATTTCATGCTCTAATCCAATTTTATCAGAGATCCAAGCAAGGAGAGATATTGCTGGTGCACAAATAAGTGAACATACCATTATTCTTTCCTTTCGCCATCATCATTTATATATCTACGGCATTCGAGGCTTCTTATGTCCATATTGCAATATCCCGAAGAGTGGCTTATGGCAAGAAACACATGATAATATGAGGAAATGCCTTCTTTTTCGACAAACATCTTAACTATTTGTGAATTATCAAAGCCATAATAACTCATGTATGTTTTATAGAAATTAGTCCAATCTCTGCAATCTCCGCCACGCTCCATCATTTCCTGGATTGTAAGATCTATGGAATCATCAGTTACATTATAATAAAAATTTCCACGAGCAAAATCATTAAGACAAATGGCAGTATTCTCAAAAGACATATTTCCACATTGGGGTCCATTCTTATAAGCTTCGGTCCCAATTAGATATTTTAAATCAACCCTACCCGTATCAATATTAAAATTATAAACTGAAACTATCGACAAAATAAGTACTCCAAAAAATAAAAATACTTTTGAAAAACGAATCAAATTTTGAGTTTTCACTATTCTCTTATGTCTCCTATAGTCTTTTTGGTTGAGTATCATTTTCTTACTACTAATAATGCGTCACCGCAATCATACTGATCACAGTTAGAAATAAAAGAAGAGTTTAATTCCTCGCCATGGCAAACACACCCACTTACATTCAGCCACGTGTTTGAGATTTCCGTATCTTTAAATTCAAAACATTTTGGGAGTAATATGTCATAAAGTTCTTTTGCCCTAGTCTCATTATAAAGATTAAGTCCAGTGAACTCTCCGCCAGAATTCTCACAATTTTCCTGAGGAGATATCTCCCAATCAATACTTTCTCCACCTATCCCCCCAACGGTTTTATTTATAACGCAAGGAATAAATCCATCAATCTCTTCATAGTGCCAATAGTTATCACAAACCATAAGGGCATCCATTTCTTCTCCATTAAGAATAAAAGTATGATTAAGGGCTTCTTCAGAATCTACGGCAAAAATATTCTTAACTAAAACCATCGCCAGAATTAACATAGCCATAGCCAACACAATAATCACAATACTTCCTATTGAAAGTTCTATCGCTCCTTTTTTTGATTTCATTTTATGTTCCTGGGGACTGAGGGCTCCCTTGATGTGTCATCGCCATTAATTTCGCTTTTAGATCTGTTTTAATATGGATAATAAGTCCTAACAACGTATGAAGGCTGAACCCTGGTTTAATTTCCCAAACATATCTTGGGGTTGGATCATCATCACTTACCTCTGCGAAAATTTCAAATATTTTTACTTTTTTTGTTGCCATTTCATTAAACCTTGTCTTTTATTAAAGTGTTAAAGTTAATAAGGCTTTTCTAAAACCTTATCAATCTCGTCAGAAATTTCAGACAATACTTCCTCCTTAGTAATATGTGTTGATGTTGATGCCCCTGTTAAATCTCCAATCCTTAATTCTAATTTTCCATTCCACATTTTTGCGATTTCAATTCTTGATGCCATGTTTATTCTAAATCTAAAACCTCTGGATTTAATTTAATATTTTGACCGTACTTCTTAGCTAATTCAAGCCCAGTAAGTTTATAAACATTATTCATAAAACCTCCTCCCATGGCGTATCCATCCCCCGCGTTATCTGCAAGTTCTTGCGCGGTCCATTCTCTATCTGGATCCTCATACAATAATCTTAAAACATTTTCTGCGCACTTTGGTAATTTAGCATAAATATCTTCAATGGTAAATTTGATAACCTTTTCTGTAGAATACTCGGGATTAATCTCTCCTATCCTTAATGTTGATCCTTCCTTAATTGCAAGACCCGCATTAGTTAACAAATAAACATTATTCATAAAACCTCCCCCCATACGATAGCCCGTAGCCCAAGTTATTTGAATCATTGAAAATGTTTTCTCAGAATTCTCAAATAAGAAAGAGTAAACTTTTTTAGCACACAGAGTCAACTTAATTTCTGCATCTGGATCGTAATCCTCATTATGATTATTATTACTTTGAACTTGCGGGATGTTGTGAGGTATGGTGGGACTTATTGGGTGAGGAGTATTTAATTCTGGCATAACGATTTTTGGAACTTGAACATTTAGGTCGATAGCCTCCTTTGCTTCGTTGTTTGTGATGGGTGCTGGATTAGTTGCGACCCCCTTTATCCCAGTTAAGTTACTAATTTTGACTAGGACCTGTTTTAATCTACTAATTTCAATATCTGATGTGCGCATTCCCTTTTTATAGAAAGAATCAACCTCATTAATCTTTTTCTTATAAATCATTTCCACATCTCTACTTTGCTTCCTATATTTTATCTCTGTTTCTTTAGCCCCTTGAGTTTTAGCCCTCTGCAAAGCCACCTCATCAACCTTCACAATTTCTTTCACCTTTGTTTCAGTTGGTCTTCTTGACAACTCCCTTTTTAATTCGGCAATTTTCTTTTTCATATCTTCTTTCGTCTTCAATTCTTTCTCGGCTTCTTTGGGAATATCTGTTAGGCTCTGGAGAATTTTTTTAATTGCTTCTGGAGTCTTGTCATTGACAACTAATCTTTGACCAGGCTTAGGAGGTCTAACTTTTACATCTCCAATTTTAACTTTGATCACCTCTTTAGAAACTGCTGGTCCATACATATAAAAAACTCCCGTATCTAATAATTTTATACTCTGCTCTAGTTCCCTTGTGTTAAATCCCATTTCATCACAGGCTCTTTTCCTATCTTCTAATAATCCCATTCCCCCCATAGCCCCATTTCTGGATTCTGCGACTGCATCTTTATTCAACTTTGCTATTCTCTGAGTACAAAGAACGGTTCCAATTCCCCTTTTTCTCCCAGTAGAATTAACATTAATAACTGAGTTCATTGATTCTGAATTTCCCTTTTGTGGGCAAAGAAGATGCGCCTCATCAATAAATAATAGAACAGAATGATCATACATTTCTTTTGGTAAGCTTAATAATGAATCCAAGAAGTTTCTTGTGAATAATTTTCTGTCATGAATAGTTAAGTCCGAAAGGTCAATAATTGTTGAGACTCCTAATTGCATAATTTTCCTTGCCAGAAGTTCGGCAGTCTTAACCTCGATTGGAACTTCCCCCTCATCTCCAACTAAAAGATAATCAAATTCGGATCTTAGGTTTGAGTATTCTCCTTCCCAATCTAAAATAATCTGTTGGACTTTCCCATAAGATTCCTGTAAGAACTTTCTTACACTCCAGGACTTCCCGCCACCTGAAGATGCCGTTAGAATTGCCCTGGTGTCAATAAATTTTTCTAAGTTGATAGTTACTTTTTCGCCAGTATCAACATTAACGCCTATATTCATTTCACTCATCTTTTGCCTCCGAAACTTCTGGAATGTAATAATAACCTTTTTTATCT
>Ga0208769_1001361_pt1 | contig 10843 bp, 10 predicted proteins | sample AntAceMetag02UKC_FD_184768 | JGI IMG/M metagenome (GOLD analysis project Ga0208769, IMG submission 184768) | Saline lake microbial communities from Ace Lake, Antarctica- Antarctic Ace Lake Metagenome 02UKC (SPAdes) (version 2) | ecosystem: Environmental > Aquatic > Non-marine Saline and Alkaline... | reverse complement strand
TTTTTAGAGAATATGAAAATTCACAAGAAAAAACGGCAAGAGTAATAAAAGCCGATATTTTAATAATTGTAAATAAACAAGATCATTTGGTCAATCCACAACCCGCAATTGAATTTGCACCTTTTATTGATGCTGAATTACTTGTCCTTGATAATAATCATGGACATTTGGGAATTACTTATGAGCTGGAAAAGGTAGTTGAAACGATTTCTCAATTTTTAGAAAATTAAATTTTTTAACAAAAAAAGGAGAATGAAAATGGACAGTAATTCAGTTAACAAGGTCATTTTAGTAGGATATTTGGGTCATGATCCGGAGGTGAAATATACTCCAAATGACACAATTACTTCTCAACTCAGTATTGCTACAAACAAAAGATGGAAAGACAAAGACGGCGAATACAAAGATAGAACAAGTTGGCATAGAATTGTTTGTTGGCGTAATCTTGCGGAATATAGTAAGACATTATTAAAGGGACAGCAAATTTATCTTGAAGGTCATTTGATTACACGAGATTGGACAGATAAAGAAAAAAACAAACATTATATTACGGAAATTGTTGCTGAACAAATTACACCTTTAGGTGCAAGAAAAAAATCTGACAAAAAAACTACAGAAAAAGACGAAGAGCCGTTTTAGTATTTTATTTTTTTGATCAAATAATTATATATCACCCTTTCTGGGTTCAATTTTGATATTGGTATGATATTATAATCATCATATCCCTTTGTGGGTTTACAGGTTTGTATATTATATTAAATTGATTAGGAATCCCAAATGATGTTATCCTGAATTTGTCGAATGGATGGAATAATAAATTCCAACAATTTAACCATCTTAATGGTTTATTTAATGGATTCTAATAGTAAAAGTCAATTTATCATTTCGTAATAAAATTTTGATAACTATCAAATATTGGTTTAGGAATATTCATTTTTGGGAATTTATTATATAGATATTTTGCAAAAAGAAAATCTAAATGTCCATTATTTTCAGGAGAAAATCCCATAACTTCTTGCCAGACTTCTTTGTCTTCCATACAAAAATATACAAAAAGATCTTCACTGCCATATTTACTTAATAATGAGTAAATATATTTATACATCTCAATTCGCAATGGTTTGAAATATCGTGATTTGTTATCTTTTCCACGAAACATTTCACTATATACAATTTTCGTTTTTGGAAATTTTTCTATGATTTTATATTTTGTTTCTGGGGGAAAACGTAAACTTCCCATTGATATCCATGTTATATTTTCAGGTTTTGCAACTTTAAAAAGTTCTTTAATTAAATATGAATATCCTTCTTTCCAATTGTCATAATAAATTATCGGGTCAAAGTGAAAACCTAATTTGTAGCCAGCATTTTGAACTTTTTTTACAGCAGCCAATCGCTCTTTTAATTTTGCTGAAAGTGGTTCTTCATTCATAATTACTTCTGGTGGATTTAGTGACCAAGAGATCACGACTTTACCATTATGTTTTTTTTTCAATAAATGGTCAACATTATCCGATTTGGTCTTTAATTCAAAAATGGCATTGTTCTTATTTACAAAATATTTAATAAATTCTTCCGCTGATTTGTTCAAATTATCATAAACCAAACTATCGCCCAATTCACCGGTTCCAATTCTAAAAAATCGTTTCGGTTCGCTATTCAATTTTTTTGTAATTTCTGTTTTGATCTTTTCATAATTAATGTAAGTAATGATCATCGGACTTTTTAAATAGTATTGCAAAATGCAGTAAGTACAATTTAAAGGACAATTCCAAACTTGATTAATCACCCAATATTGACAACAAATATATGATTCGTCGGTTCCGGGACACGGTTTAAAAATATCGCCTTTTGCTTCAGTTATCAGAATATTGTTTTTTATTCTGCTAACTTTCTCTAGTATTTCATCTTTTTCTTTAGGAGTAACTATGATTAATTTTGCAGTAGGAAATTTAGCTATATATTTTTTACAGATCTCTTTTGATTCTAATTTTTTATCAACATAAATATTTTCAATTTTTGGATTTATCATAATATTTTTTTTTATTTTTTTTCTGTTATATTAACGATTTTGTTGGTGTTATTTTTAAGCCATTCGATTGAATTTTGTAAGTCGTTTTTACTATTCACATTTAGAATAAAATTTATTCCCGATCGTTCAAATGTCTTGTCATATTTTATTTTTATATTGTTTATTGGTTTTAATTCTTTAATTTTAGTATCGACTTTTTTTAAATATTCTGATTGCAATGGGTAGCGAAGATTATATAATTTGTCGTATAAAATTGTAACAATATTTTGCTTTTCAATTGAAGGATCTTTTAAAATCGTTTCATAATTTATACAATCTAAAATTGATTTAACAGTTACTTCATCGCGTTTAGAAATTTCAAATAAGAATTGAAAGATTTGTTCCATTTTATTTAAACCGATATTTAAAGGTAACAATTTTGATAATAATTCTATTTCTTTTATTTTACTAAATGTCATTATTCGTTTAAAAGGCACATTTTTATCAATGAAAAATTCCATCCATTCTTTTGGAAACTGTAAAATAGAATTTATTGTCGATCCATATTTTTTATCCAATGGTAATTTCAATAATTTTTGCCAATAATACTTGTCAAAATTGGGGAAGTGAATATTTAATATTTGAATTATTTTACATTTTTCGTATATGTTTAATTCCGTATTTACAGTATTTTCTAAAACTGATCCTTTGAATAATTCCTCAGCGGATTTTTCTTCGGGATAGATTTTTACATGTATTTCTGATAAATTCAATTTTTTAGCAATTTCTATACGACGGAAACCATGAACTACAATTAATTCATTTTGTTTTTGAAGTAATGTTATTGGATTGTTAATTCCGGAATTTATAATAGAATTTTCTAATTTTTGAAAAGGATAATTCCAGTAGTGATAATTAAAATAGTTGTTATTTGATTTAATCTTTTTTAGAGAAATCTTCATATTGCTCCTTATTTTATAATATTATAAAATAATCATTTACTTTTACAATATTAAATGTTAAATTATAATTAATTGAACTTGTGGGTTGACATTGTAGAATCAACATTATAAAATTGGGAGTTTAGTTCATCTTCGTGGAAATCAGGCCTGCTCTAATTACTATCAAGGAAGATTGAACCGAAGGACGGATTCCCACCGTGAATTACGATTCATACAAGTGCTCGCAAGTTCATTTTTAGTTTAGAATTTCTCGCAAAGATGTCAAGTCGCAAAGAAAGAAAAGAATTATAGCAACGAACAAAAACTAACAAAGACGAAATAATAAAATAATTATTAGTTCTTAAAAACATCCCATATCTCTAAAATATGGGATATCACACTTTAATAATATAAAAAATTAAATTTGTCCGTTTGTCACAAAATATTATTATTTTGTATATCTTATTTTTCCAATTTAAAATTTACCGGAACAGCAATCCAAACTCCAACCGGTTTTTTATCTTTTGTTGCAGGTTTAAATTTTGTTTTTTTAATTGCATCAATAGCAGCTTCATTTAATCCTGTATTTGGAATTCCTTGAAATATTTCCCAATCCGACACAACACCATGTTCATTGACAAATGCTTGAATAACTACAGTTCCTTCAATTTTTTCTTCTTCAGCTTTTTTTGGATAGACAATATTCTCTAAAATGGCTTTTTTCCCTCCAATTGGTTTTGGTGAAGTATCGTATTCAACAAATTTTACCTTACTTTTTACCTTACTTATTGCCGTAATGTTCTCATTTACTGAATTTAATGCAGCAAGATACATATCCTGATCAAATTCAATTTGAATAGGAATTTGCACATAGGCATTTATTGGTTTATTATTTTTTATTGCAGGTTTGAATTTTGTACTTTTGACTGCATTATAGATTTTATCCCTACTCATATTCATTATGGTAAAAATTTTTCCCATTTTCTGTGTTACGGTTAAACCGGAAATTTTTTTAACTACACCTTTTTGGTCTATCAACACTCCTGCGCGTAATTGAATGGCTATTTTGTTGTTTTTCACTGTTGGATCATTATCAATTGTGAGAATTCCAATGTTTCCATAAGGAATTGGTGGTGAATCATAATATTCCATATTATTTATAGATGGTTCCTTGTTCACACTTTCTTTTCCACAAGACAGCATCACCGTCAATATGACGAGCATTACCAAAAAGATCCATTGAGTTTTTTTCAACTTAAGCATAATTACCTCCTTTTGTTTAAATAAAGATTCTAATCTTTTGATTATTATTTTCTTTGTTAAAAATAGATTATTTGCAAAAATTGGTTTTGATTTTTTGACAAAAAGAAGTTCCAAATTAGATAACAATGTTTTTCCATATAACTTCGGTTCAATTCCTAAATTAGTAAAAGCAATTTCATCGCATACTCTTTCTCTATAAAAATTAATATTACGATTTGCAAACCAAATAAACGGATTGAAAAAGTAAAATATATTCACAATTGTTTGCAACATGATCGGTAAAATATCTACTCTTTTTATGTGTGCTAATTCGTGTGCAAGAATACTTTTTAATTGATCCGCATTTGATTTAAACAATTCTTTGGGAATAAAGATCTTTGGTTTGAAAATTCCTATTGTGAATGGTGCTGGAATTTTTTCAGAAGTAAATAACTGAACTTTTTTCTTAATCCCAATTTTCTCTTTTATTGCGAGTAATAATTGGTTTTCTTTGATTTCTTCTGAATTATTTAGTATTCGATGAAAATGTCTTTCAGTATAAATCAATTTTGTAATTAGAAAAATGATTCCAATTATCCATATTATAAATAAAATACTTTCATAAGAAAATGGGACATTCGTCTGTGTCGTGAATTCTATTGGTTTAGCGACTATTTCATTAAAATAAACTATGTTTGAAACTGTTTCGTTGTTTGTAAATAGCGAAATTTTAATTGGAATTAATGCTTTCAAGATAAATATTAGCCAAAGTCCATAACCAAATATTGCCGATTGTTTCTTAAATAATTTATCTATTATGATGATTATTGCAAAAATGATTAGCAATTGAAATGAATGTGGAACAATTACTGAATACCAATTATCTGCTATTGGATTAATAAAAGAAATTAATTCATTCATTGTTATCTCTCTCTTTTATCATTTCTTTAATTATTTTTAAATCATTTTCTTTAAGCGAATTCGTATCAAATAAAAACGCAGCCATTTGTGAATATGAACCTTGAAATAATTTATCAACAAAGTTCTTTGTTTCACTTCGTAATGCCTTATCCTTTTTTATTATTGGTGAATAGAAATTTACTAATCCGATTTTTTCTTTTTTCAAAAATTTCTTTTTCACTAATCGTTCAAGATAGGTTTGTATCGTAGTGTAGGCGCGTTTATTTTTTGTGGATAATTTTTCAAGAACTTCTCTTGCAGAAATATTTTTTGAATTCCATAGAATTTTCATTATTTTCCATTCAAATTTTGATAGTGTAGTATTGTTTTTCATTTTATCTCCTGTTGTTATCGTATCTCTCCTAATCTTGTAGTAAGTTAATGTAAATTGTAGTTGATGTCAAGTATTTTTTTATTTTTTTAAAAGATTGATTGGTTATTAAAAAATATAAAACTAAATTTCAGTAAATAACGGAGGATTTTCAAATTAAAATGAATAACGAAAAATATAATGTGGTTGGAGTTATACCGGCAAGATATGATTCTACACGATTTCCCGGAAAACCATTAGTTGATATTTTTGGAAAAACGATGATCAGGCGAGTAATTGATAGAGTTAGAAAAACAGAGCTTATTGATAAAATAATTGTTGCTACCGATGATATTCGTATAAAAGAAAATGTGGAAAATTACGATTGTGCTGTGGAAATGACAAGTAAAGATCATCACAGTGGGACAGAAAGAATAGGGGAGATACTGTCGAAATACGATGCAAATATTTATGTAAATATTCAAGGTGATGAACCGTTTATTTCACCGCAAGTTATTGATGATACAATAAAATTATTACAAAACAATTCTAAATTTTCTGTAACAACAACAGCAACAAATTTTCAAAATATAAATGAATGGGAAAATCCAAATAGAGTAAAAGTTGTTGTAAATAAATACGATGAAGCAATGTATTTTACGCGAGCAAATATTCCATATCCGAGAAAAAATTGGAAAACTTTTCCACCAAATACTTATAAACATTTGGGATTATATTGTTATAGAAAAGAGGCGATTATTGATTTCCTAAAATTACAACAAGCTGAAATTGAAAAAGTCGAATCATTGGAACAATTGAGATTTTTGATCAACGGATATAAAATTGGTGTTCACATCACAGAAGAAGAATCGCCGACAGTTGATACAAAAGATGATTTGGAAATTATTCGAAAATGGGTAGAAAAGAATAAAATTAAAAAGTAAACAAAGATTTAGAAGTCCACAGATTTGTCTGTGGAAATATGATGTATTGCAATTATTCAACCATTTCAGTGGTTTTAAAGTAACAAAAAGTTGCAAAATAAAAAAATGCCAAATCTTAAAAATTTGACATTTTTATAATGTAAGTAATTTTATTCAAAAATTAAATTCCGTAAATATTTACACCAGTTGCTTTTATGATATAAACTTTACCATTTTTATCGTAGTGTTCGTATTCTTCAGTTTTCACTTTTCCTTTATTATCCTTGTCAGCTTTTTCATTTTCAGAATGTTTAGGAAATCCATCTTTTATTTGAAAAATTCCAACTACTTCTGCTTGTTTTCCAATACACTTTTCTTTTGGAAATACAAAAGGTTTATCATTGTCAATACTGAATATATTCACTTCAGTGCTGTCATTTACTTTTAAACCTATCAGGCTAATTGAGTGTTCGCATACGGAAATAATTTTACCTTTTACAGCGACTTCTCTCCATTCTAAATTATCTTTTTGATCAATCAGTTCTTGAGGTGTAGTGAATTTTGTTTCATTAATTGTTGAACCGAAGTTCATGAAATTTTCTGTTTTATTTTTTCCACAACTAATAAAAATCATGAGAATGGATAACAATACTAAAAGTTTACGCATAATATTTCTCCTATATATTTTTACAAATTAAACATTAAATCTAATATTTAAAATATCTCCATCATTAACAATGTGATTTTTCCCTTCTATTTTGACGGCACCATTTTCCTTTGCTTTTGTGATAGAATTATATTTGATAAATTCATTGTAATTTATTACTTCTGCTCTGATGAATCCTTTTTCCAAATCGGAATGAATTGCACCCGCTGCTTCTTTGGCATTGGAATTATTTTTAATTGTCCAAGCTCTAACTTCATCTTTTCCAACAGTAAAAAAACTGATTAATCCCAATCCTTTATAGGCGGTTTTTATCACTTGTTTTATTGCAGGTTCTTCAATTCCCATTTCCTGCATGAATTCTTTCTGTTCTTCAGGATCTAATTCTTGGATCTCTTTTTCTTCCAATGCGGATACGGAAGTTATTGCTTTATTCAGAAATGATTTTTCTATTTCTAATTGATATTTTTCTCTTTGTGAATAATGCGATTCATCAAAGTTTAGAACAATTACTAATTCTTTTTGAGAGAGAAATTGGAAACCTCGCATCAATTTATTTTCTTCTTTGGAAAATTTATTAGTTCTTAATGATTCTTCATTATCTAATATTTGTTTACATTTTAGTAAAACATCGTGTTCTTTTGGATCGTAAATTGGAGCTGCTCTGAATTTTAATTTTTCTACTTTTTCAAGACGATTTTCCAAAACCATCAAATCACTAAAAATTAGTTCTTCTTCAATCAATTTTATATTATTTATAGGATCAATTTTGAATTGACTTCCGTCAGGATTTAAACCCTCAAACATCTGTATTACAGCAACTAATCCGTCAACTTGTCTAACTGATTCTAAATATTTTCCGGAGATATTATGTTTGCTTTCCGAAGAAATTCCCATAACATCAATACAATCAAATTTTGCATAAATAGTTTTTTTTGGTTCATATATTTCGCTTAAATTTTGTATGCGATCATCCGTTACAATAACTTGTCCTCGTCTAACTTCACTAATACCTATTTTAGCATTTTCAAAATGATTATTTGTAAGCAATTCAAATAAAGTGCTTTTTCCTGAAAATTTTAATCCGATGAATCCTAATTGCATACTTCCCCTTTTTAATTTCATTAGAAAATACGAAAACATTTCAAAAAAAACAATTATATAATAATGAAGTTTTGTGATTAATTATTTGATAAATAAAAAAAATAGATTAAATTTAATTAAGTGAAAAATGAAAATTAATAATTGGAGGAAACAAATGAAATCAATCTATTTTTTTATGACTTTCTTTATTGCAATTACTGTTTTTGCCCAAAATAATGGTGCGATAACAAATGAGAATTTAGAAAATTTTGAGAAAAGTGTATCAGGAGAAAGTAATCAAAAAGCGATAATGAATGCTTTGGCAAATCATCGTATTAAAGATTTAGCAGTTGACAGAGAAACTTATATTAAGCAAGATGAATTATTTACGAAAAAGTTAGATGTAAAAGGAATTTCGAATCAGAAATCAACCGGTCGTTGTTGGTTATTCGCCGGATTGAATATTTTTCGTCCACGAATGATAGAGAAATATGAACTTGAAAATTTTGAATTTTCTCAAAGTTATTTATCTTTTTATGATAAATTAGAAAAATCCAATCTATTCATAAATCAAATAATTAAGTGGAAAGATAAAGATCCGGAAAGTAGAGAAGTCGATTGGTTATTAAATCATGCAGTTGGGGATGGCGGGCAGTGGAATATGGTTATTGACTTGATTGAAAAATACGGACTTGTTCCGCAATATGCAATGCCGGAAACATACACGAGTTCTCATACCGGCGATTTATCTTATTTAATGAGAAAAAAAATGTATCAAACAGCTTCGAAAATATTTAATGCATATAATACAGGAGATGCAACTGCGGAAGATTATGAAAAGATTCGCCTAAATGCACTTGAAGACATTTATAAATTATTGGCAATGACATTCGGTAAACCGCCGAAAAGTTTTATTTGGAAATATAAAAATACAGATGGCGATGTCAAAATTGATAAAGAATATACTCCAAAAGAATTCGCACAAAAAATTGTAAAAGTTGATTTAGAAAAATATGTTTATATTTTGAGTGACCCGTTGGAAGAATATTATCAGACATATAGAGTGCAATTTGATAGAAATATGTTTGATAAGGAAAATATGTTCGTTTTAAATTTACCTGTTAGTGATTTGAAGAACTTGGCAACCGATCAAATTATGGATGATACTCCCGTTTGGTTTGGTTGTGATGTTGGGAAGGAATTTGATAGTAACGGTTTTATGATAAGAGGAATTAAGGATTATGAAAGTTTATTTGGTATTAATTTTGATCTTACAAGAAAAGAACAAGTTCTTTACAATGAATCAATTCCAACACATGCGATGGTTTTTATTGGTGTAGATATTAAAAATGATAAGCCGCAAAAATGGTTAGTAGAAAATTCTTGGGGAAAAGATAGAGGTCGTGACGGTTATTGGACTTTGGGCAATGATTGGTTCGATAAATATATGTATGGTGCAATAATTGAAAAGAAACATTTGTCAGCAAAAATGTTGAAAGCACTTGAGACCGAACCGATTATTTTACCGCCTTGGGATGCAATGTGGAAAGGAATGAAGTAAAAAGAATTAAGCACAAGGAACACTAGGAAGACACAAAGGACACAAATAAAATTTAAGACAAAAGATGTTTGTTTCTGAAACTTTACGTGAAACCTTATTGCATTAGAATAATAAATATTTGGGAGTAATGAAATGAATTCAATTTCAATCGGATTATTTATTTATCTTTTTATAGTACTGTTCGTTGGATATAAAGTTGGAATTTTTGCTGTATTAGGAATTATTAGCGGATTAATCTGAGGACTGGGATAACCTGCCCAACCGCATTTATTAATTCGGTATATGGCAATCAACAAATCATCACAATTGAAAATGGAAAACGGAAAAGGAAAAGCGGAATTAAATATAACTTCCAATTGATTCTATTTTCTGATATTTATAATTAAATTTAAATAGATGTGTTTGTTTTTTTTAAATAATATTATTAAATTTAAATATAAAAAAGGAGTTATAAATGGATTTGACTATTGCTTTTAAACAAAACAAACAACCACAAAATATGCAAAGAAGCGATATTTTGGATTATATTCAAAAGAATGATATCGATACAATATATTTTCAATATATTGATTTGGAAGGAGAAATCCGTGAATTGATAATTCCAATTAATTCTATTGAATATGCACATCGAATTCTTGCTTCTGGAGAACGAATTGACGGCAGCAGTATTTTTAAACAACTTATTCCAACCGGTGGATCTGATCTTTACATTGTTCCTAATTATTCAACGGCTTATAAAAATCCATTTGATGAAAATTCAATAAATATTATTTGTAATTTTGTGAATAAACAAGAAAAACGAGCGGAATTCACTCCGAATAATGTTTTAATAAATGCTGCCGATATGATAAAAAAGAGACATGATCTTGAATTATGGGCATTAGGAGAATTAGAATTTTATTTAATTGGTGAATATGAATATAGTCCATTCAATTTAAAAGCTCAAGGCGGATATCATCAAACGACACCTTTTTTGAAATATAGGTCAGTAGCAAATGAGATTGCGAAAGTTGTTAGTCAAATTACAGGTAATGTAAAATATGCTCATAGTGAAGTCGGGCATATTCCGAAAATAGAAAAACCGGATTCTCAGTGGGATGGTAAACATGCCGAACAATATGAAGTTGAATTTTTGCCTGCTCCAATAG